>Ga0209979_1000421_pt1 | contig 59261 bp, 59 predicted proteins | sample AnhtaG_FD_183114 | JGI IMG/M metagenome (GOLD analysis project Ga0209979, IMG submission 183114) | Deep subsurface microbial communities from Anholt, Denmark to uncover new lineages of life (NeLLi) - Anholt_01485 metaG (SPAdes) (version 2) | ecosystem: Environmental > Aquatic > Marine > Oceanic... | reverse complement strand
AAGACGGAGGACGTTTACAAAACGCTATCTACACCTATTCAGAGCCAGAAAGGAGAGGGCATCCCGGTAACATTATCATTTGAAAGAACCATCTCCGTTCGGTAACATTATCATTTGACTTGACACGCCGTTGACAGATAACATTTGACTATGCGCGCCCTTCGTGGTATACTTTGTGTCAAACCGTCCATTGCCCCCACCAAGGCACCGGCCTCGGTTAGAATATTCGGCAGTCCGGCACAGTACTCTTGGAGATTCGCGAACAAGAGGTACAAGCGCGAGCGGTTGAAGGCTAGATTCAAGCCGTCGAGCGCCCACAAGGCGTTGTTCCGCCCTTAGACTGTGTCAATGCAAAGGAAAATCGAAAGGAGCTACGGATGAAGCTACCAGACAAAGACACTTTGCTTGCGCTTTATCGCCATATGCTTGTCATACGGCGCTATGAAGAGGCCGCGGCCCGAAGCTATCGTGAGGGCCACATCCCCGGTTTCATACACCTGTACATTGGCGAAGAGGCAGTCGCCGCCGGGGTGTGCGCCCACCTGACAAGAGACGACTACGTAGCCAGCACCCACCGCGGTCATGCCCATGCCCTGGCCAAGGGCGTACCTCCGCGAGAAGTGATGGCTGAACTGTGGGGGCGTAGCACCGGTTGCTCGGGCGGGCGGGGGGGCAGCATGCACCTATACTCGATCGAATACGGCCTACTGGGAACCAGTGGTATCGTTGGCTATGGCATGCCACTCGGTGCGGGAGCAGCCTTTTCAGCCAAGTATCGCGGTACGTCGCAAGTAGCCGTGGCCTTCTTCGGAGATGGGGCAAACAATATGGGGTGCTTCCACGAGGTGCTGAACCTGGCCTCGATCTGGAAGCTGCCTGTGGTGTTTGTTTGCGAGAACAATCTCTATGCCACGGAGATGCCCTTCTTGAAAGCTACCGCTGGTCAAAGCGTCGCCGGCCGGGCGGCTTCCTACGCTATGCCGGGCGTCGAGGTGGATGGACAGGACGTGCTGGCCGTATACGAGGCTGCTGGCGAGGCCGTCGCCCGGAGCAGAGCAGGTGAGGGTCCCACCTTGATCGAATGCCGGACCTATCGTTACGTGGGCCATCACGAAGGGGACCCCGGCATTGACTACCGCACGCAGGACGAGATCGAAAAGTGGAAAAGGCGGGATCCGATCCTCCTATTGAGAAAGCGGTTGCTTAATAAGAAGGTCGCCTCCCAGAAGGACCTCGACAAGATCGATGAAGAAGCGAAAGCTCTTATTCAGGATGCCATGGCCTTTGCTAATAAGAGTCCTTGGCCCTCACCACAAGAGGTAACTACCAAGCTATTTGTCAATCCGATCTAAAGAAGGGAAAAGGGTAGACAATGCGAGAGATACGATACATTGAGGCCGTCCGGGAAGCACAGTGGGAAGAGATGCGGCGGGATGAGATGATCTTCATATTCGGCGAAGGCATCGGTCCCCGGGGCGGGAACTTCACCCAGACTAAGGGCATGTGGCCTGAGTTTGGCGAGAAGCGACTGATTGACACGCCGATCTCAGAAATGGGTTTCACCGGGATTGCCATCGGTGCCGCTGTGACCGGCTTGCGCCCTATTGTTGACATCATGTTCTGGGATTTCGCCTACGAAGCCATCGGCCAGATCATTAACCAGGCTGCCCGTATCCACTATATGTCGAACGGCCAGATCAAGGTGCCTTTGGTGATGCGAGGCGTGATTGGCGTGGGGCAGGGTGCGGGTGGGCACCACTCGGGCCGTCCATATCCGCTCTATGCTCAAATGCCTGGTCTGAAGGTGGTGGTCCCCGCCACGCCTTACGATGTCAAGGGCTTGCTCAAAACCGCCATCCGTGACGACGACCCGGTACTGGTCTTTGAGCACAAGGGGCTGTATAACACCAGAGGCCCTGTTCCCGAAGAAGAGTACACGATTCCATTTGGGCAGGCTGTTGTTTGTCGAGAGGGAACCGACGTGACGCTGGTCGCCATCTCCAGGATGGTCTTGCTGGCTCTAGAAGCCGCCGAGGCCCTGGCCAATGAGGGCGTCTCGGTAGAGGTCGTTGATCCGCGCACGCTTGTGCCCTTAGACAAGGAGCGCATCCTCGGCTCGATCCGCAAGACCAATCGAGTCGTCGTGGTTGACGAGGCCTACAGTCCGTGCGGCTTTGGGGCCGAGATCGCGGCCTTGGTGGCTGATGAGGCCTTCTACTACCTTGATGCCCCTATCAAGCGCGTGCACTCGTTGTCGGTGCCCGAGCCGTATTCGCCGCCCTTGGAGCAGGCCATGCTCCCGAATCTCGGGAGCGTAGTTGCAGCCGTGCGTGAGGTGATGAATCAATAAGCATGTCATCGCGAGAGAGGGTGCTTGCAGCTGTCAACCACCAGGAACCGGATCGGGTTCCAATCGACCTGGGCGGCACTCGAGTCACCAGCATCGGCATCGGCGCATACGCGCATTTGCGTGATACCCTGGGCATCGAGGCTGAGCCCGCGAAGGTGATGGATGTCTGGCAGATGCTGGCCTGGGTCGAGCAGCCGGTAGTAGAAGCATTAGGGGTCGATGTCCTGCCCGTCCCGAGGCTGGTCCAGGATTTCGGCATGCGCCTGGATGGCTGGCGTCCCTGGCAATTGGACGACGGCACCCCAGTCCAGATGCCTGGCAATTTCGATCCGTTGGTCGAGGACGACGGCAGCCTCTGTTTGTACCTCCGCGGGGACCTAGTCGCCAAAAAGGTCCCTTCAAGCCTCTACTTCGACAGCATGCTCGACTCAAGAACCTCCTATACCCCACCGCCTGTTGAATCAATACCGTTGCCCGTCCTTAGCGAGGAGGAACTGGAATGGCGGCGACGCTGGGCCGAAACTCTGCGTGCCGAGACGGACAAGGCTTTGCTTGGCGACTTTGGATTCAACCTCGGTCGCTGGGGATCATATCAGGAATGGTTCTACACCTTTGCCGCTGATCCCGATTACATGCTTGCCTGGTATGATCGCAAGATCGAGAATCTGCTGGCCAATATGGAATTGTACGCCCAGGCCGTGGGCGACAACATCGACATCGTCTGGCTGATGGAGGACTTCGGCACGCAGCGGGGCATGATGATCTGGCCACGGGTGTTCAATGAAATGGTCGCGCCCTACTACAGGCGCCTATTCGACTGGGTTCATGAGAACACGCCGTGGAAGGTCTTCTTCCACTCCTGCGGGGGGATCTATCCTATCATCGGTACCCTGATCGACTGCGGCGTTGACATTCTCAACCCAGTCCAGACGACAGCCGCCGCCATGGATCCCGCAAGGCTCAAGGCGGAGTTCAGTGATCAGTGCACCTTCTGGGGCGGAGGTATCGAGACCCAGACGGTGTTGCCCTTCAGCTCCCGGAAAGAAGTACAGTCGCAGGTAAGAGAACGCGTCCAGATCTTTGGACCGGGCGGTGGTTTTGTGTTCGCCGCGATCCACAACATTCAGGAAGATGTCCCAGCCGAAAACGTGGTGGCTATGTACGAAGCCGCACGCAGGTATGGGCAATATCCATTGTGAAAGAGACATCCTTCGCACTTTGACGAAAGTGCCGGAACAACTCTGGCTTGTATCTGCGTAAGCTAAGGAGCAACCTATGGCGTACGAAGTTGTCGTGCCCCGCTTGGGGCTTACAATGGAGGAGGGACGCATCATCGAATGGTATAAGCAAGATGGAGAGTACGTCGAAGCAGGCGAACCACTCTTCTCCGTGGAGACTGATAAGGCGGTCCAGGACGTGGAAGCGCCGGTCAGTGGCATCGTCTATCGCGTGCCAGATCTCCCTTCGGACCCGCTACCTATCGGGGCCGTGATCGGTTACATCCTAGAACCCGGCGAGGAAGTTGCGCTGCCACAGCTAGATCAGGCCGCGACATGCGCAGCGATCCCAGGTGAAGCGGCTGCATCAACGCTTGCCGCTGTGGTCACACAAAAGGCCACTGCTGACGGCAGGAAGCCTTCTACCCCGGGTACCCGTCGACGGATGAAGAAACCAGACATTGGGAGGGAACAGGCGGTCCGAATCAAGGTTTCGCCTGTAGCGCGACGACTGGCGGAGGCAGCCGGCATCGATCTAGCTCAACTGGCGGCTCAGAAGCTAGGCGGAAAGATCCTACACAAGGATGTGGAGGCGGCTATTGCTGCTCGCAAGGCACCCACCACGCCACCGCCTTCAACTCTGGTGGTTGGTGAAGACATGCCTACTAGTCAGATTCGGCGTGTCATCGCTGAGCGCATGGCCGAGAGTGCACACGCCACGGCCCCGGTCACTCTTATGACTGAGGCGGACGCCACCGAGTTGGTGAGGCTCCGCGAGCAGCTGAAGGAGACCCTCGCCCCGAGAGGCGTGGTCGTGCCCACCTACAACGACTTGATCATCAAGCTCACAGGCGTCGCCTTGCAGGAACATCCGATGCTGAATGCTTACCTAAAAGACGACCAAATCATCATTCCGACAAGCACTCACATCGCGGTGGCGGTCGACACCGAGGCGGGCTTGCTGGTGCCTGTAATTCGCGATGTGCCGATCAAGACCATCCAGCAGATCGCGGAAGAGTCACGCTCGTTGGCAGAGAAGGCCCGAGCGGGCCAGTTGGGACCGGATGATCTACAGGGCGGCACGTTTACCGTCACCAACTTGGGCATGTACGGCGTTGAGGGCTTCACACCGATCATCAATCTGCCGCAATGTGCAATCCTGGGCTTAGGGCGGGTCATCAGCAAGCCTGCGGTATACAACGGCGAAATTGTCCCCCGCCAAATGCTGGCCCTTAGCCTCACCTTCGACCATCGGGTGGTGGACGGTGCGCCTGCTGCACGGTTTCTCAACACAATTGAGGAATACCTGGAGCAACCATATCTGTGGCTGATTCGGTAAAGGAAGCCTTGCGCTAGGGGAGGCAAAGACGGATCAGTGATCGAGGCCCTGATGGTCTCGGAGGCTCGTGCCGGCGATGACAGGTATGATACGGCGAGAGCGAATCAACGCACTGTTGCTCACTGTCCGCTGGAGCGAGTGCGCCTGGACATCAGTGGCTGTAAGGTGACCACTATGATCGACACAGCCTACCACCGGCTCAAGACGTACCCCGGCATCAGAAGGGTAAGGCGCTTCTCTAATCAGAGTCAGCGATCTCGGTTTGGTCCTCCGCGGACAAGTCAGCCACGCTTTCGAATGAGGCCGCCAGGTGCGTTTGCATGAGAGTATGCGCAGATTTGGCATCACCGTTGCGCACGGCGGCAGCCAGCTGGCGATGCCACTCGACAGCTCTCTGCCGAAAGTCAGCGGGTTGCAGCGTTTTATGGGACAGGAGGAGCATTCGAATCTGGGGGTTCAGGGCCTCCCAAGCAGCCAGTACCCGCTTGTGCCCTGATATGCGGCACAAGGTATGGTGGAAATCGAGGTCGAGATCGGTCGCATCAAACGGGGTGTAGTCTCGCTTTGCCTGGACACTCATCGCCTGGACAAGCTTGTCTAGCTCATCAACTTGTTCATCCGTAGCGCGTTTGATAGCGTAATCAAGAGCGAGCGTCTCGAGGGCAACTCGGAGGCTATGGATCTCTTCCAAGTCCTGAGTAGTCAGGCGGGCCACGAATGTGCCTCGATGAGGATAGCGGACGACAAGCCCCTCCCTGTCGAGCAACCTTAGGGCATCACGCACAGGCCCTCGACTCGTTTCCATAATCTCTGCGATGCGTCGCTCCATGATCCGCTGACCCGGCTTAAGTTGGTCAGTTAGAATAGCGTGGCGCAACTGGTGAGCAATATGTTCGCCCAGCGTCCGGTTCGATGGTGCTGTCAAAGAAAGGGGTGGTGTATGCATCTTCATGCTTTGATCCTTCCAAATGATGCCTATATCAGGAGTTGTCCGATATGTTCTGTCGTATGAGCCGTTTGCATGATCCGACTTGACCGAGTCAGAAGTCATTCCCGCACTTTCCCGTCAACGATCTGAGGTGTCCTGCCGTCAGTGCCAGGCAGTCCGTTCATGATTTCGATGGTGAATCCGACCTTACTTTCGGTGCTGAAGTTGGCCCAGGTGGTGCCGGGACGTAGCCCTGACCCCCTCTGGGTGACCTCAATACCATGCCTGGCCAAATACTCGATCACTGGGTCTACATCGGCTACGTTGAAGCGAATATGATGGATGCCCTCGCCGTGCTCTTTCAGAAAGTCGGACCAGATGCTTTCACCTTCGAGCGGCTGGACAAGCTCCAGTTCAATGGGGCCCAATTGGGTAAAGGCCATTCGAGCAACAAATTTGCCGGGTTTCCCACGATAGATCTTTTCAATGTCGGTGCGATCGGCGGGCGGCCAGGTGATGGTTTGGAAGGGCCCCAGACCAAGAACGCCCTCCAACACCTTAATCGTGCGGTCCAGATCTCTGACAACCACGCCGATCTGCACACAATCGCTGAACATTTCCTTGTGAGCATTGACTTCGTTTGACATTGCGGTCGCCTCTGAATGTAGGTCTTTGGTCATGTGTCACCAGTTAACCAAAATATACCACATATCAGGGCGAAATGTCAAGAGGGGGCAGTTCCCGTAGAAGCCCGCAGGCATGGGGAGGCACACTGTCGACAGAACCTCGCAACTCAGTCGCGTAATCCGGTCCAAACCAACGCTCAGGAGGTGCTGAAAATGTCTAAGAACCTATTGGACTTGACGGGTAAGGTGGCGGTTGTCACCGGGGCCGGTGCAAATGGTGGTGTGGGACACGCGTTGGCAATGGGATTTGCGCAGCACGGCGCGGACATAGTGGTCGCTGACATAGATGACGAAGGAGCCAAAATCACGGGTGAGGAGATCGAGGCACTGGGACGCAAGGCCATTGTCGTACACTGCGATGTGTCCAACCCCGAAGACGTAGAGACCCTTTTCGCAGAGGTTGACAAGCACTTCGGCAAGGCCGACATTCTCGTCAACATTCCCTTCGCTATGCCCAGTCGCGTTCGTCCGCACGAATTGAGTTTGGAGGCGTGGGACAAGACGCTGTCCGTTAGCCTCACCGGCTACTTCCTATGCGCCCAGCAGGCGATCCGCCGAATGCTGAAACATGGTGCGGGTGGCTGTATTCTCAACATCGGCTCCATCGCAGGTCTTTCTGCCCTGGGACGGGGCAACTTCCCCTATAGTGTGGCCAAGGGTGGCGTCAATCAGCTGACGAAAGAGCTGGCAGTTGAGTATGCTGGGCAAGGCATTCGGGTCAATGCCATCCTGCCAGCACAGATACGCACGCCGGCTCTACAGGCCCTAATCGACGATCCGCTATTCGATTCCGACAGGTTGATCGCGCGCTTTCTGGCTGGCATACCCCTCGACCGCTTGCTCGAACCAGAGGACTTGGTAGGCGCGGCCGTATTCCTGTGCTCTGACTCAGCTACCGCGGTCACCGGTGTGCTCCTTCCCGTCGACGGCGGTAACCTTGCCCTCAACGCCGGTGGCAGCAAAACCTGGCCGACCGAGTAGGGTCGTCCTCCTCTGTGCGGCACCCTAACGAGAACCGCGCCCTCACCGAGGGCAGGAAGATAGTCCGCGCTCTGCCCAACAAACATACACACTGGCACATGTGATCTCGCTGCTAAGCGGCGAGGTCACGCGGCACCAGGTTGCCGGGGCCAAGAGTTGGGCTCAGCCGTCCGACAAAGAACCAGATGGTTCCAATCCTCTGCATCCGAGATTCATGACCCGAGGTGCGCATGATGAAGCAAGATTTCGGCCTAATCGGTCTCGCGGTAATGGGCCAGAACTTGGCCTTAAATATAGAGAGAAATGGATTCTCGGTGGCGGTCTACAATCGCACCGCCGGTAGGACCCGGGAGTTTGTGGAGAAGCGAGCGCGTGGTAAGAAGATCCTGCCCACCTATTCCATCGACGAGTTCGTTCAGTCACTAGCCACTCCTCGGAAGATCATGATCATGGTCAAGGCTGGAGAGCCGGTGGACGCCGTGATCGAGCAACTCAAGCCCTATTTGCAGCCACGTGATTTGATCATCGACGGCGGGAACTCCTTTTTCGAAGATACCGAGCGCCGAGCCAAGGATCTTCATGGGCTAGGGTTGTTGTACGTCGGCATGGGCATCTCCGGTGGCGAATACGGTGCCCTTTGGGGACCCAGCCTCATGCCAGGTGGTCAGCGAGAAGCCTTTGAGATGGTGGAGCCTATCCTGGCTGCCATAGCGGCCAATGTAGATGGTGAGCCATGTGTGGCCTATATCGGGCCCGGAGGCGCTGGTCACTATGTTAAGATGGTCCACAACGGCATCGAGTACGGGGATATGCAACTCGTCTCTGAAGCATACGACCTGTTGCACCGGGCGTTGGGCTTGTCAGCCGCCGAGTTGCACGAGGTCTTCGCTGAATGGAACCGAGGGGAACTCTCCTCCTATCTCATTGAGATCACAGCCGATATCTTCACCAAGATCGACCGGGAGACCGGGAAGCCGCTGGTAGAGATGATCCTAGATGTGGCTGAGCAGAAAGGCACAGGTAGGTGGGTCGCGCAGAACGCTCTCGAATTGGGCGTGCCTATATCCACTATCGGTGCGGCAGTGGAATTGCGTTACCTCTCAACCTACAAGGGAGAGCGAGTGGCAGCCTCCCAGATATTATCGGGACCCTCGATCGAATATCAAGGCAATGCTAGAGACTTCGTCAGGGCGGTGGAAGCGTCTCTCTACGCGTCGAAGATCTGCTCCTATGCGCAGGGGATGGTCCTCTTGCAGGTCGCTAGCCATGAATACAGGTATGACCTGCTCCTGGAAGAGATCGCTCGCATCTGGCGGGGTGGATGTATCATCCGGGCGCAGTTGTTGGACAAGATCCGCCTCGCCTTCGAACGGAACCCAAATCTATCAAATCTCCTGCTGGATCCAGAGTCCGCAGCGGCAGTGAAGAGCCGGCAGGATGCCTGGCGCCTCGCAATCAGAACTGGGGTTGCCCTGGGCATCCCTTGCCCGGCCATGAGCGCCTCCCTGGCTTACTATGATGCTTACCGGAATGGACGGTTGCCCGCCAACCTGATCCAGGCCCAACGGGATTACTTTGGAGCCCATACCTATAAGCGAATCGATAAAGAGGGGGTTTTTCACACAGATTGGCAGAATAAGTGAGGAGGGGGGTTGGCCTCGAAACGATATATCCTCGGGATCGACATAGGAACCACAGGTTGTAAGTGCATAGTTCTCGACTTGGGAGGGACATGCCTAGGAGAAGAGACTAGCCCCTATTCTATCCTTTCACCGTACGCCTCATGGGCGGAACAGGACGCGGAGGCAACATTCGCTGGTGTGATAGAAGCGGTGAGGAGGGCTGTTCTCACCTCCCATGTGTCGCCAGAGGAGATCTGGGCATTGTCCCTTAGCGGGACCCTTCATAGCCTCCTGGCTGTGGATCGGGAGGGCGTTCCCCTCACCAAAGCCTTCATCTGGGCGGATGCGCGGAGCAAGGAGTGGTCTCTTCGCATTAGGGAAGAACACGACGCCCACCAAGTCTATAGACGAACCGGATGCCCAGTCCATCCTATCTATCCGGCCTCCAAGATCCTTTGGATCCATGAGAACCTTCCGAGCGCATATCGAAAGGCCCATAAATTCATCTCTCTCAAGGAATACGTAGTCTACAAGCTACTGAATAGGTACCTAGTCGACCGATCGATAGCCTCTGGCACCGGACTCTTCAACATCCACCATCTTGATTGGGATTATGATACGCTCGAGATTGTAGGTATCACGGCTGATAGGCTTTCGGAGCATGTGGCAACGACTACGATATTTGAAGGTCTGGATCCGATCCACGCCGAGGCCATGGGGATTCCTTCCAACGTGCTGGTCGTAATTGGCGCTGGAGACGGGGTTCTCTCCAACTTGGGAGCTGGTTCGGTTGAGCCTGGGCAGCTAACTTGCATGGTCGGAACCAGCGGAGCCCTCCGCGTTCTCTCTGAGGCGCCGAAATTGGATGAGGAGGAGAGGACCTGGTGTTATCTGCTCACCGATGAGGCTTGGGTCGTGGGAGGAGCGATAAACAATGCCGGTTTGGTATACGAATGGTTTCGCGAGCGGTTCTACCCGGGTAGTGAGGACACATATCAGGTTCTCGATGAGGAGGCAGCCCAGGTAGGTGTTGGTTCGGAGGGCTTGATTTTTCTACCCTATCTGACCGGGGAGAGGAGCCCGAATTGGAATCCCAACGCCCGGGGTGTCCTGTTTGGGTTGTCCCTACGCCATGACCGTCGACATCTTCTTAGAGCCATCATGGAAGGGGTAGCCTATCGAATGTATAGTGTGCTTCTGGCATTGGAGGAGGTTGCTGGAGAGACAAGGGAGGTCAGAGGGTCTGGTGGGTTCCTACGCTCCCCTTTGTGGATCCAGATCATGGCCGATGTATTTGGGCGGAAAATCATTGTCCCCCAGCTCGTTGAAACCACTAGTCTGGGGGCGGTTCTCTTAGCCATGTATGCCTTGGGCCGGATAAAGAATCTTGGGGAGGCAAGAGGATACGTGTCTATTGGGGATACGTACACACCGAATACAGCAAACCATTCTCTCTACCTGCGATTGTTCGATATATATGAGAAGGTATATGAGGGGGTAGCGGCTCAGTTTCGCGAGATAGGTGAGATCCAAGCAGCATCGACAACATAGTCGCATTTCATACAGTTGGTCCGCTGATCAATAATACGAAATCGAAAGGCTGCGGAATGGCGTCTTCTTTTGTCTCGAAATCCATTGATTCACCAACGTATCCTCAGAGGCGCTCCACCCGCCGGAAGGAGGTCGAGGGCGAGAGCCATAGTGAAGCCGGAGACGGCGCCCGGCGCTGAGTTCCGTGCGGTCGACTTTGTATCGATCAGCCAGCGTCATTCCCCGGTATAAGTGAAGACACTGGCTGTTTGCTATCCTGATACCTATATGGATACTTCACCCTTGGCCGAGGAGTGGGCGAATCTCTCGTGGTTACAAGTCATGAGTTCTGTGGCGAAGTAGTGGAGGTGGGAAGTCGGGTCCAGAGATTCAAGGTATGGGGTCTATAGTGGCAGGCGAGGCCCAAGAGGTGAGGTGCCTAGACCGCTAAGCATAGACTGAGGGAACCGGCGAAGCGGAAGGTTCGCCGATTCTTCTCCGGTGGATTTGAAGGCATAGGAGGGTTAGAAAATGGAAACTGTATTGCATGGCAGGATGGAGAGGGTAGCCATCAGCGAAGGGGCCTTGTTTGTCATCATCGGCGAGCGGATTAACCCCAGTGGTAGGAAGCGATTGGCGGAGTCCCTGGCCCAAGGTGATATGTCATTGGTGCGGCAGGAAGCGTTGGCCCAACTTGAAGCAGGTGCGCAAGTGATTGATGTCAACGTGAGTGCTATCGATGTTGATGAAGAGAGAATCCTCCCCATGGCTGTGCAAACGGTGGCCGAGGCAGTCGACGTCCCTATCTCCATCGATACGGCGAACCCGCAAGCCTTGGCTGCTGCCTTGGTCATTTGTCCGGGCAAGCCTCTTGTGAACTCGGTTACTGGTGAGGAGGCATCTCTAGAGACAGTGCTTCCCTTGGTGAAGGAACGCAGTTGTGCAGTGATTGGATTATGCATGGATGAGGAGGGCATCCCCAAGGAGGGCCAGCGACGGTTGGGGATAGCGAGGAAAATCGTAGCGGCTGCTGGGGCTTATGGCATTCCCCCCGAAGATGTGATCATCGACCCTCTGGCAATGACGGTGGGAGCGGACCACACGACAGGAGTGGTCACCCTGGAGGCCATCAGGCTGATCCGTATGAAGTTGGGAGTTAATATCACTCTGGGAGGGAGCAACATCTCCTTTGGCTTGCCAGAGCGCAGTCTGATCAACAGATCATTTCTCGCTATGGCCATTGCAGCGGGGCTGACCTGTGCCGTCGTGGATCCTCTAGACATTGAGATTCGCAAGACAATAGCCGCGTGCGATCTTTTGATGGGAAAAGATGAATATGCTGTGCGGTTTCTAGCTCGTTCTCGGAGTGGTTGGTGATCGTGGGGGTGGCAGGACGCAGGAAATCGACAGAGACATGTTGATGGGGGTCTGCCGTTCACATAGTGAACTCCGGTTCTAGATTCCTGAACCAAGTCCTCCATATTCATATGACAGCATGGAGGGGTTGCCCAATTCAGTACTCTTTTGCGACACGGCTGGGATGAATGCAGTGACGTGCCCCCGCAGTTGAGGATTGTCGGTACCGCCACGGGCCTTCGGGCGACTAGCTACCACATGATCAACCTACTCCCGTTCTGAAATGTGAACCCCCTCAGCCGCCCCACGGCAGATTTGCATGTTGACCCGTTTACGTCTTCTCCGCCTGTCGCGCTCTCAATATCTCGTCACATAAGCATGCTTATCTTAGGAAAAATGCCCTTGACTGTATTGGCACGCACTGCTACAATGGACTAGATAAGGCGCAAAAAACGCCTAAGATAATGTCAGACAGTCAACCGGAAAGGCTACGGGGGAGAGAAGAGGTTGAACGAATCTCGGAACTCCTCCGACGATTCATTGAGCATCTCCACCCACACCATAGAAGTGAGCGTGGTATCAAGTCCTATTCTACTCCAAGCAGGAAGGCGCCTTGCCGGCGGGGCAATACGGGGGGAGCCCCTCTTATCAAGCCGGTAGCGTCCAACACGGCTAACAAGAGGCCTGCCGTCGCAGTGGAGAGCGTCAGGCAAAACACTATCTAGGTGGGCGCGGACACCGATGTGATCCCTCTGAGGGTCTCGGTCACGAGGTCGTGGGCCGTGCGTCGATTCAGCCGGGCTTGAAGGGGGACAACGGCTAGCAACCATGGGGCGAGGGGCATGAGTGTCTACGTGCCAAAACAGAGTAGCCAGCACTCAAAGAAGGCCTTGCCACATTTCGTCTACCTAATGCACCGGCCTCAGTTTGGCGCCAAGATGGACTGATTATCCGCTCAACTCATTGAAGAGGTTGTGAACCTCGGCGCGCCTTTCGAGAAGCGTATCCCTATCAATCTCGATCGGGACGCCCGGAAACAGATAGTAGACGATTACCTGCGGCGGCTTCCCTAATGCCATTTGCATCCCTGCCTGGTAAAGGCCAAGCTGGACCAGGTATTCCTCCGTTCTCTTGTCTACATCCCCTATCTTGATTCTATCAGTCTTGAAGTCCACCAGGACCCACTGTCCCTCTTCCGACTGGTAGAGGGCGTCTACAACGCCGTGAACGACTCTGTCGTCGAGGCTGAAAGCGAAAGGCACCTCGTTTCTAAGACTCCGTGCAGCTGCCATGTCTCGAAAAAGATCACTGGCCTTGAATTGATTGAGGAGATCCATAGACCGTCGCAAGGCATCGTTGATAAGAACCTCGTCTATCAAGCCTTCTTCCCTAGCCCATGTACGGAGCATGCTGGTAAGCCGCTTTTCATGCTCCAGATTGTCCCACGCACCTATTGCCTTATGGGTTATGAGCCCCACGATCCAGGCAGGCGCTCGTTCCCCCGGCAAGCGCCGAGTCACCCTTTGGATTTGTTCCGGCAGGCCGTTGATGTTGTGAGCAAAGTACCTCTTCCGTCCTTCCGTCCCACTGAGTAGCAATTCCAGTTCAGTGGCCGTGAACTGTGGCTTCAGAGCCAACGGATCGAAGGCCAACTCCTCGGCTAGAGTAGGCGTGAGTTTCTCGATGCCGGCGATGGTGTTGTGTCGCGCCGCTGCCACTTCATCCCACAGAGAGGGGGCGGCTCGTCCAGCACCAAGTGCTCGTTCTGCGAGTTCCGGTGGCTCCTCATGTTGCCTAACCAAGAGCGTTCCGCCGGGGTAGTTCACCTCGCCGTCATACTCCATGCCGCATTCAAGGGTGGTAAGAAGCATGGTCAGCCAATCGCTTCCACCTTCCTTCGCACGTCTTTGGCCCGATATGATCACGTAGTCGCTCGCTCTGGTGAATGCTACATAGAGCAGGCGCTTCTCCTCTGCTAGTCCCCTTTGGCCTTCCACCGCCTTTGCCAGGGAGAAGGCCACTGTCTCCTGCCGTTCACCTTCTTCATCTCGCATCTTCAACGTGACACCGTATTCTGGCCGAGCCAGGACGGGCGGCGTCCTCCCCCCAGTGCCCCCAGAGGCGTTGGCCATGATCACAATGGGGAACTCGAGACCCTTGGCCTTGTGCACAGTCATAATCTGTACAGCGCCCGCGATCTCGACGATCGCCTCTCCCTCTCTCACCTCCTCAACCCTCAGGTCGCCAAGGTAAGTAAGGAACTCGTCTAGCTGAATTCGGTCTGAACGCCTAGCCATCTCCAACAGTTTCTCCACGTTAGCCCTGCGCCTTCGGCCGTCCGGAAGGGCGGTAAGGGTAGCTAAATAACCTGTCCGGGTCAGGGCTTCTTGCGATAGCTCGGCAACTTTTACCCGGCCCACCAACCCAATGAGATCTGATATCGTCTCTCTTGCAGACTCGACATTGGTCCTCTGGTCCCCTTCGAGGTGAGACAGATCACCCGCTAGAGCATCGAAGAGGGCATCGTGGTTCCGGCGCAACCGGAACAGGGTCTCGTCGCTGACACAGAACAGGGGAGACCGGAGAACGCCAGCCAGGGAAAGATCATCGTAGGGGTTGCTCACCACTTTGAGCAGATTGATTACGTCCCTGACCTCCTGGCGGCCGAAGTAGCCCTTGCCCGCATATGTCATGTAGGGGATGCGCCACTCCTTCAGAGCCGCCTCGTACGTCTCCACCGACGTGAACGCTCGAAGCAGAATGGTGAAATCCCCGTAGTTGCAGGGCCGCCATTCCTTTGTATCCTTTTCGTAAACTTGGAATCCGCCCTTCACAAGGTCTGTAATGCGTTGAGCGATGACGTTTGCTTCCCACCGCCGGGCGTCAGCGACCTTGATGGATTTCCCCTGCAAGTCCTCGGGGGGGATAAGGTGTATCTCCGCTGCTCTGGTCCATGATGGGTCGTCGCGGACAGGTTCCATGGCTTGATAGGGCACTTCAAAATCCTCGAGTGCGCTGACGTCGCAGCCAAAGATGGGTTCGAAGAGATGATTGGCCAAGGCGACTAGGCGCGGGTGAGAGCGGAAGGATTCCGAGAGATGAATAGCACGACCTCCGTCTCTGATGGTGTCATCTTCTACCCTTCGCAGTACGGAGACGTCTGCCCCTCTGAACTCATAGATCGATTGCTTTCCATCCCCGACGATGAAGAGACGGCCTTGCTCAGATGCTCTAAGATCATAAATGATGCGCCTTTGAATCTCGTTGGTGTCTTGGAATTCATCGATCATGATGCTCGTAAGTTGCTGCCTGTAACGTTCTCGTACTCTTGGGTGACCCTCCAGTAGTTCAACCGTCTTGATCTCAAGATCATGGAAATCCAAGACGTTTCGCTCGTCCTTGGCCTCCCAGTATGCAGTTTTCGCTTTTTCATATAGGTTTCTGAGGCCAGGTAGTAGTCCAGCCGCTCTGGCATCTAGCTCATCCAATTCCAACTCTAGCGTCTTCCCTAATCCATGGTACGCCTCTTTCAGGCATTTGACAGCCGCCCTGACTTCCGCCAATGGTCCTTCGCCCCAGCTAGGCTTGCGTCCGACTCCGGCGTTCATCTCGTTTTTGCATGCCCGAACCAGCTCGACGCAACGTGTAGGGTCCGAACCTATGGCCTCGTCGAGCAAGGCCAGCAATCTCTGCCGTTGTTGCTCCATGTTGTCTAAAGGGGCACTGGCGCTGTATCTTCTGAGAACTGATATGCTCTCTTCCCACTCAGGTTTGGGGAGGAGCGAGCGAACGAGAGCATACTGCTCTTTGATAAGGCTCTTCTCCCAAATAGATAGAATCTCTGACGGAGTTAGTGGTAGGGATTGCCAGGCGCGATCTACCACGCTCCGATCAGAGACCAGCGACTTCAATATCTCTGCAGTCGTAGCTGCGCGGAGTTCAAAGAGTAGATCAATCTCTGGGCCGCCCTTCTGTAGAATCTCTGCGAGCAAAGCATCGATGGTCTCTCTCAGCAAGATCTCGGCTTCAACCTCATCGAGTACTTGGAATTCGGGATCAAGGCCCGCCTCGGCCGGATTCTCCCTTAAGAGCTTGGCGCACATGGAGTGGATAGTCCCAATACGGGCCGAGTCGATGCGGTTACGATGCGCTTGCCACAACTGCCGACCCATAGCATCCTCGGCCTCAAGTAGCTTCAGATCTATGTCACGCCTCACCCTATCTCGCATCTCGCGAGCCGCCTTCTCTGTAAACGTAACAGCCATGAGAGACCTTAGGTCTCGATCAGGGCTAGATAACAGGCGTAGGAACCGCTCGACCAAGACCAAGGTCTTCCCAGAACCTGCTCCGGCGGTGACGATCAGGTCTAGGCCATCAGTCTCTATCGCTCGGCACTGGGCACAGGTGAACTCAGGCATCTGTGGACTCCGAAGGCAGCTTCTTCCTCTCGCTGGTTAGCTTCTTCCGGCAGATGTCGGCGAAATCGCAATAGCTGGGACAATCGCCAGTCGGCAGTACCGGGAAGAGACCGGCACGGGCTCGTTCGACATAATCATGGATGCGTTTCCTACTCATATCTAGCATCTCTTGCCACTCGGGATTGGGCTCGCCCTTCTTTGTGCTGCTCAGCAGGGTAGACCTCTTGGCGGCGATGATGCTATAGTAGAACGCCTCCACAACTTCCTCCTCAGGCAGCAACGCATTCTCAACAGCCAGGACGTAGATTGGCAGCTGAAGGTCACGTCCCTCCTCGATTTCCTTCCGGGGTGGGGCTCGACCCGTCTTGTAGTCCAAGACCCGCAACCCTTCGGACGAGCGATCCACCCGATCGATGTAGCCCCGGACAATCACTGTCCCGGCAGGCCCGTCGATAGACAGTAGGGGCATATCATGGCGCCCGAACGGAGCCTCGGCCATGATGGGGATGAATCTCGTGCCCTCCTTGGCGTTGTATTTGGCTTCGGCTTCCATGAGGCGCTTCACATTTCCAAGGATTTCCTCCTTCTCCAACTCCCACAACGCTGTTGGTCGGAAACCTCGATCCCGCGGTGCAGTTTCTAGAATCTCGGCACCAACGCGGCGGGCAATCGGCAAGACTTCATCCAACCGATCGAAATCCACAATGATATCCTCGTCGATAAGGACCCTGAAGATTCCCTCCAAGATAGTGTGATAGATCGATCCCAGCTGAAGGGCATCCAAACCGACCTCTGGCTCTTTGGTTTCTTCCAAGTTGAGCAGACGATGAGCGAAGAACTTGAAGGGGCAGGTGCCATACTCCGATAGGGCTCCGGCGCTCCAAGGACGTTGCTGGCCGTAGTCCCGTTGCAATGTCGCCAATATGTCCGGACAAACCAGTACCCCATCGAAGGGGCCAAACATGCCTGGTGACTGTCTGGTCAGTTCGAGTTCCCGACCTCTCAGCGCTGCACGCCAAGCTGGGAGAGCCACCAGGGAGTTGTGAGCGGCGAGGCCCCTTCTGTCCTTCTCTTGAAGCGCTTCGACTGCAGCGATACAGAACTCTGCGCTTGAAGCAGCCTGGTCGAGACTAGCAGAGGAGCCCAGGCGTACGCGAACAGGAGGATCGATCACTAGTAAGCGGGAGATCTCGCGTAGGTAGGGGGAGGGGGGGACTTCTCTACCTTGATCATCCAAGTAGTGGTAGGAAGTATACAACCTCTCTCTTGCCCGGGTGACGGCTTGGTAGAAGAGATACGGCTCGTCCCCCTGGGGTTTCAACTCTACGCGTAGATCCGCGGTGCGTAGTTCTTGGCGTTCCTCCTGGCTGTAGAGGATATCCACAGGCGTGCTTCGGGGGAACTCGCCTTCCGAAAGACCCAGTAGAAAGGCGTACCGATAGGTAAGGCCCCGCGCTTGATGCACTTCCTGGGCCACCACCCGACCGGCCGAACTCTTGTGCAAGGCGTAGGAGGAGGAGTTCAGGGCCTTCCGAAACTCAGCGAGGAAATCCTTCCAGGATGTGGACTCCTTCCCCGTTATGGTCGCTGCTTGCATGATAGAGCGCAACACCTTTTTCGTTTCCCGAAGAGCGTTCAGGTCTCGAACCGCGAGTTCAAATGGCCCGGCCAAGACGCGTTCCACAATTCGCAAGCCTGATGCTTCCTGGGGTTCCGCTGCGACCTCGGAATCTTGGAGCCTGCGCGGATCATCGCCAACGATCTCCTCGATAAAGGCCACGTACTCCTGGCAGGTTGCCTGTGGGGGCGGGCTGACCCTCTCGAAGAACCTCTCAAGTTTGTCCAGTAGCTCTAGGGGTCGCACTCGTGCGCGCACATCAGAGGTCAGCGGGCCCTCCACTCCGCCCTTGGTGGATCCCGCTGCTTCGAGTTCTATCGCCTCTCGCCATGTGGCCGGACCGCTTATGACTACCCTTTCACGAGAGATACGGTCCAGTTCAGAGACTTCGCTAGGATTGAGCCCGAAGGGCGTGAAATCGAAATAGGGGCTTCTCAGGGTGGCGATAACGCCCCTTCGGGGAAAGTCATCCATCGCCAACGAAAGCAACCGGAGCAAGGATGCCACCAGGGGGTTTTCGGTGAGGGCACGTCCACCTCTAGCCAACACGGGGATATCGAACTCTTCGAACACCTGATGGACCAGGGAGACATAGGGTTTCAAGGACCTGAACAGCAGCGCTGTCTCGACCGGAGAAACTCCATCCAGTAATAGGCGCTTGACTTCCCGGGCGACCTCCTTGACCTCGCGGTATCGATCTGGGGCTTCGATTAGCCTGACGGCTTCGCGGCCCGACATGGGTTCGACCTTCTCTACGTCGAAGAGACGCCTCTCCAAGAAGCCCAATGGTGGGTCAGGGTCGGCGGGCGGCAGCGTGATAACGTGCGGGTGTAGAGTTTCCGTAAGAGCATCAAATGCCCTCTTCTCACGTTCCAGCAAAGGTCGTCCTTGTTCATAGGTCAAGGTTATTGCGGTCGCTTCCGCCCTCGCAGAGAGAAGGGTGACTAGCTCCAACTGAAGTGGACTGGGCTGCTCCAGGCCGTCTATTGCCAGAAGGTGTATTGGCACCCCTAAAGCGGGATTGGCTGCTAGTTGATCCCTGGCCAGCCACATCATTCCTTCTCGGTCCGCGAGTTGCCTCTCCTGAAGGAGCTGATGATAAGCAACGTATACCGCTGCAAGGTCCTTGTCTTTGTCGCCTCGCCTGCTAGACACTGCTCCAAACTCAGACGGTCGCGTCAGACCGTGCTTGAGTTCGGCGATGAAGTGGCGCATGACATTGACGAACCCGGGCTTACGGGCGATGGGGCTATAGTATCTCAGAAGATCATCGCCTAGGAGGTTCTCAACTACAGTGCTCAATAGTTGCCGCTGGACGATGTCATCGATCTCGAGATAGGGAAGCCCAACCGACCTGAGGAGTGAACCACAGAGTTGAGGGAGGGTTACTATCTCCACTCCCAGGAAGGCGGGACCAGCCGCCTCGAGAAGGCCACGGCGAAACGATTCAGCTAGAAGTGGTGAGGGAACTATGACCGCAACCCTGGGCAAAGCGTGGCTTTCGAGGGCGCTCGCTACCTGATGGCACAGACGTTGAGTCTTGCCTGTTCCAGCGGGCCCTGTATAGAGTGTTACTTTGCGTTTTGTAGCTAGCGAAGAATTGGATGACATCGCGTCCCCAAAGGGAGTAGAAGGAAGGAACGATTCAGAGGGCTACTCTCTCGTAGACCTGCGACTATCGCTGCACCTTAGTGGACCACGATGGCGTTCAAGATCACGCGGCCGATGACGTCTGTGGTCGATGACTTCGAGACCTCGCGTTGGAGGTATCGGCCAATGGACCTGGGATAGTCAACAAGCCTCTGGGCCTTCATATCGAACTCATAGATGAATACAAACCCTGCCAATGGCCAACGACCAGTGGAGAAGGGCCCTCATGCATGCATGAGAGTACACTTTGCCTTTTGCTCTCTCACCCCCATCGGCGCAGGCATTCACCCCCAAAAGATGTCGCTCGGGATCCCATACGGGCGGATGGTGCAAACACTGATCCCTGGCTCTTGGGTCCTGCGTTAGGTTTTCTGGCCGATAGTCGACGATGTGTGTGAAGGGGTTAGTGCTGGCGATGGGCCGGAGAACCGGTCATCACACGAGCCTGGGTCATGTCGGCCACACCCTCACATTCCTTCTCCCACTCTGCCACCAGATGGTGAACCCGCCTTGGAAGACCTCGGAGCCAAATGGTCGAGGCGAATCCTCGTGGGCTTCCCACTGCTTCACTCTCCTACCCACAAACCGCCCTTAAGCCTCTGCTTACTCCTGCTAGGCAGGCAGACATGTGCGCCTCATCTTCAAAGATATGCGTCTTCAAGTCCAGACTATCATAGCCCCTGTCTTGCAGCGTTCTAGCCAGCATCTGCATAGGCGCTATCACGTGTTCTGCTTCAAGCGCCCCGACAGACATGAAGACCTTGGCTGATAAATCGACATTACTAGCCGCGAACTCGCTTTCATAAGTGAACGTTACCGCCTCGTCCCACCATATTGACGGGCTACCAATGATGTAACGGTTGAAGGTATCGGGATAGTGGAACAGGGTATAGAGCGCGAATAGCCCGCCGAATGAAGCGCCTGCGATTGCCTTGTCCTCGGGGTCGATCCTGTAGTTTGATTGAATGAAGGGCATCAGCTCTTCGCGGAGGAATTTGAGGAAATTGCCAGCCCCACCTGTACCGCCTGATTTCGCTATCTCGGGTCTTGATTCAACATATTCATCGAACCATTCACTGTCTACAGTCGGTGTATAGTCCCTGGCTCGAAGCCCCAGTGTCTCTACAAAACCATTCACCGGATAGGCAATGCCAACGATAATCATTTCAGGCAACTCCTCTCCAAACTGGAGCATGCGAATGGTCTCCGCGAACATGCCAAATGTCCCGTTGGCATCCAGAACGTAGAGGACGGGATAAGTCTTATCAAGATCGGCATAGCTGCGCGGGAGGGCAACGAAAATCTTGAACTCTTGACCGACATTTGATGAGGAGACCCCCCGTACTTCTGTGTTGGGGATCGTTACCTGTGGATATTGTGTTGCCATGGTTCTTGCTCCTTCTCTCACAACGCGTTTTTGCGATGGTCCCGCGATGTAGGTGCTTGTCTAGTCCTCCTATCCCAGTTTACAGCGGTCGCACGGTGGAGTCAATAGCCATACAACGCCAACGGCCCTTTCAATCCCCACTCGAACCCCCAACACCTAACCTCAGCCCAAGATCAAACCCTCTCTCACCCGTTCTCTCAGGCGATTCTCCTAGTGTAGGTATGGGCATAGGGCCGGGCGTGAGTTCAAGGGTCTAAGAGGGTCGTTTGGATGAGCTTATACCTACAACACCCCGGAAATCGGGGTCTCGGTGGGGTTTGGGGGAGTGATGGTGGGGAGAATGGGTAGGAAAGGCGTGGAAACGGGGTTGTATGCTGGAATTGGGGTGGTGGTCGTCTCTGGAAAGGGACTGTTCTTACTGGGATGGCCTCGTAGGGTGCCAAGTCATCGGTCAGTCCGTCGGCTCCAGCGAGAGGTTACGGCTCTTGCGCGATATCTCGCTTCCTAATTGTAGAGGAACGCTCCAAAGAATTGTATGAAGAGGCAAATCATACCTGAATAGATAGCGACTTTCTGACCAGTAGCCAGCAACCGCAACCGTGCTCTAGTATTGATATCGGGACCCCATATCATCAAACACAAGAAGACTGAAAGGATAAGCATGTAGATCCCAAAGACAGCAGCGTATCTATTCGGATATGTGGGATTCCTGCAAATTGCAATGGAATAGAAGATTGCCCAGTCCCCTTCCTCCTGGTTGTTTCTGCGTCGATCAGCTTTATGCCGTCGTCGGACTAGTCATGCTCTCGACGATCCCTTTCGCCCAAGCGGCAGCGCGCTCAACCTCACCCTCTATCAGCGGACCTTTGGTGCCTTTGACGAAAAAGTCACCCGGTGACCCTACGAGGGTGCCGCCCTTTTCTTTCAGACTGGCAGCGATTCTTGGTGCGGCATAGCCAAAGATTCGGACCCATTTCGCGGTCAGTCTGGTATCGAACGCAGCTACGTTGGTGCCTTTGAGAGCACGCGCCTGGACCTTTTCAAGAAAGTCTTGAATCGCCTCCGTCGGCCTGCCTCCATGGGTCGGAGCACCAACGATGAGCAGGTCAAATGTCCTTAATTCGGAAGCATTCACTTGACTCGCATGCAGCACGTTGACCTCACCGGGAATAGCATCACCGATATTCTGAGCGACTATCCTCGTGTTCCCATGGACCGAGTCATAGACAATTAGGGCTTTCATTGCATACCTCCCATCGAGTGTACTATCATTTCATCGGATGTGCCTGACGTCCACCTGTCTTTCTCTGGATATCGTACGCAAAGCCAGTCAAGACGGTCAACGGATGGGGAACGGATAAACGGCTTACAATAATGAGTATAGCACAGATGTTCTAGGCTGTCAAGGGGTTGGATAGAGCGGAGGAATAGTGTCAGACAGTTTGCGGACGATCGCAGCAGTGACCCTGCCCATTCGGCCTTTGCCTACCTCGCACGCGGCGCGGCGTACACAGATCACGTTGACGCCGGTTTTCCAGAGGTCCCGTAGTTGCTCGTATGTGATAGAACCTGCAATCCAGGCTTCTTGGCCCTTCTGGCGGCAGGCCCAGGCGAAAGCCCGGATTTCGTCGAGGGTCAGATAATCAACGAGGCATTTGCCTGCGGACTTGTCGAAGGTGTCTATGAGAACACCGTGGGCACGCGCGTCTTTACATATCTCTTGTGACTCGTGTACGGGGTCAAGTACGGCACGGAGGTCTGGGTCGGCAAAGAAAGTGGGGATGAACGTCTTGCGGGGACACCAATGGCCTACGTTGCGGACTACGCTTTTCATGACTCGGGTAGCCTTGGGGGCATTCAAGCCAGCAAGGCCCACCTTGATCATATCGACCCCGGCGATGGCCACGCCAAGGGCGGCTTGAGAGGCCGTACTCCAGACATATTGCTTCTCGCCGATGTTGGTGCTTACCAGTATGCCAGGCGGACTAACCTCACACACGGCGAGGAGGTTGAGGGGGTATGCTTGGCCAAGAGCGGAACCGGGGTATTCGATGTCGACGATGTGGGCTCCGCCGTCAATGGCTTCGATGGCTTCCTTCTTGCCGCGTACACTAACCAAGAGGCGTTGCTGGGTCATTCCTCAACCCTCGCCTTGGGCAATATGGTGGAGCCTGTCACTAGCTCTTGCTGACGAAGACGAGCCTGATAGCCTGGATGGGCACTTATTCGCCCGGTCTCTATTAATATGTCGAGATTCTTTAGCCACTTGCCTACCTCATCAGGCTTTATCACGCCGTAGGAATATCGACGTCGATCAACGGCGTCTTGTACGGTGAAACTCTTGTCGCGGTTCAACAAAGTTTCTAACTCGAAGCAAAGAAGTAGTTCCCACAGCTCGGCCTTACCGTGGAGATGCTCTAAAATGGTGAGCATCTCCCGTACGGCAAGAAAGACGATCGTAGCGGGGAGATCTAGTCGGTGAAGGAGGCTCTCATAACGCGGCCAAACGTCATCGCTGGGGCATTCGGTCGATATGATGTAGTAATAATCCACCGGCTGGTCAAAATTATCTACCATTAACCGGAGATAAGTCTGTGCCTGTTCAATCTCCTTGTCGAAATCATGGGCGAGGGTAGCATCATAAGCGTATCGAGTCCTATGGTTAATAGGGTCCCTCTTGTGAGGTAGTTCGAAGGTGCCATCCGGCCACTTAGGATTAGGTATCCTCGCTTCCTTCCCAATGCAACCCAGTTTATAGGCTTGCCTGGTCATGACAAGGAAGCACAGGTGAACCCAATGTTCTAGAAAATCGTTACGCGATAGGGAGGTGTCGAAGAATACCAGTTTGTCGGGCTTCCTTTCAAGCAAGGTGTACATACTTTCCAGCATGTGCGTTGTAGCGGTTAGGCCGTACAAATGCAGATTTGGGAGAGCATTCCTTATAGTGGGGCTCTTTAGTTGAAACTGAATGGTGAGCGGAGCAGCAGGCGCCCGAATAGAGGCGGGGCGAGAAAAGCTGCTCACAAATTGGTGGAGGGCAGGCTCATCAAACCAGAAGTCAACCAAATTATGGACAGAGACATCGAGTAGGAAGTGGCGGGCAAAGGCGGCTGGCCTCTGAGCAGGTGGTCTCTTTGTGAGAATGAGAACTGGGGGTTGCGCTGTATCCACAACCGAGTAAAGGTCATCAATGCTACGTAGCTCCCTGATGAGGCGAATTTCCACGTTGTGTAGCTGGCAGTGGTCGTCAACCATGCAAAAATCGGCCTCGTTGAGGCCAACCTGTGTGAGGCGATCTTTGAGAAGGCCAAAGAGTTCCGTATTCGAGGCCATCTGTTGGAATTCTACCACATGGCGAGGTGTGTACTCAGCAAGTGACTGGCCGCAGAAGTGGCACGGTTTCACTTCTTCTGGGGCGCAAGCAGTAACCTCACTGCAAACCTCGCAGTCGAATTCCCACTTTGGGATCAAAGGCAGGTTATAAAGATCCTTGAGTTCCCATATGTCCTCCCAACGCCTGACGACGTGTTCCTCGGGAAGCACTTTGCGCTCGTTGTCGAACAGGAATTGAAGGAGAGGAGCATAGGTGGGGTCGGCCAAGAGGGGTTCCAGTCCCATGGTGCTATCCCACCGCGAAGAGTGCGCGCAGGGCGTCTAACACTATGCCGAGATACTCATGCGTTAGATATTGGTAGTACATCAACTTGTTGGTTCGTACATTTATATGCACTGTGATAGGCCGAAAGTCGATGGTAAAGTTGACGCGCACTAGGTCGACATCAAACTCCGTCGTATTGCCCCCGATGACGATTTCGATGCCATGGAGGCGTCGGTTGGTGACATCGAGGATGTCATGTTCCTGGTCTGCTCTCAGGGAGATTCGTCTAGCTACCGGATCAGTGGTGGCGCCCGCAGCAGAGCTGACACGAGCGGGGTAACGCCTCAGCAACTCAAGAACCCAACCGCGGGAGAGACGCAAGGGGTCGCCCAGCATTAGCCGGTCCCCCCTTCTCTCCCAGTGGATGCGCGTTTGCTGAAGCAAATCATCAGTTATCGGGCCTACGTATGGCTCGTAACCCACGATATCAACGTTACTCGTCCCTTCATCGAATCTCAGAGTGAAGGATGCAACGGGATTAACTATTTGAGGCCCCTCGAAAGTTTCGAAGAAGCGCGTGGGCTCGCTGTAGTTCACGTCAATAAAGACTAGCGTGCGCTCCTCTTCCTCCAATTCAACGATGTGTGCCGCGACAATCTGGTACCTTGTCACCTTAAGGGGGTCGATCTCCAAAGGTTGTATTCGCCCCCTTATTGCATTCAGCATGTCGGCCATCGAGCGCGGATCGACAAGTGTGCCTTCTACGTGGCGGAATTGCAGGGTTGGCCTTCCAATGCCTGACAAAAACCTTAGGCGGGCGATTATTGCGTTCTTGAGGTTCTCATCGTAGTCATCAAAGGCGATTGCAAATTCTGCGTAGCTGGATGGAGGGAGTAGTCCAAAATCCTCAAAAACAGGTGCGATGTTTCGATCGTAGCCAACTCCACGGCCTCTTCGAAGCAAGGCTCGTGTTGCTTCGTCCATCGTGGCCCTCCTCGAGAACTGCCTGATCAGCGAGAGGGGATGAAGCGCGCGAATGGATTTACTCACATTTTAGAACATAGTTGCGATGTTGTCAAGACTCGCTAGTAAACTTGAGGGGCAGGTCGGGAACTGCGCGCGGCGATTTTTTGGGGCTGGCTTGCTATATAATGAAGAGGCCTGGGGACATCGGGCAGGTATGGAAACCTGCCCTACACAAGGCATAGCAAGGGAAGAGTAGTGTGCAAATTGGCACGGCGAAGTTGGTTGACATAGACTAGGGGAGGCACGAAGCAGAGTTCAGTTTGACCGAATCAGATCAATCACCAGAACCACTAGACAAGCCGCTGCCATCCCCACTTGGAAGGCCTCTTCTTGCGAGGATGGGCTGATAGGAGGGCAAGCAGTTGGTCAGTGCGGCCACACCCCTACATTGCTTCTCCCAGTCCGCTACCAGATGGTGGGGCCTGGGGAAACCTAGTGGCGCATGATGCTTTGCACGTTTAGCAAAAGCTGGCGAAAGACGGATTTGCCAGAACGTGCGAAGCAGTGAAGCCAGATACATTCCAGAGGACCACGCAGAATTGTCTCGACGCTCAACTCATCATCTCCCATAGGTAGGTCTTGGTTATGGGGATCTTCTTGCCGGCCCTGATGTTCTTTCCAAGCTCAGATCTCGCAATGATCCCTATCTTCCTACAATTTCCTTCAGTTTCTCTCACTTGGCTAGTAAACCATACGGGTTCTATGTAGACGCGCTCTTGAGGCCGAGGCATAGCTCCAAGCTCATTTACAGTCTCAACGAATTCTGCGTTTGGATTCAACATGATTCTTTCATCGCTATTGGGAAAAACCAAATCATACTGCGCACTGTGAACGACCCCGAGAATCCCACGCACAAATATCGGGTATCCTTGATTTTCACTCCTCAGTAGCTCCCTTAGGCTAAGTTGCAACCTACTCACCAAAGCAGAGGAATATTTCATCCCTCTGTGATAGTCTGTCGCGCAGTACAGAGCAGATTTTCTTGGAACTTCCTTTGACAAAGGTCAGCATTCGTATTTGATCCATGAATCCTCTATGCCTTGATGCCAGGAGTTTGTCAGCATCTTGCTCTACTCTAGATTTGAAGATCTCAATTCCCTTCTCTCTGTCTGTGCCTCTGGAGTATCTCAGAGGATCCCTTCCGTACATGAACTCCATGCCACACAAGATCGGTGGGCTATAGCTGCCAACTTCGGCGACTACCTCTTGCTTCCACAACTGGTAGTTCTGTGCCCTAACCACCTCATAGGCATGTCGACCGACAAAATCGGGGTCTAGGACGACTATGTCGTAGTGCCCACGTCGATACTTCCCGTCTTTTGCGGTTCGCTCATCCTCACCTCTTGTCACGAATTTTCCATCGCTCATATCACATCTAAAGGGGGTAGGATATTCTCTGTGAACGAGGAAGTGTTCGTGACCATCCTCGTCATTAGCTTTGGGCATTGGCAGTTCCTCTTGCAAGATGGCATAGAAACGGCACACTATGTCATTTTCGGTGAAGAAACGTGTAGGATGGGAACGGAACTCACTGCATACCATATCAATGGATTCATCTACGGCTTCAATTATGCTTTGGTGTCTCATGTTCGATCCCTCACATCAAGATCCCACCTGAGTCGCTGTCGCTTGGTGCAAGAAACGAGTGGTTGTCAACTCCACATCGTACTACTCAAGCCCAAACTGGATTCCTACCGCATCGCGCCGATGTCTCGCCCAGAGAATCATATCGAAGATTCGGACGCGTGAAAGCCAGATGCCCGACTCCCCAAGACGCGCTGCCAGTGTGCGAAGTGCATCACGCGAGGCAATTAGATCATTTCTAATGGCCTCAACTTGGCTGATTCCTCCCCTAGTCTCCGGATAGGTATGCGGAATGACCAGGTTATCGAGTATGGGCATAGCCTTTGAGCAGAACGGGTGGAGGGCCTTGGTCAGCAAGACGTGACTGATTCCTCTCGTCTTCTCGGCGATGGCAAACAGCGATTCTAGGGTGGCACGAATGCGAGACCAAACGGCGTCGTCTTTTGAGTCGAGTTCCAGGTCTTTGAGCGTTGAGACGTGATGTCTGATACCATCGCCCGCCAATACGTCTGTCAATTCTTGCGTGGTCAGCCATCTCGTGCGCCCACGAATGGCACGTGCCAGTTGCACTGCTGTCTCAGGGTCGTAAGCGCCTTTTTGAGCTTGACCAACCAGGTCATACTGCTCATAGGAGAGGTCGAAAAGGCAAAATCCCACGACTAGCCAGTAGGCTTTGTCCAAGCTCCTCAAGTAGGTTTCACCATTGATGAGCAATCTAGCCATCTTGCCCTCCTTCACCTTCTATCCGTCCCATCGGCCTTTTCCCCCTCACCTCATCGTTCGTCATCCTGCTCTCCTTCCCCACCACTCCCTGAGCCTCCAACTCCTGAGTCGTAGCGTGTCCACAGCCTGACATGCGCTCTCCCAGACCGCCACGAGCTGATGAACCTTTCGGAGCGGTGGTGCCACGTCACGTCTCGAACATACCTGGACTCCATCCGTCACGCTTGATTTGGACACACTGGTCAGGGCACGGCGTCAGATGTGAACTGCGACCTCAGCCGCAGTTCATCTTCATTCATTATGTACTTCTGCTCCGTGCTTTCCTCAATTCCTCCAATGTCCCACGCCTGACTATGTCGTGGCAGTTTGCGCACAGCTTTATCGTTCTCTCACCTTGCGGAGCTAAATGATGGTCGTGAAGAACTATCGGCCTGTCATCGCCACAGACGACACAAGTGTTTGGAGTAGATTCTCTGGCTAGCTCCCACAAGTACTCGACTTTCTCAGGCTTCCATTGCTTTTCTTGTACCTTTTTGCCTCCCTTTCTAGCAGCTTCCCGACGCCTTTGTGTATAGTGTGCTTTTTTGCCAGCACTGGCGCTGTTCATTGTTTCCCAGGCCTTTTTCGCTGGACTCTTCTCGGTCATATTCTTGCCTCCTATGACAGCATTTCATATAGGGACCCATTTACGCAAAACCATACGCCGCCCCAAGACAACTTGGCCCGTTTGGCATTCCGCCTGGAAATCCAGAATGCCTATTCCGCAGAGCTTCCCCCTATCGGACCCCACCACTGCCTCGGCCTCCGCACCCAGGAGAGTTGCCCCCCAGGGACAGCAAGAAGCCTAGTCCGTTCCTCCAGCCCTTCAACCTGGCCGAGCGCCCGCCGCTATTGTGCCCCAATCGCTTCGCCAGCTTGCTCGAACTTCTCCCCGTAAGACTCCAACAGGTTAGTAGCCTTCTTCCCGTGCTCCTCAGCCTTCTCCTCGTCATCAGCATCACAGGCAGCGCAAAGTTGGTCGAACGAGGTGAGCAGATCCGTAAGGGCGCTCTCGAACAGGCCATCGGCCTCTACGAAACGAGGGGCTTGGGGCCTGGGCAAAGCCTTCCACTTCCCCAATATGCCCTCTGCTCTGATTCTGGCTTCCTGCGCTGCTTGGGAGTAGGCATCATGCTCGACGGACGGTATCAACCGATGGTCCATCTCATCGTTGAGGGCAGTGCACTCTTGCAGTAGGGAAATACACCTATGAAGCCACTCACTGTCAGCTTGTGCGGCGGTCTCGCAATCGGTCACTTTCGCTTCTCAACTCCTTTCTCCCACCACTCCCTGGGCCCCCTGACTACGCTTCCGGAGAGACTGGCTCTTCAGCCTCCTCATCGTCCTTTGGCTGCTCAGCTAGCCAGTGCGCAAGATCGGGCACTTGGTCTCTGAAAGCCCTGACTTCCTCCATGATTCCAGGCAGTGTTGATGGGCTGTCGATGTCATCTATGTTGTGTTTCTGATAGACTACAAGGTACGGCTCGCGCTCCAACAGAATGCCCGCTTCCTGTCCTTGGAGCAGGGGAAGGCTCTCCAGGGATGCGTCTTCAACTATTGAATCCTCACCTAGGTTCCAGAAAAAGGAACCGGCTAGTTGTTCGGGAGTTTTCTTCTCTGCCTGTCGGTCGCGAGCTAAAGCACATCCTACCCATAGTTGGAGAGGATCACTATTGAGGAATAGCTTCAGAAACAGGAACGCATCTTGCAGTTTCGTTTCCCTCCAGCCCTCATCGATCATCGGGTAGGCGTAGTATGTTGTAATCCACCAATCGGGGGTTTCCAACTGCATGACCCTTCCGTCTCTTTCAATCATTGTTCTCCCAAGCCTACCAGGCATTATGTTGCTCTCCTGAAGGTGGTCCCTCAGGCTGCAAACGAAGTTAGACATCTCCTGTGCTACGAATATGGAAACCGTACCACTGTTGCGCGCCCAGACGCCCAGATCCTTTTTCACACCTTCCACCCTAAACTCGAACCCCCCAAACCCACGAAGGTTCTTTCTATCGAGCAAGTTCCATAGATCCTCGGCAGACCGCTTGGAGACAACATCGACATCGGGCAAGTGGGTAATCTCCTCGACCATTTGGGCTATCTGTTGCCAGCTTGTCCAATTCACGCGACTTTCGTCTTCTTTGGGAAGTGAGTCACGGAAGGTCTTCAATAAATCGGGCATTGCAAAAGCTGACGTCACCACTACAAGGTAGAAATGCCTTTTCTCCCGCTTGGCTAGCTTCTTGCCGCCCTCGAACTCGCGCTTAAGTTGCTCCAGGACTAGCGGAGACAGGTACTTGGCCTCTATGAGGATGAAGTGAGACGGGGTGCGAATGATCAGGTCGGGCTCCGTGCGGTCTTCGAACTTCTCCCAGAAGGAAAACTCGGCTTTCTCCAATTCCTCATCGTCAAGATCGATGTCTAGCAGTTGTAGGAAACCGTTGAGTCCCAACCTACGGTCGATGTTCTTGAGCGTGCCGAATACATTGGACGTTAATACGTCTTCGCTCTGCGAGACCTTTGCTGCCTTGCCTCTCAACTCTGCCATGATCATCGTGGCCTCCTCCTCCCACCAGTCCCTGAGGCACTTGACCCAGGGAAGACTGCCCAGGGTTCGACACCTAAGGAGAAGGCCGACCACCTCCCAGCCTTAGCCAGGGAAGTAGCCGGCCTCAATCTCTGCCATTGCCACCTCCGACAACGCGCTATTGCAACGATCCTGCGATGCTGGTGCCTATTTGATGTTCTTATGATAGTTTACGATAGCCGCAGGCCAGATGTCAATAGCCCTATAGTCCCAAGAGCACCGCCACCCACCACTTCTTCACCTCTTTCATCTCTCCCTCCTTATCTATGGTTTGAACTGAAGACTTGAAGCCAACGTGTTCCCTCCATCCTTCCTCGAACGCACAACAACCAAACTGGCCACACGATTCCACAGTTTAATAGCCGTTTTAAGCGTCGATTTTCTCGGTCCCTATACAAGGTAGGGGTGAGGTGATTTTAAGCGCTCAAAACCGCTGGTTAACATAATCCTATATTCAAAAATGAGCCAAAATCGGGGTCTGGGTGGCGTTAGGCAGAATGATGATGGGAAAAATGGGTAGGAAAGCCATCAAAACGGGGTTTTGTGGCAGAATTGGGGTCTGGAGGGGATTAGAGAGGCGCAAACAGGTGATGGATAGTCCCATGTGGAGCAGGGGAGAAACACCAGCAAGACCCTCTCCTCACGATTGACTGGACACCAACCCGTGCCTCTTACATCCCTATCGAGAAGGAGTGGAGAAGAACATCGAGCCAATGATCGGGAGGTTCAAGAAGAGGGGGATAAGGTGGAGTCCAGAGGGAGCTAGCAGCTTGTTAAGGCGGCGGATCAAGCGGCAAAAGCCAAATGCCTGGCAAGGGTGGTGGCAGAGGGGGGGTAGCCTAGGGAGCAAACGTTACGCAAGGCGAGCCAGGTGCTAAGTGGTGAACACAACCACGAGTTCGTCCTCTTCTTGCCTCCCATCATCTTAGACGATGGAATCACTCTCCTAGGGGGTGGCACCGAGGTCTATAGACATTACACAGATCACGGGAACGATCGAGGGCAAGCATGCGGAAAGCTACCGCCTGTGATATCGAGTTTCTCCCGCCGAAATGGCGATAACCCAAACCCGCCTTGCTCTCTGACACCGGCTGTGGCCCAGTTTTCCTTTTTCAGTGCACCATAATGAGTACCTTGCAACCCGCTGGGATGCCAAGGGCTACGCAAGGGGGCACATACTAGCCGTTGATGAGGCGCGCTGAATCGCGATCGAGGAACAGGACAGCTTGAGTATGCCGACGGAGGACAGTGGCCGGACAACTGGGGTCGATTTGTCCCGTGATCGTGTCTTTGACAGCCTCAGCCTTTGTCGGTCCGGGTACCATGCAGAAGATCGCCTGTGCTGCCATTATGGCGGGGAGTGTCAGAGTTATGGCTCGCCTCGGAACCAGGTCTATGTGGGCAAAACAGCCATCGTGAACTTGCTGAGCCCGGCATCGCTCGTCCAACTCCACCACTTTGACCGTGGCCGGATCAGCGAAGTCGGCCACATCAGGATCATTGAAGGCCAAGTGGCCATTTTCCCCAATGCCAGCGCACACGATGTCAATAGGATACGTGTCCAGCAGCTCTGTGTAGCGATGGCACTCCATCTGCAGGTCGGCTGCTTCACCCCTGATGAGATGAATGGTGTCTGGCTGAACTTTGTCAAACAGGTGTTCCTTCAGGTAGCGCCTGAAGCTCTGAGGGGCTTCAGGCGTCAAACCAACATATTCATCCATGTGAAAGGCGATCAGCCTGTCCCAGGCAGGCATCTCCAAGGAAGACAAGATAGAGAGAAATTCATTTTGCGATGGAGCCGCAGCAAACACCATCGACAATTGCGCCTTGTCAGCCAAGACCCTCTTCATCTGAGCCGCTACCCGGAAAGCGGCAGCTGCTCCCATCTGACACCGATCGGCATAGATTTCCATCTGCAGGCCTTCCACGTGTAGCATCTTCTCTGGGACGATTTTCGTGGCCATGGACAACTCCTGTCTCTGTGCACTCTGGTTTCGCTGGAACGATAACTGCATCCTTTGCAACTTGAACCTTCTTCACCGCTGAGAGAATGAGCCAGGCAAACCAGCAGCGACGACTCAAACTTCAGACCGCAAGCGAAACAAGATCTCACCTGCGCTCTTTGCTAAGAGTATCCCTTGATTTTCACGGCCCTCCCACTCGGCTACATCGATCGTCCTTGGATCGATATAGCTCAAGTCCATCCGTTCGCACCTGTCCTGAGGTATCCCGGTGGCCAAGGTAACACGGATGCGCGGTCGCTCAACGCCATCTTCAAACGTACCTGCCCCTTTGAGATGGGTACAGTGAGCCATCACCAGGCGAGGGATATCCTGAAAACGCTCTTTCTGCTTTAGGAAATAGTCAAGGGTGTGGTACCCGATTCGATCGATCAGATGCCCGTGAGTGAATGATATCTCGTTGATATGGGGGGCATAGATGATAACCTCTCCACCGTCGGCGACGACTGGTTCCACCTTGTACATCCCCTTGGCCCCCGTCCACAGGTCATCATACATCTCCGGAATCATGGACAGGACCCTTTTGAACGGCTTATTCACATAGATGATATGCAGTTTTGCCGAGAGGTCAGCCGCCGCGTCGTACGCTTCCTGCGGAGTGCCGACGTATAGGCCTGCCAAGCCCTCATCCCTGACAACCTGGCTGAAGCAGAGGATGGGCATATCGATAAGAGATACCGCCCTGTCGATCAGCCGCCGCACAGGCGTGTGTTTGACGCCGTTTATCCGCATGTTCGTCATCAGCGCTCCAAGCCAGTGGGAGAGGTTGATCATCTCCCATCCCGAGATGCCGGGGATAAGGTACTTGTTGCCTCCCGAGAAACCAGCTACCTCGTGTGGGTAGGTAGGGCCGCAGATTATCAGTTGGTCGTAGTCAAAGATCATCTTGTTGATCACAACCAGAACCTCTTCCACCAGCAGGCCATGGGTAATCTCACGAGTCTCTTCGGCGGTTATTCTACCTATGCCCTTAAAAGTGTCGGCCAGATCCCAGCGATGGTTGTATATGCCTATCCCAGCGTACTTGCCTTTCCGCTCTGCTGAGCTGATGCCGACTAGTTGATTGAGAGCGCTCTCGCTCAACAACCGATGCGTCCCTAGGGCCACCAGGTAGTCTAGCTTCCTTGCCTTGTCACTCAGCAACTCGCAAAACAGGCTGAAAAATAGAGACACAGGAGAGGTGCGGGTACTGTCCGGGATGATGACCAGGACCCCCTTGTCTGCAACGTCCACCCGGCCTAGGGCTTCCTCCACTGTAGCCCGAGTCTCCCACTCCGACATCCAGCCAGTCTCGTATCCACTGCCGATGATCATCACAACATAATTCCCGTCACGAGCGACCCTCGGACCTAGACACCGCAATAGGCGGAAAAACCACCGTCTATAGGGATGATTGCTCCGTGCACGAACTCAGCAGCTGGCGAAACTAGCCAAAGCACTGCCCCGACCAGGTCCTCGGGCGCGCCAAAGCGTCCCATAGGTGTGTGGCCGATTATCGCTTGGCCACGGGGAGTCAGCTCACCTGAGGATTCATCGATCAAGAGGAAGCGGTTCTGCCTCGTTAGAAAGAAGCCAGGCGCGATTGCATTGACCCGAATCTTTGGTGAGAAGTTCTGAGACATATATACAGCCAACCATTGCGTGAGGTTACTTACCGCTGCCTTGGCTGCTGAGTAGGCGGGCACTCTAGTTAACGGCCGCAAGGCAGCCATAGAGGTAATGTTTATGATACATCCGCTTCCTTGCTCGGCCATAATCCGGCCGAAGAGCTGGCAGGGCAACAAAGTGCCCATGAGGTTCAGCCTGAAGACCCAGTCGATCGCCTCTTGCGGCAGGTCGAAAAAAGGGAGTTCAGATGAGGTAGTCGCCTCTTTCTTGTTGCCACCAGCACCGTTGATCAGAATATCCACACGCCCAAACCCGGCTAGGAACTGCCCACACGCTACTTCCAGACTATCCCTGGAGAGAACATCTGCTTCGATAGCGATGGCCTGGCCACCATGGGCTGCGATCTCATCTGCCACCCTCTGAGCTGCCTGCAGATCTATGTCAAGTATGCCTACTTTCATCCCTACCTCAGCCAGAGCTCGACAGATCGTCCCACATAGTACCCCCGCACCCCCGGTTACTATCGCGGTTGCATCCCCTGGCAAACCAAGTCGCTCGCTTAGAGAGACCACCCCAGCCTTCATCATCCACCTCCTCGCACACTCAACGCACAACCTTGGTCAGGGCCTTTCTCCCCTCCACCCACCTCAAGGATCTATGCAACTGGATATCAGTCTTCAAACTTCCATCGCGCCTGCGCTCGCTTGACTGCCGTGGGGTTGACCACCGTACTCGGCAGACGTCCTTCAAGAACCTCCACCGCCGTTTGGCAAGCCAAACGATAAAGGTCAGCCACGCTTTGTTCAGAGTAGCCTGCAGTGTGGGGGGTAAGGATAACGTTGTCCAACTTTAGCAAAGGATCATCCGACTCAGGGGGCTCCCACTCCAGCACATCCAACCCCGCCGCTGCCAAGGGTCCTTCGCACAGCGCTATTGTTAGGGCGCGCTGATCGACCACTGGGCCTCGCGCGGTGTTGACCAACACCGCTCCTTGAGGCATCATCGCCAGTTCCTTCGCTCCCAGGAGATGGTAGGTGGATTCCATCAGGGGTACGTGTACAGAGAGGAAATCGCTGCTACGAAGTAACTCAACCAGGTCCACCGGTTTGACCCCGTAAGTCTGGAAAACCTCTTGGTCTATGTAGGGGTCATGAGCCAAGAGATTGAACTGAAACCCCCTCACCTTCAGCGCCACCCCACGTGCAGTACGCCCGAAACCGAGTAGGCCCAGGGTGCGTCCACGCAAACGCTGCGCTGGCTTCGCCAGTGTGCGATCCCACTGACCCGATCGGATGGATCGATCCTGCCGCGCCAGGTGGCGTGCTGCCCCCAGAAGCAGAGAGATGGCATGATCAGATACCTCTTCCGCACAGTAATCAGGGACATTGCATACGAGGATGCCCCGCTCAGTGGCGGCCGCTACGTCGACGCTGTCATAACCTATGCCTACGCGGATGATAGCGCGACACCGTTCCAACCCATCGATGACCGGCCCCTGCAAGAGGGGACGTACCGATTGGATCATCACGACATCAGCATCTGCTGCTGCAGCGAGGATCGCCTCTGGCGTGCGATGTTGGGCCGCTATCCACGAAGCCCCCACGCTCGCGAGTACAACCTCTTCCGTGCCCCTAGGGGCAAACAGATCATCGTCATAGTCGACTAGGACAACCTTATAGGAGTAGTCGTCTGGCATAAGCTTTCTCACTCCCCTAGTTGACAGTTATCACGGTGGCTAAAGCCCAGCTATCAATTGCCTCGCCAATGTATCTCTCGCCACACATGGCTCATATAGACTGGCTCAGACTACGGTCAACGCCAAGAGCATGGGGGCTAGAAGTGGTCCTATGCGGTCCAAAGGAGATGGACCAGGTTTCCGGCTGGGTCCGGTTCCTTTAGGAAGACGGCTTTCACACCAGGCTTGATCTTTGGCTCCTCCAACTCAACCCCCTGCGCTCTCAAGGCTTCCACGGCTGCCTCGAAGTTGGAGACACGGATGGCCACGTGGCACCCCCCGGTTGCCTTTTCTTTGACGACCTCAAGCCGTCCACTGCCAGCGCCTGAGATCATGAAAGAGGAGCGACCTTCCTTGACCGTGAAGCCGAAGGTTTGGGAATACCAGTCGGCGATTTCCTTCGCCGTGGCCTCTTCAGTGGGATATAGGCCAGGGTGGTCAACTCCATAGAAGAGTGGCTCGCCCCGGGCCTTACGTATCAGCTCCAAAGTGCGTTTCACGTTGGCTGTGATCCCTTCGTAGTCGCCGGCGGCTACCAGCTCCTTGGTGATGAGCTTGGAGCCCATCCCCACGCAGGCCACCCCCGCCCCGAACCAACCGTTGATGCTCTCCTCGGTGGGCGCTACCCCGCCAGTGGGCATAATGCGTGTCCACGGGCTAGGGGCCCTCACCGACTTCACAAAGGCCGGCCCGCCCACTGTACCGCCGGGAAACATCTTACAGATCTCCACCCCCAGCTCTTCTGCCTTGGAGATCTCCGAGGCGCTCCCGCAGCCGGGGCAATAGGCGACCTTGCGTCGGTTGCAGACCTTGGCCACTTCCTCGTTGAGCACGGGACCAACTACGAAGTTGGCACCGTTGCAGATGTAGAGCGCCGCAGTTCCCGGATCGATAACCGAGCCCACACCCAGGATGACGTCGGAGTTCTGTTCGTCGAAGTTTTTGACCAACCCGCTGAAAACCTGGTAGGCGAAATCGCCTCGGTTGGTGAACTCAACGACCTTCGCCCCACCGGCAACGCAAGCGGACACTATCTTCTTCGCGGTTTCTAGGTCCTTATTGTAGAAGACAGGCACCAGCCCCGTCTCCACCATTCTATTCAAGACTTCCATTCTGCTGAAGCGTGCCATCTTCAAACTCCTTTCAATCTCTGTTCGCGGCGATTAGGGCTACCTCGATACCCGTCCCGATATATCGCCGACTATTAACTTCTCGACTTCAGCCACCGTCGCTAGGTTGAAATCACCGATAATCGAGTGTTTCAAGCAAGATGCCGCCACCGCGAAGTTGAGCGCCTTCTGCTTGTCGTCAGGGTACCTATTAAACCCGTAGATCAAACCTCCCATGAAGGCATCGCCGCCGCCGACACGATCTACGATATGGGCGATATCGTAGATGGGGGCTACATATATGCTGCCCTCCTCCCACAGGATGCCGGACCAACTGTTGTGGCTGGCGGAAAAGGAGCCTCGCAGCGTGATGGCGATGGTTCTCAAGTTGGGAAAACGCTTCGCCAATTCCTCGCACACGAGGCGGTACTTATCAGCATCCACCTGGCCGGTGGTGACATCGACCCCAGGGGCTCGAATTCCGAAGACCTTGTCGGCATCCTCTTCGTTGCCGATGGCGATGTCACATTCTTTCACTAGGTCGGGCATAACTTCCGATGCCGCCTTACCCCACTTCCAAAGCTTGGAGCGGTAGTTGAGATCGCAAGAGACTGTCAACCCCATCTCCTTTGCGGTGCGGACCGCCTCCAGGCAGACATCTGCGGCTCCCTCCGAGATGGCTGGCGTGATGCCGGTCCAATGGAACCAGTCAGCGTCAGCGAAGACGGCTCGCCAGTCTATCATCCCTGGCTTGATGGTGGCGATAGCCGAGTTCGCTCGGTCATATATCACTTTGCTCGCCCGCTGGGTAGCGCCTATCTCTAGGAGATAGATGCCTAACCTTTCACCTCCTCGGACTATCTTATCCACCCCCACCCCAAATTGACGGATGAATTGAATGCAGGCCTCACCGATGTCATTCTCGGGCAGCCTGGTGACGAAATCAACCGGTATGCCATAGTTGGCCAGAGATACGGCTACGTTAACCTCGGCCCCTCCATAGATCACATCGAACGAACGCGCTTGAACGAAGCGCAGGTGGTCCGGTGGTGAGAGACGCATCATCACCTCACCGAAGGTAACAACTTTCTTATTGGCCATTTTGCCTCCTTTCTAAATCCCAATTGAACTATCCTCTAGAAATGGCTGTGGGGAGCGTACATAGGCTTGCCCTCTCTGAGAATCTGTTCTCTAACGAGCAGTTCATCATGCCTTGGGTGGGGATCCGCCATTTTCCCCTGATGTCTCACCTCCTTCCCACGAGTCAAATAGTGTAGATCCTGCGCGTGCGCCTAAATCCCGGTCTCCATGGCGACCCTCGAAGAGTTCCCGAGCCCCAATAGGCTTCGCGCCAGGGGCCAGCGTATCAAAACGGTTGATAAGGTTGAGCGTGTGAGTTGATTATCCTTGGGTTCTCAGACGGGGGTCCAACGCATCTCGCAAGCCGTCACCGATGAAGTTGATGCTCACCACGGTCAAGGAGATCAGTGCCCCGGGATAGATCGCCAGAGCGGGATACGTACGGAAGAAGCGTTGCGCGTTTATCAACATATTACCCCAAGAAGCCGTGGGGGGCTGAATACCATAGCCTAGATAACTGAGCGCTGACTCGGCGAGGATGGCACTGGCTACCCCGAGGGTAGCTGCCACAATCATCGGGCCTACGGTGTTCGGCAATATATGTCGCAAGATAATTCGCCAATCCGAGGCTCCCACAACACGGGCGGCCAAGGCGAATTCGCGCTCCTTGAGGGAGAGGAACTCGGCGCGAATGATTCTGGCAATCCCTGGCCAAGATAGAAGTCCAAGGATCATGATTATGAACTGAAGGTTGGTCTTCAGAAAAGCGCCCAGCACCATCGCCAAAGGGATCAGGGGAATGGAGAGTAGAAGATTAACAGCCGCACAGATAAAGGCATCGAGCCGCCCACCGTAGTAGCCAGCGATCGCCCCCACAAGGGTCCCCAAACATATGGTGATAAGAGATACACTCACACCTATGGTTACGGAGATGCGAGAGGCGTATATCAGACGACTCAACACATCTCGTCCCACATCATCGGTGCCCAGCCAGTGTTCCCTGCTCGGTCGGGCGAGAAACTTGTAGGTGACAGCATTGGGGTCATAGGACGTCAGAACAGGAGCAGCAACGGCCCCCCCTACTAATAGGATGAAAATCACCAACCCGATTATCGCCAGCCGATTTCGAGCGAACTCCTGCCATACCGATCGGCGGCGACCTGGGACCGGTAGTTCAACTTCGCTCATTTGCGTCCTAGTTAACGTGCCTTGTGCCATTCCTGGCCTCTTTTCACTGTCTAGTCAGGTTCCTACCTGAAGAGGCGCGTCATTCAAGCTTGATACGTGGATCAACGACTGCATAAAGGATATCTGCGACCAGGTTGCCGAGGATGACAAGAACAGACATCATCATGAAAGCGGCCATAAGAACGGGATAGTCCCGGTTGGTGAGCGACTCGGCTAGCATTCGCCCCATACCTGGCCAAGCGAAGACCACCTCGGTGATCATGGCCCCTCCGATGAGTCCTCCACCTTGCAGGCCAACGAGGGTGATGAAGGGTAGGAGGGCGTTCTTGAGAGCGTGCCGGACGATGACCGCCCTCTCAGCAAGGCCTTTGCCTCGAGCGGTTGTGATATAGTCTTGACCGATGACCTCCAACATGCTGGAGCGCACAAAGCGGCTCCACGCGGCGATATAGAGCGTGGCAAGCACGCTAGCTGGAGCTATGATGTGGTGGAGCCGATCCCAGGGGCCACCCTTGCCAATAGTCATCATACCCCCGGTAGGAACTAGACGCATCTTCACTGATAAGTAAAGTAAGATCACCAATCCTAGCCAAAAGGTGGGGATCGATACGCCTAGCATGGCTACAGTATTGGAGAGATATTGCACCAGACGGTTGCGATAGAGGGCGGAGAAGATGCCGAAGGGGATGGAAATAGCGCCCGCAATCACCAGGGAGGCTAGGGCCAGTTGTATGCTGTTCATGATGCGAGAGCGGAGGACTTCGAAGACCGGGCGCCCAAACTTATATGATAACCCCCAATCGCCCGTTATCATGGATTTCAACCATTTGACATACTGGACGGGTAACGGATCGTTTAGCCCAAGCCGTATCGCTATGCGATCCAATTCGGCCTGGTCAACATTGGGGCTCATGGCGTAGGCGGCCATGGGGCCCCCTGGAGCCAGATGAATAATTGCGAATATCACTACGGAGACCGCCAAAAGCGTGGGGATGGCTTGCAAAAGCTGTCGCACTAGATAGTTTCTCATTTCAGGGCAACCTCATGTCCGGGATCTTGAAGATACCCTGACACTAACCTCTTCCTCACCCTCTCGGCAAGAGGTTTGTTTGGGGTAGGACGGCCGCGGGCTTCTGCCGCGGCCATCCTACCTGCTCTCACCATCAACTAGTGGAGAGTGTCTTAGGGCCTTCGGTGAGCCTCCTCACTCCACCCACCATTCCCTAGCGTTCCACATCTCACGATAGACTGGGGCTGGCTTGTACCCCTGTACACGGTTGTTGATGCCCGTGGTGTTGGCACGCCAGCCGATGAAGAGTTGTGGCACCTCCTGGGCGATGATCTCCTGTGCCTCCCAGAGGTACTCTTTGCGTTTCTCCTGGTCCATCGTCTGTTGGGAAGCGATGATCAGTTCATCAACCCTTTCGTTGCTGTAGCCCACGTAGTTATCCCGGTTGTTGAACCGATCTCTGTCTAAGTAGAGAGAGCCTATGTCCGGATCGACGTAGCGGCCGATGTAGGAATAGGAAACGCGGAAGTCGTTGTTAGGGTGCATCTCCCCAAACATCTTCCCCACATCCACCAGGTTGATCTCGGCATCGATGCCCACCTCTTTCCACTGGGCGATCACAAGCGACAACAACGTTACTCGGATCTCCTCTCCGGCGATGTTGGCGATATCAAAATGCAGCGGGGTTCCATCCTCCACACCCTCCACGCCGTGAGCCTCGCGGATCCCATCGTTATCCTCATCGCGCCAGCCCACCTCCTCCAGCAAGGCCGCGGCCTTCTCTGGATCGAGCCGGAACTTCATGATATCGGGGTTATAGGCCCAGAGTTGGGGGCTGATCACCCCATCGGCCGGCTCGCTCAAGCCTTTGTAGACCTCTCGACAGATGAGCTCCTTGTCGAAGCCATAGGCTAAAGCCTGGCGTGTCCGCACGTCCTTGAAGAAGGGGTAGTTGTTATTGATCCAGATAAGCCAGGGAGTCACGGCGGGCACGGTGATGCGATCTACGTTGGGCATGTCATCGAGCAACAGGGCCAGATCGTCCGTCACCCGCAACTGGATGTCCACGTCGCCCGTCTCCAGCATGTTGAGCAGGGTATTGGGGTCGGGTACTATCTTGTAGGCGATCTCGTCCAAGTACGGTTGTCCCTCGATGAAGTAATCGGGGTTCTTCACCACGGTGATATGGTCGCCAGGTGCCCACTCCTTGAACTTGAAGGGGCCGGTGCCCACTGGGGCACGGAACCAATCGGCAGCGTTGAATTCCTCGGCTGACAGACCGCCCAGGATGTGCTCAGGCAAGATCTCGCTTTCCGATAGGCGCATCATGAAGGGGGCATCGACCTCTTCGAAGTTGAAGACCACGGTGTAGTCATCTGGGGTCTCGCATGACTCGATGCGATCAAAGCCCACTCGGCTCCGCACGTCGGTGTCGGGCATCATGATCGCTTCCCAGGTAAAGCAGACATCCCGGGCGGTGAAAGCCTCACCATCGTGCCATTTGACGTTCTCTAGCAGGTGCAAGGTGACGGTCTTGCTGTCTGCCGAGATGCCGCCGTTTTCCACTGTAGGCACCTCGGTGATCAGGAAGGGGAAGAAGTCGCCGTTCTCATCCACGCCCAGGAGGGGGTGGTTAATTAGGCGCCCCACTTCCATCGACACCGTTAGGCCAGTAAGGGGACCCCAGAAGCGGTCTGGCTCCTGGCGGTGGGCGACGACCACGGTTCCTCCAGCCTTCGGCCCTGGAGGCGGAGGCGTCGGTGTTGGTGCTGGGACCTCTGTTGGCGGGGCTGTGGTGGGGGTCGCAGCCGGTGCCTCGGTTGGCGTCGGCGCCGGTGCACAAGCAGCAACCACCATCGAGGCCAGCATCACCAATGCCAACAAAAGATTCGCGCGCCTTTGCATCGTTTCCTCCTTTGAAATCTTAGTCGTCTGGACGACACGGTCCTTCTAGATGGAGAGCATCTCGCAGCGGTCTCCATCTTCCTTGGCTATGGCAGCCACGCTATCTGAAAATTTCCTCGTCATCACCTCCTTTCCTCGAAGGTTAATGCTTGGAGGGCTTGTGCCAATGGTATGTGTTTTGATTCTGAGTTACAAGGTCCCAGGCCCTCACGAAATCTGCCCCATTGGTCATATTAGCTTACATAAATGGCGACACTACCTTCACAACGATCATGGCCCCAATCATACCACCAGCAGGAACCCCCACCCAGCGCACCATCTGACCCCTAAGGTGCCCCAAACCCAATGTTGCTGTTAAGCGATAGACCGCTGGCCTCTCAATCATAAACACGGCTCTTCATCCGCGCTAGATGAGCGAAGCTCTCTTCGATGTACTCCACCGTCCGCCTCACAGCAGCCTCTAGGGCTCGCTCACCTTTCTCCGCTGAAGCCAGGGTAGGCCGTCCCCACACACCGCTCGGACATAGTTCCCTGAACCGCACAAAGTCCAGATACTCTTTCCCAACCTGAGGCACGAAGTCCTGGCCACTGCCTTTCACCGCTTCGGGGGCCAAGCAGAGCATAACTGAGGTTACAACCTCACCAGCATGGAAATCCGTCTCCGCTGACTGGAAGATCTCAGCGATATCGGCTCCAGACACTGTAAAGGGCTGCACCCAGATAGCATCTAGTTCTGGATGATCATAATTCATCTGACGCACAGCGGTCTTGACGATGTAATTCTCGCGGGGACGTACCGTGGTCTCGCTAGCGCCTCCCAAACCATCAATCACCACTACCTTACGAATGCCTTGAGCCAGCAGAGACTCTATCAGGTCACATACCACGTCCATCAAGGTAGACCATTCCAAGGCTATAGTGCCCGCTGTACCTCGATGAAGCCCGCTAGTGCCAAGAGGCATTGTGGGTAACAGGTACACGTTACCCGATAGCCCTTCAGCCACACGCCTGGCGATGGCCTCTAGGACAACGCTCATGGTCCCCACAGGTAGGTGAGAGCCATGCTGTTCAGTGGCGGCGATGGGCAGCACAGCGATCTCCGGCCTGGCATCCTTAACCTCAAAAGTTGTATTCTGGTAATCGCATAACATCCTATCTCTACCCTCCGGCATTGTCGTTTGGGACCGATCGCTTCGTATAGACCAGATGTGCATCCACCTAGCTTGCCCTCAGGTTTTCCGCTCTGTCGAAGGTCTCTCGCGCCCATTCTACAATCCGTTTCACTTGGTAATTAATGAGCCGCTCTCCCTTCTCTGAGGTCCCTAGGCTTGGATAGCCCCACACACCTTTCTCGCTGATGTATCCGATGAAAGCGTAATCGAGAAACTCCCTGCCTACCGGCGGCATGTAATCCACCCGTGCTTCTTTCACATGCTCCCCATTGATGAAAAGTTGTGTTGAAGTCTCACCCTCGCTGGCATGGATCCCCACGCCCTTGTCAAGAATCTTGGGGTCGTCAGGGCCTGGTAGGAAATCGGGGGGCATGATAACGATGAGATCTGGGTAACCTAGGTTGAATTGGCGGATGGCCGCTTCCAACACGAAATTCCCACCATGTCCGTTGACAATCAGAACCTTGCGAAACCCCTGGGCATAGAGGGAAAGAGCCACATCCTTCACCACCGCAGCCAGAGTCTTGGGCTTCAGCCAAACGGTGCCAGCCATAGGCCCCTGACATTGGCTCATGCTGAAGGGGAGAGCAGGCACCAAGAAGGCGTCTAAGTCACGGGCTACCCGCTCCGTCACTGCGCAGACCCCCAGCCAATCAGTACCCAAGGGCAGGTGGATGGAGTGCTGTTCGACAGCCCCTATTCCAAATACAGCGATCCCTGGCTTTGCCTCTGCGATCTCCAGTGATGTATTCCACATATCCATCATGGAAAGACCCCCTTCTGAACTGACTCCGGACCTTTACTCCTATTGCGGTCGTCCATTACAACTCTGAGAGCATGAGTCTCCTACCCTGCTCAGCCGAGACATACAACGCATAGGCTAGAGTTGTGGCTTGCGTCGCCAGCTCCAGCCCAGATAAGGGCTCCCGATCTTTGACTACCGCCTCTACGAAATCCTGGAGTTCCTGTGGGTAGCCTGACGTCCAATGGTGATCGATGCTGGGATACATCCACCCTGCCTTCGTCTCAAGTTTCTCGGTGACGAACTCCTGGGCAAAGATGGAAGGGTCGGGAGCATAGGCTTGACACATGGTGTTGGGGTCCATATTGCATTTGATGTGGCTGTTGGAGAGATAGAGTTCTATGCCGTTCTCGATGCCTCCCAAGGCGATATCAGAGGCTGAGATGACGGCCATACTGCTATCTTCAAAGGTAAGGATGCCAATGGACCAGTTTTCAACATCTCGCCAACCGGTAGCCAACCATTTCCTTTCCTCGTCCTTGAAGGAGGGAATCTGTGTCAAATCCGCCATCTGGCCGTAGACCGCCTTTACCCTAATCGGCCTACCACAACGGTTTTCTCCCTCCATATTCTTGAGGTAGATGCTGGCGCTAAGAGGGTGTATCCCTAAGCGCAAGAGGGCTCCCCCACCAGAATACCTCCACTGCTTGGAGAATTCAGAGGTCGAGCCGCTATGGGACTCCCATCCTCTGATGCCTAAGATGGTTCCCTTGCTGGCCTTCACCAAGGCTGCAGCCTTTTGGATGGGGGGAGCGTAGATCCAGTTCTCAGCGTAAAGCAGTTTTGTACCATTTCGCCTTATCGTCCCTTTCACCTCGTCCAGATCGGCTACAACTTGCTGGTACATCTCTGTCTTGGGAATATCACCTTGACCCACGAACCCCAAGAGGGGCTTCTCGCAGATGACATGTTTGCCGCGGCTTGAGGCTTCGATGATCATGGATTTGTACGGATTCACCAGAACGCATAAGTCTACGATGTCAATGCTGTCATCGGCCACAAGCGTGTCGAAGTTGGGATAGACGCGCGGAATATCAAAGCGCTCCGCCATAGCCCTGGCTTTGCTCTGTGTTCTCGACGCGATAGCCGCTATCTCCACCTCGAGCGCCTGGACACGCCCATACGAGGCTAGGTGGAAATCAGCAGCGAAGCCCGCGCCTACTATCCCCACTCTTACCTTCTTGGGCATCGCTCCCTCGGTCGAGTTAGGAACCCTCGTCCACACGGCTTGACTCGTCAATGCGATAGACGCGAAAAACCACTGGGTGATCGAAGTTCGGACAGTTGTATTTCACCTCTCCATCGGGCCATCCCATCGGCCTGGGACTGCCGCCGTACCTAAGCGCCCAGATCCAAAGGTTCAAGGCGTTCCACGCAAGCGGGCAAAAGCCCTCAGGGATATCCCCGTCATATGCCCAACTATCGCCAACCTGGTATCCTCGTTCACAGCCAGGGCCCTTTGGGAGCTCGTCGACGTCAATTTGCAACTTCCATACTCTCTCTTTATTCTCTGCCACCGGCCTCTTCCGCGATGCGCTAGTCCTCGTCATTCTTGATGCGGGAGATGCGCCAGACGATCAAGTGACGGGGGTCTGGGCATACGAAGGTCATCTCATCTTCATCCTCATACCCCAAAGGTTTGTTGCTGCCCCCATACCTGAGTGCCCAGACCCAGGGTGAAAAGGCGTTCCACGCGAAGGGACACATACCTTCGGGGAAATGGCGTCCATCCCATACCGTCTTGAAGCCCACCTTATAGTCCCACCCGCAGTCAGGTCTCCTCAAGATATCCATGACCTCGAGCCTGAGATCCCAGGGACCTTTCTCCTTATCGATCAGATCTGACCTCCGTGAGCATGATTTGCTCCGAACGATAACCTCTCAGGCTAAGGGGTGGCCAGGGTTATCCGTCGTCCCTCCTCCGCCGACTGGTAGGCGGCGTAGATCACCTGCACTACCTGGCGCCCCAGATGCGCGTCGGCCAAGGGCTCTCGGTCATGGATCACGCACTCAACGAAGTCGCGGATCTCTTGGGGGTAACCCAGTAGCCACTCCTCGTCGATGCTAGGGTAGCTCCAGCCCGCCTTGGTCTCCAGCTTCTCAGCGATATACTCGCTTTCGAATATAGAAGGATCTGGTGCGTAGGCCTGTACCATATTGCTGTGCGTCATGTCACACTTAATGTGTGCGTTGGAGAGACAAATCTGCAAAGTATCTTCCATGCCTCCTAGAACGTTATCTGACGCTGAGAGAACCCCTCGAGAACCATCGCTGAAGGTCAGGATGACCGTGCACCAATTCTCCACGTCCTCCCACCCGGTTACCAGCCATTTTGGAGACTCTCTTTGGAAGGAGTTGATCTTGGTCATATCGCTGGTCTCAGCGGTTACGGATTTCACGATGATAGGCTTGCCATCACGTCTTATCCCCTCTTGACTCTTCAGATGCATAGCGACTCCGATAGGGTGAGGTCCCAACCGCATGAGGGCACCACCACCGGAGTACTCCCATCGTTTGGCGTAACTAGCGTGCGACCCGCTATGGCACTCCCTTGCCCTTATCTCCAAGATAGTGCCCCCGCTGGCCTCCGCCAGACGTTTGGCCTTTTGAATCACCGGAGAATAAAGCCAGTTCTCAGCGTACATCAACTTGACACCATGCTTCTCCGCAACCTCGATCATCTCATCTGCATTGCGCAGCGCTGACTCGAACATCTTAGCCTTTGGCGTGGTCCCCACTGCCTCCTCGCCCTCACCGAAGTAGCCGGTTAAAGGCTTTTCGCAGATGATATGTTTCCCCGCCTCTGCGGCCTTGATGGCAAAAGGTTTGTGAAGGTGGTTAGGAACGCATAGATCAACCAAATCCACCCCCGCCCGGAGGACATCCTTGTAGTCATCGGAGAAGTTCGAGATGTCATATTCTTTGCCGAAGGCCTCAGCGTCGGCCTCTGGCACCGCCGCTACTACTGCTAGTTCTACGTCGAGGTCGACCAACTTCTGGTAGGCCCGCGCATGGATGTTAGCCACAAAGCCGACTCCGATCATGCCGATCTTGATTTTACCCATCGCTCCTCTTTAGCCTTCAAGCGAAATAGAGGGCCTTCCTGGGGCAAATTGCCACACAGATGCCACAGCCGTAGCAATCGGATTCCGAGATGACAGCCAAACTATCTACGATTTCGATCGCTGTACAATGCCCCGGCCCCAAGCAGAAACCACAGCCGCTGCACTTCTCTGGATCAAGTTGAGGGGCACCTGCCACGGGCTCCAACTCCACATTGGGCCTTATATTGACCAACGCCTGGCCGACTAACTCTTCATAGGAGCTGTACCCCTGTTCCTCCATAAAACTCTCCATCCCCTCAATGATCTTCGTTATCACCTCAAAGCCATACCACATGATAGATGTACAAGCAGTCACCAGGGTGGCCCCCCACATCATATATTCCACAGCGTGTTCCCAGGTTTCCACGCCGCCGCCACCGACTATGGGTATCTTAACCCGGTTGGCGGTTTGGGCCACAGCAGCGTACCCCATCAACCGGCAGGCAGGCCCCCCAAGGCTCCCGAAACTCGCTCCTCGTAAGAGGGGATAGACATGATCGGGGTGGTAGATATCTACCGGAGGCAGGGAAAGTTGAGCCCCTGCCAAGGTAATGCCGTCGGCGCCACCTTCCTCACAAGCACGGGCTATCTCAGTTATATCCGTCACATTGGGGGTGAGTTTGCAAACCACGGGAATCTCCACAGCCTCTTTCAGAGTCTGGGTAACCGCTTTTGCCGCTTCGGGATCCTGCCCCACTAGCGCGCCTCCCTTCACCGCTTCTCCACCCAACCTTCTAGCCGTGACGCCCAGGTTCGGACAGATCAAGTTAGCTTCTATGAGGTCAGCACCAGCCTCTTCCATAGCCTTGGCCAAGCGAGCCCACCCCTCCAAGCCCTCTCCTTCATAAGTGATGTTGGTGAAGAGCATCAGCGAACTCATCCTCTTCGCTTCTTCAACTAAGCGTACACCCTCCTCTAGATCCAGCCTCCTGTCATGGCAAACGATGCTCCCAACCTTGGGATCGTTGTACATCCTGAGTTTGCCATAGAAGGGTTGCTGGATGAAGGTCAATTTGGAGCTCGCGGCGGCCGCGCCGGCATCCTCCGCCTTCTTCAGCAAGTCCGGACGAGCGGTCAAGGGAGATGAGGCTACCACAAACGGGTTCTTGAATTTCAACCCTGCAAAATCGATCATTTCCATAAGACGTTTCCGGATGAGACCTCTAAGAAGTTGGTAACACCTGAGGTTGTGATGCGCCCTCCTTCGCTATGAGGTGAAGTACGTGCTGTTTGCCCTTCTCGATGTGCTGAACAACCAGTGCCTCGACCTTGGTCGCATCCCGCTCTTCCAATGCTTTCAAAATAGCCCTATGATCGTCCAACGATTGCCTGCGTCTCATCTTGCCCTTATCCAATCGCCTAAGAACTTGCACACGATTTGTCAACTCTCGCAATATCATCAAAAGCGTTTCGTTTCCAGAGGCCTGTGCCAGGAGATCATGGAATTGTAAATCGGCCTCCATTCCCAAGGCCACATCACCATTCTCAAAGGCGGTCTCATAATGGTGTACTGTCTCTTCTACCCTCTTCAACTGCATATCGGTTATCTTGTCCACAGCGAGACGAACCGCCAACGCTTCCAAAGCCGTGCGGACATCGTACAAGTCACGCGTCTCCTTAGCAGACATCGCCTTGACCACGCTGCCCCTATAAGGGAGGGTTTCAACCAGGCCATCCTTCTCCAGAGCACGGATGGCTTCTCGCACTGGCGTGTTGCTGACCCCAAGGGCCTCCGCAATTTCTTGGTGCTTCAATCTAGTTCCTGGGGGCAGTTCCCTGTTGATGATCTTATCCCTTAGATTTATATAGACTTGATCAGCAAGAGTATTGTTTTTGGTTAGGTCAACCAACTTTTGCACAAACCCTCTTTGAGCCAGGATTCTGCAGTTCATCAGATGTTTGTTGTCTTACGGGAAGCATCACACCATGCAGGGGCAGCATTAGAAGATCGCTTTCCCACGCCCTCTTTTCGACTTAGGGATCACTACGGTCCGTTCTGGCTGGCATCACCCCCTGTTCAGTTTGGTTTCCCGAGTTTGTCGGGAGAGCAAGGTTGTGCGCTACCCCAGCTATCAGAGATAGGATACATTGTACATAATACGCCAAGTGGGCGAACTAGTCAATGGTGCCTTAACAGTAGACTCAACTTCACCTAGCTCCAGGCTCACCTGGCCGATAGTCCTTCCGTTTTCAATGTGCGCTTTATCATGCTATGTATCCTGTTTAGCCAACAAGCCTTCGCCTCCTCGCTTCAGATGGAGCTACTGCATCTCCTCCATCGCAAAGCCATACCGCTCAAGTATCCATTTGGGGAACTCCATCCGGCACGTCTTCAGTGGGTCTACCACCTGGCAAATTCGGAGCTGGCCTACTATGCTCATCAGCATACCGGTCTCGTTAAGGGGGATGCCCGCCTGTTCAATGAGTAAGCGGGCCATGTTGTCAATAGCCCCTTGGGCGGCCGCGTCTAATTCCTCATCGGAGAATATGGTTGCCACCAGATCCATATTTTCGACCAGCGGGAGTGGCAACCGGGCCTCCTTCAATAACCGCAGGCGCACTCTGACTTGACCCGCGACCTCCACCCCACAGACCACTACCTCTCCGTCGCCCATGACCGCATGCAGGTCACCTACCCCGAAGAGCGCCCCCGGCACCTCTACGGGTAGGTATACCTTGGACCCCTCGGCAATGAGGGTGCAGTCCATGTTCCCTCCGTGGGGACCCGGCGTACCGTTGAGCACCGCGCCCTTCCCCGGGGCGGTGCCTATTACTCCGATCATCGAGCGCAGCGGTATCTGAACCCGCTCGCTGAAAAATGCCCGTCCTCCCTTAAGGGGTACGATCTTGGTCTCGGGCTCTCTGATCTGGTCGCCCAGAGCCCCCAGGCCCGGCACCGCTACCATCACCCCCTGCTCCGCTGGAGTGATCTCCAGGACATCGGCCACCAGGATATCACCTGGCTCAGCACCGATCACGAATATGGGCCCCGTGGCAGGGTTGACCTGCTCCCAGTCGACGGCGGCGAAGAGCTCGTCCTCCCGACGGATCTGGTTGCTGGAGCAATCCTGAGTCTCGATTAGTAGCTCCTCGCCCGGCTCTACCCTGAAAGCGGGTGGGTTCTCTGCAGAGAAAGAGTAAAACCTGCGCTCAGCCTTCAACTCCCTCATCTTCCCCCCTCCTGATATCATGTCGCCGCCCTCTCCCCGTCCAGGGCAGCCTAACCTAGGCGACGAAGATCTCATGCAGGGCTGAGAATAGGCAGAATGACTGGACATGGGACACGGCCAAGGTATTACGAAGCTCGACCCCTGCCGAAAAGAGCCTGCTATATCCAGCCTTGGCAATATAGGTTTGACTCTAGGGAAACTATGCCTTATGAACTCGGTGGCTCCCATCACCGCGGCTAGACTCTGGTCGAACACGGCCTCCGGCGGCCGAACTTCCTTCGCGGAGAGGGTAGCCTCCAAGCTGCCGGAAGATGTTCTGCAATAATGCCCCCTTCACCTCCCCATGCTGCCTCTTGCGCACCTTGGCCAGCAGATTCCAGATGCGATGCATCACGCATCGCTGCCGAGGTACCTTATGATGACGAACGCACGATACCACCCTCAGCAACCCAGAGTTGCCATCAGAGACGATCAACTGAGGCAGCCTCAATCCCCCCTCTACCAGGTCATAGAGAACCCCCTCCAGGTGCCGGTGCTGGTGCAGGTCACCACATCGGCCATGACGGTGCCAGTCTGGGGCGAGGATGGCCGCTCCATGCGGCTGCCCCCTCTCCTCTGGTACTCAAGAGACCTCATTCTAACAAACTGGTGCTACCAATTGTTCAGACCAATATAGAGATTGGGACAAAGCCTGTTGACAAGGAACCGAAGCATGGTCTATAATAAGAGTAATGTATGGTGCATAATCTGTCAACGATCCTTCTTTGGTACCTCTGGGCTGGACAGGTGCTTACAGGTGGACCACGATCAAAGCCTGGCTTGCGGCGCAAGCGCCAGATATCTGCGAGATGAGAACCTTCCTGGAATCAAAACCAGCAGGCCGGGCTGCTGACAGGGCTAGCTCAGGGCAGTTACCGTCTGAGATAGATCCAGACCATGACCAAGACCAGCGCTCTACCAAGACTTGGTACTTCGCTCGCGGTCTTTCTGCGACGAGCTGGGGTCTACACGGCCCTGGCAGTGGTTCTGGTCATCGCCAGGATTGTCGCTCCCCGTTTCTATAGCCCCTCCAACCTGGCGAACGTGCTACGTCAAGGCTCTGCCTTGGGAATCCTGGGTATCGGCGAGACCGTCGTCATGCTCAACTGTGGCATCGATCTCTCCGTGGCGCCGGTCATGCAGTTGGTGACCGTGACTGTGGCCGAACTAACCGGTGGTGAAGATACATATGCGCTGCCGGTAGTTCTATTGTGCCTCGTCATAGGCTGCCTAGTGGGGTATGTCAACTCCTTGATCATAACCCGACGTGGAACGCCTCCTTTCGTTGCCACTTTGGGCACGGGGGTGGTCATCACCGGCGTGCGCATGGTCTGGACGGGGGGCACGCCAAGCGGAAGCATGCCTCGCCTTCTTCGGCTCATCGGTCATGATGCTACCGGCCCACTTCCCAACGCAGCCATAGCATTCCTTGGCCTGGCCCTAGTGACATCGCTCCTGCTTAACACCACCACCTTCGGCCGTCGGCTTCTGGCCGCGGGGGCCAACAGAGAGGCCGCTCGATTCTCGGGGGTAGATGTCAATCGCGTTACCACCTACGCCTATGTCCTATGTGGTTTTCTGGCCGCCGTGGCCGGGCTGGTCTTGGCCGGCTATGTGGGGTACGCCGATCAGTGGATCGGGCAAGGGTATGATCTCGATGCGATAGCGGCCGCGGCGGTAGGGGGCACCACCTTCGCTGGAGGGGAGGGTGGCATCCTGGGCACAGTGGCCGGCGTTCTCCTCGTTATCACACTTTTGAACTTGGTCGTCCTTCTGAATCTGGATATAGAGTATCAGATGGTCGTCAAGGGGTTGGTACTCATTTTGGCGGTGGCCGTCTACTCAATTTCGAGAAGAAGCTGATGAGCGCTCCGATTATCCACCGCTTCTGCAGCTCGGGCAGGAACCTTTGCAGAGAAGGGAGGTGATGCAAGTCAGAAAGAGTATAGCAGGCAAGCCTCTGTAGCAGCGAATTCAGAGCTTTGACTTAAGGAGGAGTGTAATATGAGCGAAGGGCGTGAATTCAGTCGTCGGGAGTTCCTAGAGCTGGCCGGGGCGGTGGCCGGGGGAGCGGCTGCGGCGGTTCTGCTGCCGGGTTGTGCCCCGCAACCAACCGCCACACCGGTTGTGGAGGGCCTAGTAGCTGGCTTTGTCGACACTTCGGCCTTCAAGAAAGAACCGCCTTGGACGGTCGCCCGCGCAGGATCAGGCGATGTCAACGCCTGGATGGTCTTGTTCAGCCACACCTTCGAGTATGGCGTCCAAGAGAAGTACAAGGATCTCTTCAAGGACTACTACGTCACCGGGGCGGCCTTTGACGCGTCCAAGCAGATCAACGACGTCGAGGACCTGTTAACCAAGGAGATCGACCTTCTCTTTGTCGACCCGATAAGCGCCGCAGTCCTGGTGGCCCCCATCGAGAAGGCGATGGACATGGGCATACCCGTGATCCTGGCCTCAACCCGGGTCTACACCGATAAGTATGTCAGCTGGGTGACAACTGACAACGTGGACATGTATTTCAAGTTCGGCGACTGGGTAGGCCAGCAGTTGAATGGGGAGGGCAATGTTCTGATTATGCTGGGCGCACCTGGTAGCACCTACGCGGCCGAAAATCTTGCGGGCTGGCACGAGGCTCAGGTGAAGTGGCCCGGGCTCAACGAAATCGGCGTTGCTTACGCCTGGTGGTCAGCGACCGAAGCCAAGAAACAGGCCGAGGCCTATATTGCGTCCGTACCCCAGATCGATGCGGTGATCTCAGGCGGGCTGATGGGCTTGGGAGTAGTCGATGCCTTCTTAGACGCCGGCAAGCCTATCCCCTTGATTTGCGCCGATGATTGGAACGGTTGGCTGCGTCGGGCTAAGGAACTCGACATCAAGTTCTTTGGCTTGTCCGGCGGGTGCGAAATGAGCATAGCGGCCGTCGACTTGGCGGTCAAGGCCCTCAAAGGCGAGCCGGTGCCGAAGCGGGTGGTGTGGCCCCTGAAGGCGTTCACGGAGGCGGATCTCGACCGCCTCTATCGGCCGGACCTTAGTGACGATTTTTGGGCCGCCGGGGCCGACGTGCTACCCGAAGATTGGATCGAGAGGCTCTACAAGAAGACGTGAGTCTCAAGCGAGCCCGGGAGAGCCATAAGCGTGGAGTCCTCCCGGGCTCGCTGGTCATCATCTTTCAGTTCCCTTGGCGTCAAAGGTTGCGCTGGGGGCCAACTTTTGAGTAGCATCTGGCTACCAGCGCGTGTGCTATGTGAGTGGCTGAATAGGCTGTTAGTTGGGGGATGCTAGGTGAAAGCTGCCGAACCGGTCTTGCAGGTTGAGGGAATATCGAAGTCTTTCCCCGGGGTACAAGCGCTGGACGCCGTTTACTTCGATTGCTTCCCCGGGGAGGTGCATGCTCTTGTGGGCGAAAACGGGGCTGGTAAGTCGACCCTGATGAAGATACTGGCCGGGGTCTTGGGTCCGGATAGTGGCAAGATCACACTTAGGGGCTCCAGTTTCCGGCCCCGGAACCCACGAGAGGCGCGAGAGGCTGGCATCAGTATTATCTTTCAGGAGTTTAACCTCCTTCCCGAACTGACCGTGGCTCAGAATATCTACCTTGGCCGCGAGCCAGCAGAGCGTTTTGGCATCATCAAGAGACAGGAGTTGGAGAAGGCAGCCTCTGCCTTGCTCGAACGACTCCAGCTCGAGGTGGATCCTGGGGAACGGGTCTACCGCCTCAGTGTGGCCGAAAGACAGATCGTCGAGATCGCGAAGGCACTCTCCTTCAAGGCTGACATATTGATCATGGACGAGCCTACATCATCCCTGACTACCAGTGAGATTAAGCGGCTGTTCGGCATTATCAGGACCTTGAAAGAGCAGGGGGTAGCCATCATCTACGTCTCACACCGCTTAGACGAGGTGTTTGGAATAGCCGACCGCGTCACTGTTCTGAAAGATGGCTGCCTCATGGGCACTCTTGAGGTGGCTGAGACCAATAAGGCCGAGTTGATTCGCCTGATGGTCGGTCGACCGCTGAGTGAGACGTTCCCTCCTAAGGGGGTTAGTAGAGGAGAAGAAGCTTTAGTGGTCAAGGACCTTTCCAAAGGCGAGGTGCTTCACGATATCAACTTCCAGTTGCCCTACGGTGAGATAGTCGGACTGGCTGGCCTTGTGGGGTCAGGACGTACGGAGTTGGCCAAGGTGATCTTCGGAACAGAGGTGGCTGATAGAGGCACCATACTGCTGGCCGGTCGGGAGCTCCATGGCGGGAACCCAAAGATGAGTGTGCGTCGAGGCTTGAGCTTGATGCCTGAAGATCGCATGGTTGAGGGGTTGATGCTCAACCTCACAGTACGGCAGAATGTGGCCCTCGCCAGTCTGAGACGCAGACAACGCTTCGGCTTCATTCTGAAGCAGCTGGAAACCAGGATCATTAATGAGCTGGTCAGCGAGTTGGAGATCCACACTCCCAACCTTGAGCAACAAGTGGCGTACCTCAGTGGAGGCAATCAACAGAAAGTAGCCTTGGCCAAATGGCTGGCCACCGACGCACAAGTGATCATATTCGATGAGCCAACCAGAGGGATCGATGTAGGCACCAAGGTGGAGATCTATGGACTGATGCGCCGGTTGGCCGACATGGGCAAAGCGATTCTCATGATCTCCTCAGAACTTACTGAGATCATCGGGCTGAGTGATCGTATCCTGGTTATGTCGGAGGGCCGCATCGTTGGCGAGCTATCTCCCGAGGAGGCAACTGAGGAGAGGATCTTGACCATGGCTTACGGGACGCAAGCGTCGACATCGGCCACAACCTCTCCGCCACCAGCGGCCAGTACCCCGGCGCTGACACGAACTGGCACATTAAAGCTTGGTTGCTTACCCTTTTCTAGACTTTCAGGCGCGCGATCCACTCTGGCGAGAGCGATGGCCACCGGCAACTTGCCAGTGCTGGCAGTGTATATGGTCCTGGCCGGCTTGTTCGTCGCGGGCATGGTGTCCTCACCTATCTTCTCTCGCCCCAACAACCTGGAGAACATCATCCGCCAAGCTACGGCCTTGGGGATCGTTAGTGTGGGACAAACTTTGCTCATGATATCTGGGGGCGTCGACCTGTCGGTCAGCGCGGTTATCACATTGGTGGTGCTGGTCGGGGCCTCCGTGATGCAGGGCCGAGAAGCGATGATCGGGCCGGCCTTGGTCGCTGGGTTGACCGTCGGAGTAGCGATGGGGTTGCTCAACGCCTTCGCTGCGATCAAGCTCCGTGTTCAGCCGTTCATCGCCACCTTGGGTACCATGGTGATTGGTCGGGGAATTGCGTTGGCCTACACCAAGGTCCCCGTGGGCAGGATAGCACGGAGCTACCTTTTCCTATCCCAAGGAAATATCCTCGGTATACCCGTTGCCCTGTGTCTCCTGGTGACCACTCTGGGGCTGGCCATATTCTTGTTGCGAAGGACAAAGCTTGGAACCTACTTCTATGCCGTCGGGGGCAATGCGGACGTGGCTCGTGCTGCCGGGATAAGCGTCAACCGGACCAGGCTGATCTCCTATCTGATCTGCAGCCTGACGGCAGCCCTGAGCGGGCTCTACCTTCTAAGTCGCATGGCTGTCGGCGACCCCTCGGTAGGGCCAGGCTATGATTTCGATTCCCTAACCGCCACCATTGTCGGCGGCACCAGCTTTGCAGGAGGTAAGGGCGGGGTCGTAGGCAGTGTCGGCGGAGTTCTAATGATCGCCGTTGTAAGCAACCTGCTGAACCTACTCAATGTCAGCACCTGGTATCAACAGATCGTAAAGGGTCTCGTCATCATAGTAGCCGTCTCGGTCTACAGGCAGACTCGTTGACCATGGAGCGGCTTGACATCGACCGTCTGACGACGTTGGAACCGACTGCTGTTGAACCCCGGGTGGAAAGGAGTGTCTAGATGGGAACAAGGATCGCAGTGGCTCAGATCGACTCAGTGCTAGGGGACATCGAAGCCAACCTAGAACGGATCGGCAGCTTCGTCTCTGTCGCCAAGGAGCAAGGTGCGCAGGCAGTGCTCTTCCCGGAGCTTTTCACCACCGGCTACTCATTGGGGACTGACTTGCGTAAGCTAGGCGAGCCCGTACCCGGGCGCACCACTGACCATTTGGCTCACCTGGCTGCCGAGAACGGAATCTACATCTACGGCTCCATCGTCGAAAGGAGAGGAGACAAACATTACAACGCTGGCGTCTTCCTCTCCCCTTCCGAAGGTGTGATTGCGGTCTATCGTAAGGTCCACCTATTTGCGGAGGAAAAAGACCTCCTAAATCCTGGCACCGAGCCAGTGGTGGTGGAAACCGACATGGGCCCCATCGGGCTGACAATCTGCTATGATCTGGTCTTCCCGGAATACATCCGGGGCTTGGTTCTGATGGGGGCCCAGATTATCTTCAACTCTACCTTCTGGCTGAGGGTGGGACCGCCTGACGAATGGGACTGGAGCCATCGGCAACCCACGGCACTGGCCGTGGCCCGAGCCCTGGAAAACACCGTTGGCTTGGCCATGTCCTGCCGCTTCGGGTGGGAAGGTGACGTTCTTGGCTTTGGCCACTCCTGTATCGTCAGCCCATCGGGCAGAATACTGGCCAGTTTGGGAGAGGGAGAAGGGGTAACCAGCGCCGAGATTCCTATGGACAGAGTGGCAGAGTTCAGAAAGCTTGCCACCTACTTCGAGGATCGCAGGGTGGAGCTCTATCGCAAGATGCTGGGCTACTAGTGGCTGTCTTGACCCAAGTGGAGACTGCGATCAGATCTGTATGTGCGCCCCACAACTGAAGCGCGCTTATGGGCGACCAGTCGGATGTGGGGAACTGATTATCCCGACCCTCTGGGAGCTTGGAGAGTGGCGTTCTATAGATGTAGGCATATCCTACTAGCCTCTGAAGCTCCTTCGTAACCGCTTGCGCAGCTACGGCCTTGATCAACCCTATCTAATTGGGCGGTTCTGGAAGCTGAGCATCTAGAGAGTGCGCCGGCTTCTCAACCCAGGCGATATCCTCTGGCTTCATGGTGACCCGTCACCATTTCAGGCGCTCCTCTCCCGAACGCCAAAGAGCACCGCTAGCGCCCTGACCTGCCACGTGCCAGGACAGGCCACCATCTCGTTGGACAAGCGCCCCACCACATCGGTACACCTGGTCACGTCGGGAAAGGCTCTCACAACAGCGTTGGGTTGGTGGTGCGGATATGTCTCCAATGAGGCTTCCGAGGCCGCTCCAGAAGAAGATCAGTGAAATGCGCGCGGAGACTTGGGCGTCCAACCCTACCAGATGGGTGGGGGCCTTTTTCCCGTTGAACGTCGCCTCAGATAAGTATGCTTATCTGAGGGTCTATGCATGCGACTTGTTTTCACCCTTTCAAATTCCCCTGTTGGATACCTAGACCCGGAGAATCGCCAGCTAGAGCATGTCCAAGACGGCGAGATCCAATTTATGAAGATGGTGTTGAGGACGGGGGTCATCCGCCCGGTTGTCTTCTCCTGGATCTCTACGAGTGAACATACAGTGACCTCTCTCGGTTCACGTCGAGCAACTCCAGCATCTTACCTATATCCGTTGTTGGAAGCTTGCAGTTGTAATTGAGGCAGACATAGGCAGTGGCCTTGCCGTCGATGCTCGATTGATGCTTCGTGAACTCGGCAAGGCGAGTGATATCGAGCGATTCCTGTTCACTCGGGCGAAGAAGTACTATCATGTTGGGCACAAAGTGTGTCCTGAGCGCTCCCAACATGGCTGTCGTGTCCTTGGCGTGTGAGGTACCGGCGATGACCACCTCGTAAGACGGTCCTACCCCAAAGTCCACGGCAACCAACAGTTGGGTATATCCCGACGGTGATCGCCTGACATGGCCGGAAAAGGAACGTCCGATTCTCACTGCTTTCTCTTCGAAATCGGAATTGGCGGTCATCCGTCCCAAACGAAGCAAGTTCAACATTGCCACTGAATTCCCCGAAGGAGTAGCTCCATCATAGATCTCCTTGTTTCTGACAAGCAGCTTCTCACCGTCATCGGGCGTGAAATATAGCCCCCCATCCTCATCGTCCCAGAAATGCCTTAGCATGTCATCATTCAGCTCGAGAGCCGCTCTAAGGTAGCTGGTGTCGAAGGTGGCTTCATACAGTTCTATCAAGCCCCAAGCCAGAAAAGCATAGTCATCCAAATTGGCTGTTATTTCAGCCTGACCATCCCGATAGCGGTGGAGAAGTCGCCCATCAGCGGTCTGCATATTCTTGAGGATGAAATCTACAGCACGCTTGGCGGCCTCAGCATAATTCGGATCATCGAAGACTTGTGCCCCTTTTGCGAATGCAGCGATCATGAGACCATTCCAATCGATTAAGATCTTATCATCTTTGTGGGGATGAACGCGTTTATCACGGTAAGTAAAGAGTTTCCGCCTTGCCGCTTCCAGACGCCCTTGAAGATCCTGCTCGGATATCTTCAGGTCATTGGCGAGCTGCTTTGGCGGCTTTCGTAGATGCAAGATATTCGCACCGGTTCTCTTCCCCGTCGCCTCTTCCGCGAAATTGCCATCCTTCTCGATATTGACTCCACTGAAAAAAGGTCATAGAAGTTGCATTTCTGGCGATATCAGTGAGAATAGAGGTAGTAGATCGGTCGAGACAGCTGCGATGGGAGAAGACCCATGTTTCGAAAGAACGAGCAACATCGC
>Ga0209979_1000420_pt1 | contig 59426 bp, 51 predicted proteins | sample AnhtaG_FD_183114 | JGI IMG/M metagenome (GOLD analysis project Ga0209979, IMG submission 183114) | Deep subsurface microbial communities from Anholt, Denmark to uncover new lineages of life (NeLLi) - Anholt_01485 metaG (SPAdes) (version 2) | ecosystem: Environmental > Aquatic > Marine > Oceanic... | reverse complement strand
TTGCAGAAATCGCAGGCAGAGCTCCGTTTTGAACGGCGTCAACGAAAACAGTAAGCTGGAGGTGCGCATCAGGGAGATGGCCGAGGCGGATTTGCCGCAGGTTGTTTCGCTTGAAAAGCAGATATTCTCCGATCCCTGGCCGCGGTCTGCATTTTTAGAACAAATCACTGACGGAGGCTGGGGTGCCATTGTGGCTGAGGCGGATAACAGGATAATCGGTTACGCCTGCTACTTTATCGTCGATGGCGAATGCCACCTGACCAATATGGCCGTTGACCCGGCTTGCCGCAGAAAATCGGTTGCCAGAAAGCTTCTGGAAGCTATCTTAGGCATCGTACAAGAGAGCGGGTGCGAGTATTTGCTGCTTGAAGTACGGCCCAGCAACGTGGAGGCCCGCGCGTTTTATGAGCGCTTCGGCTTCACCCTGTTGTATCGAAAGCCATATTATTACCGTCACCCGGTTGAGGATGCGCTGGTGCTGGTGCGCTACCTTAAGCATGGCAAAGAAGCATTATGACCTATGGCATGGTTTAGAAAAGCAAAATCCGGTCCGGCTCCCCAGGAGAAGAGAAACATCCCCGAGGGTCTGTGGACCAAATGCCCCTCCTGCGGAGAGATTGTCTACAGCAAGAAGATGGAAGAGCTGCTGTGGGTCTGCCCCAACTGCCGCTATCATTTTCGAATATCGACGCAAAAGTATATAAGCCTCCTGCTTGACGACGGCCGGCTGGAGGAGTACGACATCAACCTTGCCTCCAAGGACCCACTTAAGTTCAAAGACTCAAAAAAGTATCCCGACCGCATTAAAGCGGCGCAGCAGAAGACCGGCGCCGTCGAGGGCGTTGTTTCCGGCATGGCCGCGATTGGCGGCATGACAGTCTCCTTTGCAATTATGAACTTCGAGTTTATCGGTGGCTCTATGGGTTCGGTCGTCGGTGAGAAGATCGCCCGCGCCATCGAACGTGCCATCGAGCGTGAGGTGCCGCTGGTAATTGTCTCCTGTTCCGGCGGGGCGCGGATGCAGGAAGGAATCCTGTCATTGATGCAGATGGCAAAAACCTCCTCCCTGTTAGCCGTACTGGATGAAAAGAAAATACCCTACCTCTCTATATTAACCAACCCGACAACCGCAGGAGTGATGGCTTCCTACGCCTCGTTGGGCGATGTCATCCTTGCCGAACCGAAGGCGCTCCTGGGCTTTGCCGGGCCGCGCGTGATTCGGCAAACCATCGGGCAGGACCTTCCGGAAGGGTTTCAATCTTCCGAGTTCTTTCTTGAAAAGGGATTCGTCGACAAGGTGGTGGAACGTCAGGAGCTTCGCGACACTATTATCAAGCTGCTGAAGTTCATGTGGAGAAGATAATGCCGAAGCATTCCTATGCGGCTGCGGAGAAATTCATCCTCTCCCGTGAATTCTTCGGTATGAAGCTGGGGCTGGAAAACATTACTGACTTCCTCAACTTCATAGGCTCGCCACAGACGAAGTACAAAACGATTCATATTGCCGGCACCAACGGCAAAGGCTCAGTGGCAGCTATGCTGGAGGCCATCCTGCGATCCGCCGGCTACAAAACCGGATTGTTCACTTCCCCCCACCTGGTCGATTTGCGGGAACGGATCAGGGTCAAGGGCAGAAAGATTCCACAGCCGTCGGTGACGGCTTTTGTCGACCGTTATCGTCTGGAGCTGGTGAAAAGAAAATTATCTTTCTTCGAGGTGCTAACGGCGCTGGCCTTGTACTACTTCCAGCGGGCCGGTGTTGATATTGCGGTGATCGAGACCGGTCTTGGAGGACGCCTTGACGCCACTAATGTCCTCTCACCTCTGTTGACGATCGCCACCGATATCAGCCGCGACCACATGGAAATTCTCGGCTCATCGCTGAAAAAGATTGCCTGGGAAAAGGCCGGCATAATTAAACCGTCGGTGCCGCATCTGATCGGTCTGTTATCATCCGAAGCGGAACAGGTCATGCGCCAACAGTGCCTAAAGCAAGGAGCGCCGTTTTCCCGGTTGATGCGCAAGGAATTCATGATTCATAGGCGGGCAATGCAGTTGGACTTCAGGTCCAATGGATTGGCCTTTGAGAGACTTTCCCCCCACCTGTATGGGCTGCATCAGTTAAAAAACTCCGCCCTGGCGCTAAAAGCTGTGTCAATCTTAAACGAGGATAGCATATCGATTCCAAAGGAAGCTGCCCACGAAGGGCTTGCGCAGATGCGCTGGCCGGGCCGGTTTCAGGTTATTGAGCGCCGGGGAAAACCAACCCTGGTGTTTGACGTCTGTCATAATGCTTCCGGCGTAGCAGCCTTTGTGGAGTCCTTTCAAGTCAGATTCCCGCGCAAGAAGGCGTATGTCATTACAGGGTTTGTTAAGCGCAAGGAACACCAGGTGATGTTTGATTTGTTGGCATCCATTGCCCAGCAGTTCGCTGTCGTCCCGCTCAAGACGAAGCGTTCCGCCGACCTGAAAGAGCTGTTTGCCGCCATCGACTGGCGTTCGGTGCCGGCGCAGCGGTATGGCTCCCTGAGCACGGCCTATCGCCGGCTTTTGAAAACCTGCCGAGCTGACGATACTATTGTTGTGATCGGGTCTCATTTTCTGGTAGGTGAATTCTTCGCAAAGTTCGGATTGGGATGGCCAACACGAAAAAAACATCAGGGTCAAAAGCCTCCGTAGAGGCAAAAGGGGCCGCCCGATCGAAAGGGGTGGGGAAAGCCGCTGCGCCCGCACGTCTGCCGAAAGAGTCCGACCAGAGACTGGCCAAACTGACCGAGACCAACCGGCAATTGAAACGCAAAATCTTTGACCTGTATACGATCTTTGAGATCAGCCGCAATTTTAACTCCGTCCTGGAATATCAAACGCTGTTGGACACCTTCATACTGACCTCCCTGGCGCAGGTGAGCGCCGCTAAGGGAGCTATCTTTCTCAAAGAGAACGGGCAAACCGACAGGTTTGTCATGGTGAAAGGGAAAGGATCCGGTCGAAGGCCTGGCCCGAGGCTTTTCTTTGACGCCGGTTCGAGGCTTTTAGAATACCTGACCAAGCTCAACCGCCCGGTCGTCACCAAGGAGCTGATGACTGACCTGGCCGATGAAAACGAACGGACAATCTTAGAGATTTTTCACCCCGGTTTGATGGTTCCCCTGATCTACCAGACACGCCTGAGCGGTCTTTTGCTTGTTTCCGACAAGATTTCCGGGCAAGAATTTCACCGGGATGATATGGAGTTCCTCTCCATCCTCGGCAACCAGATTTCGGTAGCCATTGAAAACGCTCGGTTGTACGACGCGGAGAAGAAAGCCACCGAGCAGCTTCGAGCGGCTCAACAGCAATTGGTGGACTCCGAGCGCCTGGCGGCCTTAGGTGAAATGTCGGCCAAGGTTGCCCACGAAATCAACAATCCGCTGGGGATAATAAAGAACTACCTGCTGTTGATCAAGCGCTCGATACGTGACAATGTCCAGGGACGAAACTATACCGACGTTGTCAGCCAGGAAATTTCCCGCATAGCGCGAATCGTGCGAGAACTATTGGATTTCCACCGTCCCAACGGCATGGCGCTTCAGCAAACCGACGTCGCTTCGGTGGTCAGCGAGGTCTTGCAACTTATGGAACACCAGTGTGGTAAGCACAAAATCGAGCTGGTTCGCCGTTTCGACCCCAACTGCCCGCCGGTGGAAGCATCGCCGGAACACCTCAAGCAGGTCTTTATGAACCTGATCATTAACGCTTACGATGCCATGCCGGATGGTGGCACCCTCGAGATCAGTGTGGAAACAATTGAGAACAACCTTTCTATTCGGTTCAGCGACAGCGGCCCGGGTATTCCCATAGATCTGCTCCCTCGTATTTTCGAGCCCTTTTTTACCACCAAGGAATCCGACAAAGGAAGCGGGCTGGGGCTTTCGGTTTGCTACGGCATCATCAAAAAACACAGGGGGTCGATAACATATAGAAACACCGACCGCGGCGGATGCTTTGAAATCCTTCTACCCACAGGCGGTAAGCGGCAGGAAGATGAATAAGGCTGGTGAGAAAATCATCGTCATCGACGACGAAAAGCGGATGTGCGATTCTCTCACGGCACTGTTGAGCGACGACGGGTACCAGGTCAAGGCCTTTCAGGACTCGCCGAAAGCAGCGGCGGCCATCCGCAGCGAGAAAGTCGATCTTGTCATCACCGATATCAAGATGCCCGAGATGGACGGGCTGCAGATCTTGCAGGTGGTCAAAGAGGTTGACGAAGATATACCGGTTATTCTTATGACCGGGTACGCCTCGCTCGACTCGGCCGTCGAAGCGGTATCCCGTGGCGCGTATGACTATCTTCTGAAACCAGTTGAGTTTACCCACCTGGAACTGGCGGTCAATCGTGCTCTGGAAAAGCGAAGGTCCTACCTGGCCCGGCTGCAACTACTCCAGGAGTTGAAGCTATCAAACCTGATATTGCACCGCCGCATCGCCGAACTGAACGCACTGTATGAAGCGGGCAAATCGATCGGCTCCGCGGCCAATCTCAAGGAGCTGCTGAGGCAGATTGTGGCCCTGGCCTCATCGGTAACTGACGCGCAAGTCGGCTCTATCATGCTGCTGGACGAAAGAGAGCAGCATCTGACCATTGAAGCAGCCATCGGGTTGGACCAGCAGGTCATTGATCAGACCCGGCTTGCGGTTGGTGAATCTATCGCCGGCTATGTGGCCAAAACCGGAGAACCATTGATTGTCGAAGATATCGAACGTGACGAACGGTTTCAAAGAACCAGCCAGGAGAAGTATGGCGGGGCATCCTCGCTCTGTGCTCCTTTGACAATCAAGAACAAGGTGATTGGCGTCATCAACATGGCCAACAAGGAGGATGGAGAGATCTTCACTAAGAACGATCTGCGCCTGCTGACCACTTTTGCGTCGCAGGCGGCGGTCGCGGTTGACGATGCCAACCAGTTTGAGAAAAACCGACGTCGCCTGATTGAGTTTCAGATCCTCCACGAGGTCTCGGCCGAGCTGCCCAATATCCAGTCGGTGCGTGATTTTCGCCGTATTCTTGTAGATAAGCTGAAGCGCGTTTTCCCGATCGACTATTCCATCTGGTTCAACTGGGACACCCACCGCCGGATGCTGCTGCCCGACAGCGCCGCAGGCAAAACCGACATCCCATTAACTGAGAGCGGAGGAATTGATCTGCGCAAGGTCAGTCGCGAGAGCATCTCTCTGGCGCCGGTCGACCTGAAAAGGTTTGACTTAAACAATATTCCCGAGCTGTCGACTTTCATCGCCGATCACCTGTCAAAAAACGAACACTTCCCGGCGCCTAAACAGGCCTATATGGCGATTCCCATCATGCGCTATGGAGAGCCGGCGCACGTCTTTTATCTGGGTGCTGACAGCGAGCAGCCCTACAGCGATGACGATATTTCGCTGGCCCGGCTGGTCATTTCGCAGGCGGCGCTCCTTTTTGAAAAAGAGAAAGCCCTGCTGAATGCCACCCGTCTGTTGACGATGGGCAATATGATTTCGGAAATCTCCCATGACCTGCGCAAACCGCTGACCTCCATCAAGGGCAGCCTGCAGATCCTCAAGCAGCGCTGGCCTGAAATAGAGAAGTCGGACCTGCTCCATCTGGCCGAAGGTGAGGTGTACCGCATGAATGAGCTGGTTCGGGAACTGGTCGACTTTTCCAATCCTAACAAATACGAAACGGAAAGGTTGGACCTCAGACAGATCATAACGCGCGCCTCGGAGCTGGTCGGGCCGGATATGCGCAAGCATGGAATTGAATTCAGCGCCGAGTTTGAGGATGCTGACTGGGAAGTTATTGTCAACAAGAATCAGATTTTAGAAGCTCTGTTGAACCTGTTTATCAACGCTATCGACGCTATGCCTGAGGGCGGAAGGCTGTCTGTGTACGGCCTGGTGGAAAAACCTGAACATAAAAAGAATGACTACCTTGCCCTGCGAATAAGCGATACCGGCGTCGGTATCAACAAGGAAAATCTATCAAAGGTCTTTGACCGCTATTACACCACCAAGAAGACCGGCACCGGGCTTGGGCTGGCTGTCGTTGAGCGTATCGTCTCCGCGCACAGCGGTACGCTCAGAGTTGAATCGACGGAAGAGCAGGGGACAACGTTCACGCTCTATCTCCCTTACGACCACCGGTAAAGGTGGCGGTGTCAGTGCCAAGGCACCCTTATTACCAAGTTGTATTCAGAATGGTATAATTGTAGCTTTCCCGCCGTGGCGGATGTCCTGAGGCCGTCCAGGTCCGACCCCGCCCCAAGCGGGGAGAAACCCGACCTACGCGCCACGCGCCTTCAGAGAATAATCACCGAAACCGATAATACACTGACATGAATTCATAACGTAGAACAGCGCTGATGGTAAAAAAGAAAATCGGTGAACTCCTGCTGGAGAAGGGTCTTATTTCGCCCCAGCAGCTTGAGGAGGGGCTGAAAGAACAAGCCCTGTCCGGCCGAAGGTTAGGTGAAATCCTGGTCGACAGGGGTCGAATCACCGAAGAGCAACTGATCGACACCGTTTCTGAGCGGCTTTCGATACCAAGAATCACCCTTCCCTCGATGGTTATCGATCCCCAGGTGATCCGGCGTGTTTCCGTCGAACTGGCCAGACGCTATACGCTTATACCGATCTTTGAGATCGGCAACGCGCTCACCCTGGCCATGGCGGACCCGCTCAATATCATTGCTATCGAGGAAATCAAATATCGCACGGGCCGTAACATCAACCGCGCCGTGGCCAGTTCTACCGAAATCAATGACGCCATCGATCAGTATTATTCGGTGGCCGATTCCCTGACCCAGATTATCAGCAGCAGCCCTGACGACGAGGCGTCACCGGCTTTGGAGACATCCTCAGTTGTGGAGACCGTATCCGAAAGCGCGGTGGTGAAGCTTGTCAATCTGATGATCACCAAGGCGGTGAAAGACAGAGCCTCAGATATTCACGTGGAGCCGGAGGAAACCCGTCTGCGGATCCGCTACCGGGTGAACGGCGCCATGAGAGAGGAAGCCGCCCCACCGAAATCGATGCAAAATGAACTCATCTCGCGTATCAAGATAGCCGCCAATTTAGACGTCTCGGAGAAGCGTCTACCGCAGGACGGCCGGTTTATGATGAACGTTGACGGCGCCAACATCGACCTGCGCGTGTCCACTCTTCCCACGATAAATGGCGAAAAAATCGTCATCCGCATCCTGGACAGACGTAATTTACTGCTCACCCTGAAACAGCTCGGGTTCAGCGAAAAGATGGAACAGGCTTGGAACAACACCATCCGCAAACCGGAAGGCCTGATCCTGATCTCCGGGCCGACGTCCAGCGGCAAAACGTCAACTCTGTATACCACTCTTCAGACCATCAACTCGATAGAGAAAAACATCATCACGGTAGAGGACCCGGTAGAGTATTCCCTGCCGTTGATCATTCAAATACAGATTAATGAAAAGGCTGGGCTGACCTTCCCGTCGACTCTGCGAGCGATGCTCCGGCAGAATCCCGACATTATCATGATCGGTGAAATCCGCGACCGCGAAACGGCCCAGATGGCGGTTCGTTCGGCCCTCACCGGGCACCTGGTGTTTTCCACTATTCACACCAACGACGCCCCATCCGCGATCGCTCGTCTGACCGACATGGGGATGGAAAACTATCTGGTGGTGTCGGCCCTCAAGGGGGTCCTGGCCCAGCGTTTAGTGCGAGTCAACTGCCCGAAATGCCGCGAATCCTATCGGCCCGCCGACTCCATCCTCCAGCGCGCCGGCCTGCTGGAGTTGGCCGACATCTTTGATTTTCAACGAGGCACCGGGTGTCCCCAGTGCAAAAAGACCGGTTTTAAGGGGCAAACCGGCATCTTTGAGTTTGTTGAGATCACTCCATACCTCTCCGAACTGATAATGCGTAACGCTTCCATAAATCAGATAAAGGAAGAAGCCCGCAAAAACGGCTACGTTCCTCTCTTTGAGATAGGTCTTGAAAAGCTCCGAACCGGCATTATCAGCCTTGAGGAGCTGCTCAAGGAGACCTGCAATATCGAAGAGTACCATGACCCGCCAGTCAGAACGACGGTAACTGTGACCAATGCCAGCCCAGTATAAATATCGCGCTCTGGCCCAGGATGGCGAAGCCCGCGCAGGAGTTATTACAGCCGAAAACACCGATCAGGTTGTCGACTACCTGTCGAAACAAAACCTGACGCCAATTACAGTAGCTCCCTTCAGCAAACGAAAGCCGTTTTCCCTGTGGGGCTTCTTCAAAAAGACCGACTACGAAAACCTGATCCTGTTCACCAATAACCTGTTGACCATGTACCGGGCCGGCATACCCCTGTTACGCGCCCTGTCGATTATGCGAGTGGGGCCGCCGGGGAGCCGTTTCAACCGGGCTATTCAGGAGATCAGACTTGAGGTGCAGTCGGGAAAACTCCTCTCACAGACGATGGCGCATCTGGACGATCTTTTTCCACAGGTGTACACGTCGTGCATCGCGGCCGGAGAGGAGTCGGGTAAGCTCGATGATATCCTGGAAGAACTTGCTGTAATGCTGGAACAGGAGATGGAACTCACCAGGCAAATCAAGGCCGGCATACGCTACCCCCTTATTGTCATCACGGCCATTGTGGCTGCTTTTGTGGTGCTGATCACCTACGTGGTGCCGAAATTTGTGGGATTCTACGAGAGCTTTGGAGCGCAACTGCCGCTGCCGACCAAGATTCTGATCGGTATCAGCAATTTCTTTGCAGAGTATTGGGCAGTGGTTCTGGCCTTATGTGTCGCTATTGTGCTGGGATTCAGGAAACTGGTCAGCACTGAACGGGGAAAACTCTGGGTCGACCGTAAGCTGCTGAAGCTGCCGGTGTTCGGAAACCTCATCATAAAGGGAAACGTAGCGCGTTTCACAATGATGTTTCGGATTCTGTTCAAGTCGGGGCTTCCTATTGTCAAGTCCCTGGAGATTCTGCGCGATTCCGTAAAAAACAGTGTGATCGGCCTGGAGATCAGGAAACTGGGGGAACTGTTCCGGGAGGGGAAGGATACTGCTTTGAGCTCGCGCGAGTTTGTTTTCTTCCCGGAAATGGCTCTGCAGATGATGGCTATCGGACTCGAATCAGGCTCGCTGGAGAAAATGCTCCATGAAGTGGGCCAGCATTACAACAAGGAGGTCCAGTACACCTCCCGCCAGCTCACCTCCATTTTGGAACCGATTTTGACCCTGGTGCTGGGCGTTTTTGTGTTAATCCTGGCGCTGGCAATTTTCCTGCCGATGTGGAACCTGATCAGCGTCTTCAAAGGCTCCTAGCCGATAAACAAATGTCCATATTTTCCGATAAATACTACGAAAGCTGTAAACGGTAACTTCACTCTCAGGAGGTACGATGAAGCGCTTGACACAGTCAGGTCAAGGGGGTTTTACGTTGATCGAACTGGTGATTATCATTGTCGTCCTTGGGATTCTGGCGGCCGTAGCAATCCCCAAATATCAGAACATAACCAGCGAGGCCAAGGAAGCCGCCTGCCGCGCTTCTCTGGGAGCCCTGCGATCCGGTATCACAATCTTCTACGCCAACGAGGCCGTGACAACCGGCACAGCTATATGGCCGACCCTGGCGGAGCTTGAAGTGGTCGGTACTGTGATGGAACATGAGATGCCCAAGAACCCGTATCAGTCAGATTTGAATGCCCCTGATTCCATCGTTACCGGTGTCACGAAGGGCACGATTGTCGGCATCAGAGGGGGTTGGGCCTACCTCGCCAGCAGCGGCGAAATCTGGCCCAATACGAACCTTGCCGGTGAGAACCAGTGGTAGACACGACCTTCAATCGTTAGTTGAGCGTGAGCTGGCCCTCATTCGACCTGCAAGTGAAGCTCGGTCGGGGTGGATTCACCTTAGTCGAGCTTGTCATCGTAATTGTGGCGCTCGGCATACTTGCGGCGGTAGCGGTACCAAAGTTTGCGGACATGGCCGAAGGATCGAAAGTCAACGCCACAAAAAAAGAGATGATGGCACTTAAACGAGCCATCGTTGGCAATCCGGAAGTTGTGTCCGGAGGGCAGTATGTCGAGCGCGGATTTGAGGGGGATGTCGGCTTCGTGCCTTCTCAATTGGTGGACCTGGCCGCTAAGCCGGACTCGGTCGCGGTTTATGACAAGCTCACCCGTTTAGGATGGAACGGTGCCTATATTGACAGTTCTGGTAGGGACTATCTGAAGGATGCCTGGGGAGCAGCATATACATATGATCCCTCCAACCGCCGAATCAGCTCAGTCGGAAGTGCCGACACAATCAGCATCACTTTCTAATCCGAGGTAACCGTGCTTGACCTCAAGGCTCAAACCGAAAAGCTCAAAACAGCCTTGGGTGGCAGGAGAACTCAGGCCAGTGCTGAGGACCCCTCCGTTTCCGAAGTTGTCATTCGTCCCCGACGAGGCTTCGCCTTCGGCCGCCATTTGTCTTTCTCAATCGATGACAGCTCCATCCAGATGGCAGTCGTCTCCCATATTGGTCGGAAGAAGAGAATCTTAGACATCAGGAAAGTCTATATCCCGAACCACCTGACCGGCAGACCAGACCGCGCCAATTTCATCGGAGAAGCGATCGATGAATTTCACTCTGAATTCGGCCGACGTTGGGCACGCGTATCGGTCACGATATCGGGGAAAGAAACGGCCTTTCGCACGTTCTTTATGCCCCTGCTAAAGAAGCGTGAGCTCGATTCGGCGGTGTGTTTCGAAGCAAAAAAACAGGTCCCCTTCCCGCTGGAAGACAGCGCTTTTGATTACCGTCCTGTCTTCAAAGTTCTCGGCGGCAGGCAGGCTCGTTACAAGATTGCACTGCATACATCCACCAGGCGTCTGGTGGAAGAGCAGATGGAGCCGTTTCACCAAAATAACATAGCTATATCCGCGGTATACCTCAGCCAGGATGTTATCGGCCGGTTGCTGACTCATCTGCCCAACTTCGACGCAGAAGCTCTCTCCACCGTCATCAATATCACTCGCAACCACTCCGAAATATCATTCTACCGAGGATCCAACCTGGAATTCTTCCATATTAGTCCCGTCGGTTCGTCGTTACTGGCACAGCAGGCCGACAAGGGCGGCTTTGAGGGCTTTGCTAAAACGTTGTCGACAGAGATACAGACATCGCTGGACTACTATGCGGGCCAGTATCCGAGAGGTCCCGCGGACCGGATTCTTGTCTACGGCGACCTCGCCTACAGCAGCGAGCTGCTGGAACAGTTGAACGGATACACGGGAATAGAATTTGAGCGGTTTCCCACCGAGTTGCTTGATTTTGTGCCCGAAGGGAAATGCCGCTTCGCGGAGGTGCTGCCGGTCTGTTTACCGGTCCTGGCGTCAGCCGTTTGTAGCGCTCGTATAGCCAACCTCCTCCCCGCAAAAGACCGGCTGAAACAGGACGAAAAAAAAGTTGACCGGCTGGCACAGGTAGCTCTCATCATTCTGACCCTGGCTCTGGTTGTAGGCTGGGCATTGATGAAACAGAACAGCGCTATCGCACAGAACAACCTGATCAGCCTGAACAGGCAGGTGGAGGGCTTCAAGAACTCCGAGGCCTACCATACTTATAACGTGCTGAAACGTCAGATTGCCAACTACCAAGCCTACATTGAGAAAACCAGGAAACCGCCCAGCTACCTCAATCTCAATCTGAAGGAACTGTCGCTGTTGACACCGACAACGATAAGGCTTTTCAACTTAGCTTATGAGCCGGAGAAGTCCAGTGAGAATTTCACGATTCAAGGGGTTGTAACCTCAATAGAGATTCCACCGGAGGTCCTTCTGGCCGAGTATGTTGAAGACCTTAGCGGTTCACCCTTTTTCGAGAATGTTACCCTCATGAAATATGTCAAGAGACGCGTCGGCGATGCTTTCAAGATTGAATTCCAAATCGACATGAAGGGGATTGTGTGAATACTCGGCTCGTCTCATACGCAATGGCTGTACTGGCGCTGACAGGACTGTGGTTTTTTCTGCTGTTTACTCCGTTACACAAAGAACAGACGAGCATTGACGTTGAGACAAAGGAAGCTCAACAACAGTTGGCCGATTTCAAAACGATTATGAACGAGCTGCCTGGTTTTTTGAAAACCCGCCAAGACCTTAAGGAAGAAAGGAGTATGCTGAACTCCAGACTGTACGCCAAAAATGATATTCTCAGGCTTTTCCAAAAGCTACGTCAGCAGGCGCAAGAGAAGAACCTTGTGATTAAAGAGATAAGTCCTCCAATAGATGAGTTGCTGTACTTAAACAGCATTGTCCCCGATTCCAATCAGGCTCAACTACTTAGTATAAGTCTCAAACTGGAGGGGAGATACATCGATTTTGGCCGCTTCGTCGGCGCGGTCGAGCAGTCTGACTACTTTCAGGGAATAAGCAACTGCAAAATTATTGGGACAAAAACAGGTGATGGCGACATATGGCTTGAACTCGGCCTGAACGCCCTGCTGGGCAGTTTCAAGGAGAAGGCATGAACAAGAAAAGGCGCAAAAAGATTGTCTACCTCGTACTCGTGGTGGCTGTCATCTGGGGCGTCTACAATTTCCCCACCAAACGCGGCGAAAAAGCTGATGTTGAAGCTCCCGAAACGATACAGCCGTTGAACCAGACCTCGCCTGCACAATCAGTCGGTAAAATGATCAATATTGAGCAAAAAGCTCGCGCCGCCTGGGGAGCCGATCCGTTTCGTGTCAGAAGGTCTGTCAAAGCAGCACCTCTCACCGCTTCGGTGTGGCATCTTTCAGGAATAGTCTATAACAGCCAAACGCAGCTGGCGATTATCAACAACAGGCCGGTTCGGGCTGGTGATGTGGTCAATAATGCCAAGGTAGTGTCGATAAAGGCCAAAACGGTCACTCTTGAGCATAATGGGACATTGTTGACGCTCACCGTTTCCAAAGGGTAGATGATATGAAAGCAAAGACTTTTGCAACAGGTCTGATATTCTTAGCCCTTTCTTTCACCATTTCAGCCGCTGCCTCCAGGCTCGAAAACACCGAAAGCCTCTCGCTGGAGCTTGAGTCGGTTCCTATCGCCATGGTTCTGCAAATGATTGCCCAGCAAAACGATCTCAATCTGGTTATCTCCGGAGAAGTGACCGGTGAGGTAACGTTGCGGCTTGACAAAGTCGATGTTCCGACCGCTCTGAACGCCATCCTTTCTCCCCGGGGGTACAACTATTACATCAAGAATGACGTGATCGTGGTAAAGCTGATAAGCGCTGATGCCCCGGAGGAATTGGTCTCCCGTACGATCACACTTAAGTACATAGAGCCGATAACGGCGAAAAAGGCGCTCGAGTCACGCCTTTCGTCCAAAGGACAGGTCGTCATTCTGGATAAAGCTGTTGATGCCGGAGGCGGTTCCAAAACCTATCGGGCTAATCGTATCCTGGTCACGGATTTTCCTTCGGTGGTTGCTGAGATGGCGACGTTGATAGACGAGATTGACCAGCCGGAGCGGATGATCTCCATAGAGGTGAAGATTATCGAAACCAAAGTTGACACCAAATCCAAACTCGGCTTTTCCTGGCCGACGTCTATCGACCTCACTCTCGGCGGAACCGGCGACAGCGCTGCCTTGTCCTCGTCCACGACGGACGGCAAAGCCGGCCGGTTTGATCTTAATACAGAGACCTGGAGGTGGGGAACCCTGTCGGTCGGCCAGCTTCGGGCGGTACTCGATCTACTCAACCAGAGCGGCAACAGCAAACTGATTTCCGACCCGCATATCACGACGCTGGAAAATCACGAGGCTGAGATAAAAGTCCAGACGATCGTGCCCATCCCAACGGTCAACCGCTTCACCGAGGGAGCCGCCGTCCAGGACATCCTGACCTTCCAAGACGAAGAAGTGGGGATAACCCTCAAAGTAACGCCGCGGATCACCGGCGACGGGAAGATAACCTTGGACGTGTTTCCAAAAGTAGAAGATATTATCGGGTTTTCCGGGCCTTCCGACAACCAGAAGCCGATCACCACCTCCCGATCCATCAGAACCAGGATAACCGTCGCCGATGGCGAGACCGCGGCTTTGGGCGGCCTTCTCAAGGAAGACGAAATCATCCAGGAACAAAAGGTCCCGCTGCTGGGATCGATACCACTTATCGGGAAACTGCTTTTTACCAACAAATCAAAAGAGAAAACAACCACCGACCTGATAATCCTGATCACGCCCCACATCATGCCATAATCAGCAGGGCAGGCTCCCCGCGTTCACGCTATCTATGTGCCTTTGACGCCCTACCCATACGGTTCACGAGGGAAAAGAAAAAAGGGCAGGCCCTCAATGGACCCGCCCTTCACGGCAACTGAATTAACTCATCGCGGTGCTGTCATGCGACCCCGCATGACAACCACGTCGCTAACTCACTCAGCTTTTTTCGCTTCTTCCATCTTGACCAACTCTTCCCGGCTGCGCTGGCCGTACTCCTTTATCTTATTCACCACCTCGGGATCGTCGGACGTCATGAGCATGATGTCGGCCGTTTTGCCCTGTACTTGCTCGAACTTGGCGCCCATCTCCTCGAGCATCCCCCAGTGCTGGCAGCTACCGCACATCTTAAGGTCCTTCATGTCCACTTCCCCTTTTTCCAGCTTCTGCCCCAGGTCCATCATCGCTTGCATTGCTTCCTGGTGGGACTTCTTGCATTCCGGGTTGACGGTGGTGACCATAAGCAGGCCGTTGGAGACATCGTGGTGTTCCCACGTCATGTTGTCCAGCAGCTTGGGGTCTTTGAGCAGATGCTTGCAGAACGCGCAGTTCTCCATGTCAAACCACGGTGTCTCAACAGCTTTCTCGGTGGCTTCCTCAGTAGCTTCTTGGGCAAACGCCCCCACTACCAGCCCGACGCCCAACGTGAGAACCGCGAGCAAGGTTGCTTTCTTCATAACTGATTCCTTTCAGTTGTGGGTTTTAGGGTTCTATCTAATCAGCTCATTTCTCAGCATTGATGCAAAGATAACACAAAGGCACCAAGTCTTGTCAACAATCTTTTACGCGGCAATGTTTCCGCTCATATAACAATTTATTGGACAATGGCTTACATGTATGACCGGTTCATACGACAATAATTCCCCACCCGTTGGGTGAGCTACAGTCTCGGCAATAATTCTCTGTAAGGGCGCGTAAATGATAAAAGCGATTCGGTTGTTGTTGATAGCATGGATGTCTCATAGTTTGCTGTGAGGTACTTGACAGGTGTGACTCATTTCGCTACTATAGTTCGACTTATGAAACCCGCAGTCTGCCAAAGGCGGGGGAACCACTCGCTTTGTGAGAATATGCGCACCCGAGGTGGAAGATGAAGAAACTGCGAATCTTTGTTGCGTCGCCATCCGACATGGCAACCAACCGAGCCAAAGTGGAAACGGTTGCTTCGGCGCTCAAACCGCTGGCCGATAATCTCGGCATCGCGCTCGAAGTTCTTGACTGGCGCTCGGTTGTTCCCGACATGGGACGCCCGGAGAAAGTCATCCTCGATCAACTCAAGCCAACGGAGTGGGATCTGTTCCTCGGCATCCTCTGGCATCGCTTTGGCACACCGCCGGGTGCCCAAGACCCGCAGACGAAAAAAGAATACTTGTCGGGCACTGAAGAGGAATTCAAGATCGCCTATCGCTTGTGGGAGCAGTACGGCAAGCCGCGGATCATGATGTATCGCTGCACCCTTCCCATCCCACCTGATAAGCTCGACCCTGACCAATTCAAGCGCGTGAAAGAGTTTTTCAAACAGTTTGACGCGATCAAAGGCGAGCATCCCGGGCTGTACCAATCGTTTGATACCACCGATGCTTTCGAGAAATTATTGCTCGACAATCTTCAAAAACTCTTGCTTGATTTCGGCGAGCACCTCAGGGGCAAACCGGTTGCTCCTGAAGTGGTTCAGGCATACGCACCCAGGATTCCTGTCAATCTTCCGCGCCGCGCGCCGTTCTTCGGGCGTTACAAAGAGATGGCTACCGTGTTGCGCGCTCTCAGCCCCGAGGATCGCACGTGGGGCGCGCTCGTGGACGGCATCGGCGGCATAGGCAAGACGGCGCTGGCCGTTGAGGCAGCCTATCTCTGCAAGGAAAGAGGCTTATTCAAGGCGTTCATCTTTGTCAGCGCTAAGCAGAATATACTGGACCCGGGCGGTATCCGCGAATTGACGCCCGCTGCACGCACGGTCGACGATTTCTTGAATGAGACCGCACGCGTGCTGGGACAGACGGGCATTGCCAAGTTGGCAAGCCAAGAAAAACGATCCGCCCTGATCGACGTGCTTCATTCAATGCCCACTTTGCTCATCTATGACAATCTTGAAACACTGACAAAAGAAGAGCAAGAGGCAATAGCAGATTTTCTGCGCGGGTTGCCGGCGGGCTGCAAGGCAATTACTACCAGCCGGCGGCGCGGCGGCGAAGGAGCCGTTTGGCTGCGACTGGAAAAATTGGATTGGGAAGCCGCGCGTGACATTATCCAAAGTGAGATGGCAAACGATGAACGACTGGCAGGCAAACTGCGATTCGTGGGTGAAGGACGCTGGCAGGAACTATACGATGAGACAAAAGGTTCGCCGCTGATGCTAAAGCATACCCTGGGGCTGATGCGCGTGCGCGCCTCCCTGACTTTTGATGGCGCGCTGGATATGCTGCGTGGCAATCGCGACCAGGATTTACAGAAGTTTATTTTCCAGGAAGCGCGCCGAGAGTTGACCGCCAATGATCAAGTCGCTCTGCGCGCCCTCTCGTTCTTTGTGCCGTCCGCTGCGTTCGAGGTGTTGATGGAAGTTGCCGAACTGTCTCGCAACGCGCTGGAGACAACCATTGACCGCCTGAGCGCGCTTTCGCTGGTAGATGTGCTGGCAGGTGAAGAACGCTACGCCCTGCATCCACTCACGCGCAATTTCGTGCGCGACGAACTGCTGGCGAACGCGAAAATAGCGCGGGAGACAGGAAGGCGCTTTGCCGAGCATTGGGTAACTTATGCCAGGCGATACGGTGGTTACTATAACTACAAGACCTACAACCGCCTCGAAGCCGAGTGGGCAGATCTCGACGCCGCAGCGGAGTGGCTGTGGCAGACGGCGGCGGTGCAAGGTGAAAAAATAGACGATAAGGAATCGGCAGCGAGGTTAAACGATTTGTCGAGATCCCTGAATGCATTTCTGTTCAACAGCGGGCGCTGGGATGAAATCGAACAGTTGTGCGCGAGGACATACGAGGCGATGCTCGCGCTAAACGAGTGGAGCAAAGCAGGCTGGCAAGCGTATCGGATAGCGTTCATTCACTACTTGCGCTCCGAAACCGACCAGACAGCGCGATGGACAGACCGTTGTGCCGAAGCGTGGCCTCGCGGAGGCGGCAAATACGAGCAGGCAACCAGCATGCATATGCGCGGACTGGTGGCAATGCAACGAAAAGATTATGATGCTGTCGAGCAGTTGTTGAGAGACGGATTGGCGGTTTCCCAAGATCCGAAGAATGATGAATTAGTTTCGATTTTACTGACCGATCTTGGCATATTGGAATACGAGCGCAAGCACTACGACGCGGCGGAGCGGAAATACCGCGAGGCGCTGGCGTTGGACGAAAAGTCGGAAGACAAAGAAGGCCAAGCGACTTGTATAGCCAACTTGAGCGAACTCGCCTGTGATCGCGAACGCTGGACAGAGGCGCGCAAGTGGCTTGAGAAGGGAATGCAATTGGCGCGCGAAATCGGGCGGCAAGATCTGATTGCAGGAACACAACGTTCCCTCGCGCGCGTGCATGAGGCGGAAGGCCAACCCGATCTGGCACTACCGCCGGCACGGGAGGCGCTGGAGATTTTCGAGCGGCTGCGCCACAGGGATTTGGTAAAAGCGAGAGAGTTGGTGGAGCGGCTGGAGGCGAAAATGAGCAGCAAGGAATAGATTCCCCAAAAGTAGGGCAGGAGCCCTGCGCTCCTGCCGCTCTTGGCATGTCTCGGAGAGTTGCCTGTAGCCCACCCAGCGGGTGGTTTTTTCTCCCCTCAAATTCCCTGCAAACCTTGAGGTGAATACCACCCGCTCCCGATTAATGGAGAACTGCATCGATAGCATTGCATGCAAGCAGATCAGAACTGGTCTCTATAAGGCGAGAGCCATAAAGTATCGACCGGGTGGCATCCTCCCGCCATTAGCGGGTGACAAGATGCTCTTACTTCAGGTATGCTCTCGTTCTGTACCTGTGGCTATGACCCAGGTCTTACGGACAACGTGATCTGTCCGGGACAACAAAGCGGACGTCCGCAAAAAAAACGTTTTTTACGAAACAAAGCCATTTCGCTGTAACTGATTTGGTTGCATGAAGTTACGGAATATGACGCTTCCTGTCAGAGGGCGTAGTCTGCCCAAACACGTACCCCGGTGCGCGGCGTACGTCCTCGTGCGCCGCGTTCCTCTTGACCTTTGGAGAAAAGTAAATACCACCCTCTCCCAAGTAGTGAAGAGATAATTGTACAGCTTTGCATGCAAGGCAGAAAAACATACCCGGTTAATGTTTGAGCGAGAGAATCATGAAAACGAGCAGCGTGGAACATAATGGCACCGGCAACTATGGTGGGCGGCTCGTCAAAGGCGAGTCCTCATCTGCCGCAAAGACCCATTCCTGCGCAAACCGGTCAACGGCCCAGCCCAGACGGGCATGAAACTCTCTAACCGCCACTTCACAAACTGCTTCGTCTGTCTCGTCTGACCAACTATTCCCTTTGAAAATGTGACATTTGCTGTTATATTTAATTGATGGCCATTGAGTACGGCAAGACCGATGCGGAAAAGGCAATTCTGGTTGGGCTGGCATTCAATTCACGGCATCGCGAGGATGTAGCTGAATCTCTTCAAGAACTGGCCCGGTTGACCTGGTCGGCGGGAGCCACAGTGGTGGGCACAAGAATCCAGGTTCGGCCAAAGCCGGATCCAGCCTTCTTTGTGGGAAAGGGACTTGTAGCTGAGCTGAAGGATGAGTTGGCGCTTTTGGGTGGCAACTGCATTATTCTTGACGATACTCTCAGCCCCGCCCAGCAGCGCAATCTTGAGGCAGATCTCGAGGCCAAAGTAATTGACCGTCCGATTTTGATTCTTGACATATTTGCCACCCGGGCTCGAACAAGCGCGGCCCGTCTGCAAGTGGAGCTGGCACAACTGGAATACACCCTCCCCCGACTGACCGGCGCCTGGGTTCACTTCTCGCGGCAGTATGGCGGCATCGGCGCCAAGGGACCGGGCGAAACGCAGTTGGAAATTGACCGGCGACAGGTGCGAACCAAAATTGCCCATTTGAAAATGAAACTGGCAAAACTCTCCCGCCAGCGGACTACTCAGAGGAAGAAACGACAGTCGCAATTTAAGGTTACGCTGGTAGGATATACCAACGCCGGCAAATCGACCCTGTTCAACCTGCTGACCAAAGCTGAGGTGAGAACGGCGGACATGCTTTTCACCACTCTTGATTCTACCACCCGGGTGATGTCCGCCGGCTACCCCTGTAATATCGTTTTTTCCGACACCGTCGGGTTTATCAAAAAACTTCCCCACCAGCTTGTGGAGTCATTTAAGTCCACCTTAGAGGAGGTCAGCCTGGCAGATTTGCTGTTACATATTGCTGATTGCTCTGATCCGAACCTTGAAGAACGAACGGCTCAGACGCATCAGGTGCTGGCGGAAATAGGCGCCGACAGGGTGCCCTACCTGATGATTTACAACAAAATAGATACTGTGTCAGATTTTGTCCCGTCACCAAACGAGGGAGCCAAGGCCTTTGCCGTCTGCGCTTTGAACGGCCGGGGAATTGCGGCTCTCCAGGCCGAGCTCATTGCTCGTTCCAGCCAGTTTTCGAATCAGAAACGTCATTGGCGTTAATTGGCCGGCCCTTCCTACCGATAACAATATGGTAAGAAGGAGACGAAATGCCCAAGCCGGTTCTCATAGTGGATGACAATCCCAACATGTCCTCGCTCCTGGCGGACATGCTGGATGTGTTTGATTACCCCTCGGTTCGGGCCTCCGACGGACAGCAGGCTCTGGACGAACTGGACAAGCAGGACTTCGCCATGGTCATCACCGACATGCGGATGCCTAACATGACCGGCCTGGAACTGCTCCAGCAGGCAAAGAGCAAGCATCCCAAGCTGCCCGTGGTTCTTATATCAGGGTACTCGGTAGCTGAGTTTGAGTCCGACACCGAAGGCCTCAAACCAGACGGCTTTCTGGCCAAGCCCTTCATGATGTCAGACATCGAAAAGCTGCTCAACTCGCTGCTTTAAGTGTCAAAGACGCTCTCACCCGTTTTATAACTAAACTTCTGGCATAGTCTATCTCTCCCTTCAAAGTTGTTGAGTATAACCAGCCAACAACGGTCTTAACTGGCATTCGACTGTCAAGTTCTGTCAGCACACTGCTACAAAAGGGAGGGAGCTGGATTGATCACAGTTTCTAATGGAGAGGTGGGCCGTGAAAAGGCAGGCAGAATTAGACAATTTCTGCGATTTTCTGTTTGACATTTTCACTGGTTGGTGCGTCTATTAGAAAAAAGGGCAGGGTATGAGTAAATATCGCCTGTCGTTCATGGGGATTGTGGTTCTTGCCGGAGCGCTTCTGGCATGCTGTCGTGGGTTGCATGACGATCCGGTAGAAGTCACGACATGGGACGCGGCGCCCTCCTGGTCTAACGCCGGTGACCGCTTGACGTTTGCGAGCCTGGGTGACCCACAGGACTCAGTGCCTGTAATGGGGCTATATGCGGTGGATACGACTGGAGAGAATCGGGTTTTGCTCTCTCCGGGCGGCTCGCACTCGACATGGCTGCCCGGCGACACCGCCATCATCTTCATGAAAACCAATTTCAAACTCTACTACCTGAACCTGAACACGATGGCGGAATCACTCCTGTGTGATTGCGGATTTGCACGCTTTCCTGAGATGAGTCCGGATGGCAGGTACTTGCTTATTAGCCGTCATAAGGTTTACCGGTATGACATGGTGACTGATTCGGAAATTGTGCTCTTTAGTCCAGGTCTTCAAGCCAGGTATGATTGGTCGCCTGATGGGAGTACTATCATTATTGGTGATTTCCTGCAGACCTAGTTTCAATACAAAATATTCAAGGTGAACAGTGATGGGACAGGTGCACACTACTTCACAACCGGAAAATCCCCTAAGTATTCACTCACTGGAGAAAAAATTGCCCTGATAAGACCATCATCAGATGGAAAGGATCATGTATGGTTAATAAACACAGATGGGAGTGATGCTAAACAAATAACCTTTTAAGGAGCGAACGGTGATGAAAAGGTATATTTTTTGGATACTCATCTATATTCTGCTGTTCAGCAGTCAGGAGTCGCTTGCCCAATTTGATAGATTCTCTTTGAGAGCAAACATTGGAACGGGGTACTTACCACTCAAGGCTTGGGGAGACTTCGTTGACGATGGAACAAGCGATTATCGTAAAGAGAGGTTCGGTTCATACTGGGACATGGGTATTTGTTACCACCTAAACGAAAGGCATGCATTAGTGTTCTGTATTGGAGGTATCAGAACTTCTGCGTCAATGTCCAACGTCATGATCTATGGCTCACCAGGTGATACCACAGGAGTTGCTATCTATGTTGCCGAATGGGATTTCAAGGCAACACCGCTTGATCTTTCCTATGAATTCCATCCGGGGGGGGGTAAATAACACAAACTCCCCGTTCTTCGGGGCAGGAGTCTCTTATTTCATAAGTAAACTGGAGTTCAAATCATTTGCTGTTTACGATCCTTTCTTCTTCGGATTATTTAATGAGCAGGGCGCTCGTGAAGGAAAAGGGTACGGCTTTCATGTATACCTTGGTTTACAATCTCAGATAACACAGCACCTCCATTTCATTTCTCGTTTGAGAGGGCGCTATGCAGATGGCATGGGGTTTACAGATAAAAAGGGAAGTATTAAGGTTGAATTCACGGGAATAGATATAACACTTGGTATTGATTGGATATTATAGGTTTCCCATGTAGAGTAACGAGAGACAAGAAACCTTTTAACCGAGGGGTGTGCTATGAAAAGGCAGGCCTTTTTCTTCGTCATGCTGGCTGTTCTGACCTTTGCCGGAAGCAGCTTCAGTCAGTCAGGGGGGCTAATTGACAGCGCCGTCAACGTTATTGCTAAAGACGGTATTCTTTCACCCGGCGAGAACGGTTTGCCGATAGAGATCTATGTTTTCAGCAACGATCAAGAGTGGGCCAACTATGAAGCAATCCAGGCTGACATTTTCGACCACATCCTGGCGGTTGTCCCTTCGTTTGACCTGCGCCTCTTCCAGCACCCGACGGGCAGTGACTTCCAGGCCCTAGCCAAGTACATGAATTCATAGGTGCGATTACGTCATTGTGGTTGGTGCACGTCCTCGCGCACCAACTTGAACGAGGCAGATGTGGACATCTGCCGCCCACAGTACGTCGTCAGCCAAAGTAGGTCAGGACTCTTGACGTCTTAACACCTTTCTGTCCGAATACCTTCGCTGACCTACAGTGAACTGATTAATCCTTTTCAATTATACGGTTGTCCTATTCATTGATTTATGTGAAACGTAGTCTGGCTGCAGACAGCGAATATCTGCTAAGGTATGATGTGAAGATGACTCAATGGTTGTAAGGAAACAAAATATGACGAACTTAAAGAAGAATTTCATAATCGATCTGCTTTCGTATGTCGGTTTTGTGCTTTTACTCGGGACGGGTCTGATCCTTAAATACATCCTCCCTCATGGCAGCGGTCGTATCATTGGTGAGGGCACAGGTCGTGTATCCGGGGAGAAATTGATTACTACCCTGTGGGGGATGAACCGTGAGCAATGGGGCCAGATTCATTTCTGGATTGCGATTGCCATACTGGTAGTGCTGCTCTTTCACCTAATCCTTCATTGGAGGTGGATTGTATGTGTGTTGAGGGGAAGAAAAAGACCACCCGACGCACACGGTGGACGTGCTGCCCTGGGGATTGCAGGTATGTTTGGCATCCTGGCGTTGATTCTCTTGCCTTTCCTTACCCCTACTGAAGAAGCTACCCGCAGCCAGCTATTAGAGCGTACAAAAGCTTTTGATTCGCTTGATGCCGAAAAGGCCCTGGAATCGGGTACCGACAAAACGGAAGCTCATGATAAGTCTATTCTTGGAAGCATGAGCCTCGTAGAGGTTCAGGACAAGACGGGTGTTCCGTATACATTTATTCTTAAGGAACTCGGCCTTCCTGAGAACATTTCCCCTGATATGAAACTGGGAAGGCTCAGAAAAACTTATGGATTTTCAATTGAAGACGTGCGCAGGATAATTAAGGAATACAGACCTTAACTAGGGTAGAATGGTTTTCAGGCAGAGTAGGTGTAAAATCACAGCGATCCTGCCCTCACCACAATACTCAAACGGGGCAGATGCGGAGATCTGCGGCCCACCGAACGCCTTCCTTGACGTCAGGTGTGCAAGGCACCTGACCCACTCAACCGCACGCTGTCAGAATAGCCTGGGCAATTGCGACCGAGTGCTGATGCGTGATAATCAACGATATCAGGAAAATGATGATGAACACTATCAGCGCCGGCAAGGCAAGTTTCGTGATCAGGTATTTGATGGGAACATGAAAATATTCGCAGGTTACCACCAGACAGGGATGGACTGGTGAGATCATGTAGCCAAAGAAGATGCTGGTATAGATAAGGGCAAAAACGAAAGGGGCGATGTGGTCAGCAGTTGCGAGATAGACCGGGAGAATGATCGAGGCCGGCAACTGAACCCTGCCCGTCACAAATCCAAGCAAGAATCCGGCCGTAACCGACAGGGTGAGTGGAGGCAGGGGAAGGGTTGCAATCAGATTTCGGGCATCCGATTGTTGGAAGATATGGAGATAGAGAAACATGCCGATAATGATCAACGAGAAATTCCAGGGCTTCATCCCAACCGCGATCCTCTTCAGGTCAAGTTTCTTCTGACTCAAGCCAATAGAAAGGAAAAGACCTGTCGTGACCCCAACTACGGTAGCCAGGGTCCCCATTGAAAAGATTCTCTTGAGGATGAAATCGAGGAACGGGGCGCTCAGGATAACAATTAAAGGGATACCCAGACCTGACCAGGAGAAGCTATCCGGGTAGGATAGACTGCCGTGGACCTGCCTCAAGAAGAAGATGTAGCCCAAGATCAAAGCAAGCAGGAAACCAGGCAAAAGATAGATTATGGCCTCATAGACATCAAGACCGGATATCTCAGCCGAGACGATTAAGGCTGGGCTCAACGGATACAACAATATGAAGAGATGACGAAACCAGTTATTTATTGCCGCCTTGAGATCATCAGTAACCCCTTCGCCACCTTTTTCCAGAATAGGGGCGGACAGGAGAGCGCCCCCCGGCATCGGTAACAGGCCCATCAGAGCAGGCGAGAAGGCCATCAGGGACCTTTTGTTGATCCTAAGATTGTTGACTAAACTGTCGATTTGGCCACTCTTCTTCATCGTCCCGCCGATTATCGGGATGACTCCCATCGCCAGGGCGAGTAAGATAATTGAGGAGTCAGTGACGGTATAAATGAATCTGTCAAGGACTACCCCTAAGGGCAGGGTAAAGAGGCCAAGAATGACTGCTCCGCTGATTAGAGCCAGAGGCAGGTTCCTTTTTGATATTATCAGGATGCCACCCAACGAGATCAAAAAGCCCATCCAGGTTGTGAGCATATGTTCTTATACTCCTCTCCGTTCCTCAAGCGGCGTATATGGTATTAGAGGGTTATGTACATCGCGACAGACGAATCCCGTCAGAGCTGTAGTTCCCACCTCTCTTAATCGATGCGGGGGTGGTATCACTAAGCCCTTACATAAGTATCGCCAACTTGCCGATCTGCGTCCGCCCGTTGTCGTCTTCCACCACCCAGTAATACAGGCCGGAAACCACCAACTGGATATTCCGGGAAACAAGGTCCCACTCATGGTAGGATGAATTCGGGTCGGACTCATCGAAGTCATGTCTGATCTCACGAATGAGGTCACCATCGAGAGAGAATATACTGATCGTACACTTCGCGGGAAGATTGGCGAACGTGACTTTGCGCACCCGGTCTCGGGAGCGCTCTTCCTGGCCGCGTCCTTCAAGCCCCAATACGCGATATCCGGCATCGTTACGGTACGGATTGGGGAAGACGTAGACGTTGCTGACCTCATCAGCCGCCTGATCCAGTTTATTGTTCGGGTAGGCAGACCTGGCCGTGAGGGTCTTGGATGATTCCAGGGGCGCCAGCCCCGTCTCCGGCGAGCCGAAGTCATAGGCGGTAACGGCAATGTAGTAGGGGACGTTGGGCAGCAGGTCTTCGATAAGAAACTCGTACTCGTAGTACCTGAGGTATCCATCTTCGGTCAACTGCTCCGGATAGGCATCGTCCAGGGAGGTTGGCCGCGGTTCGTCGGGATAGGTCTTCCTGATTGGCGTGTCGACGCCATACTCGGACCGGTTATAGTCGTGAGCGTCAAAATAGAAGATGGAATCGGGAAACAGCGGATGGACGTATGGATAATCGAACGTGTACCTAAAAGGATCGAAAGTGCTGTCGGCACAGGGATCCGAGCCCCGGCCATACAGGCAGCGGAGTTCCTCCAGTGTGAACGGGTCGTCAAACCGTTGGAAGCTGGGATAGACACCTTTTCTCGTCGTGTACACGTACTTGTCATAGTTTTCTCGGTCGTACTGAGCCACGAGCGAATAACTGGTCTCGCGGTCATCGCGAGCGATATAAATGCGATAACCTTCAAAGTCGAGCTTGCCGGAGAAGACATCCCTGGTGGTTTCAGAGAGCATGCCGTTGAAACGAACTCGCAGCCCACCGAGGGTGGGATAGAGCCAGAACTCCGGCGTCGGCGGCGGTTCCGCGGCTTTCCAGTCGGGAATGCCATCGCCCTGGTAGTAGGTCGTCTCGGCGTCAGCCGCTACCCACTGGCCGTCAATGAAGTTTGAATCCAGCACACACACGCGAAACTTGCCTTTGTACTCGTCACCGTCGGTATCGACGCCGGGAATGTCATACACCCAGTCGGCTATGATGGCATTGGCCACTAAACTGGAGAAATCTACGTTTTGGTAATAGTCATCCGGCCAGTAGTGCCTTCGTAGGTTGTTGTAGTAATTGTTCCGATCGGTATGAAACCCTTCCCCTGCCACGAAGGCTACCGGGATAGTCACTGACGCGCCGGGTCCCATCTCGTACGGCCCGATTGACAGCAGGCATTGGACGTCAACGCCCGTGGAGGTGCGGCGTGAAATTTGTTGATTCGGGTACAGCCAGGTCGGGTCAAACTGTCCGATCGTCCTCGTATACGCCTGGTCGTAGTCAACCTCACCGTTACTCAACATAGTGTACTTGCGTTTGTCACCATACGGCGTACCCAGCCCATTGCCCATGAAGCGGTAGTTTTTTTTCTGTTGCGGTCCGAAATCATAGATCGGATTATAATTATAGGTCCACCAATTAAAAGACACGTTCCGCTTAAAAAGAGCGGAGCTAAGGAAACGAATCCCGACGACGTTGGGGACCTCGAATTCTCCTGAGGGAAGCGGATCGCCGTCGTTGTCGGCCGTCCAGGCAATGCCGACAGTGTCAAGGAAGTCGCAGGTTTCCCACTGTGACGGCGTCGTAAACAAAAAGCCGGACAGATCGTCTCTTCCATCGGTGATTCCCTTACCGATATTGGGATATGTTTGGATATGCACGTTGCGTTGGCTACGGTGGACATCGGCATCCCAGTACACACCGACATAGACATCCTTGAGCACCTGCTTGCCAATGTTGCGGATATCATATTCTATCAGGATGAAATCATCGGCGTGGCTGTACGACCAGGCAAAAGATCGCTGGGTTACCTCTACATACAGCGGCTTATGTGGACGGTTGTCAAGGGGGTCAAACGAACGATTGGGGACGCCGCGGGTGAAGGTGTCGACATAGACTGCAATGTAATCCTGTTCCGAAATAGCGTCCCCTGACTCCGGCGAATCCCGCTCCAGTGTGGATCGGTGAATCATTTCCGTGACGGGGTGCATCTCCCGGCTTTCGTTGTTGAGATCATTGCCGGTCGAGACCAGGGTATCTTCGCCCACCACGGCTCCTATCCAGAGGGCTCCTTTATAAAGATACGTTGTCTTGGACCCCTTCGGATACTCACCCAACGGCGCCCTGACGCCGGTAAAACAGTCATAGTTGGGGCCTCTTTCTTTACCTATACCCACGCGACCGAAATTAGTAATACTGAAGACCAATCGCCCAACATCATGTATGCCAAGGCAATAGGGTGCACTGCCGGCAGCCGCGGAGGAATAGCTTTCTTTTGGAACCGCTACCCGTTGAGCAAATATCCAACCAGCTACAGATAGTGTCAGGATAAGCGTCAACAAAAAGGGTCGGACGATTCTCGAATGTGTAACCATAGTTGCGAAATCATCTTCATTAGCAGCGGAAACAAGTTTTCTTATCACATACGCATAACATAGGCAGTATGTTGCCCAGAAGCAAGGACAATCAGCGCCGGGGCAATTGTTACTTTATACCTGCAATGGCTCTGAGGCGGTCTTATGAGCTAAAATCCTCGCGGGGCTGACAACCCCGATTGAGTGGTTTCGGGCGACCTGCCTGAAGGCGCCTGCTATTCAGCTCAGTACCGCAATTGTTTTCTTTTATTTTATTTAGAGTAGGAAATTTTTATGATTGACAGCTACCGATAGGATCGCCTATAATGTACGATAAGGAAGCGATTTTTTTCTTCTAATTTATGAGAGGCTCCTCACGGAGATGTATTAACATGGCGCCGCAAGTGAAAAATCAGGAAATTCGCAAATATCACTCGACCGACCTAGGCCAAATGTTTTTAGGTGACTCTCTACTCGTGCTTGATACGAGTCTCAAACCTGGGTCAGTTGATTTGATTATGACTAGTCCTCCGTTTGGCCTAGTCCGTAAGAAGGACTACGGAAACGTGCCAGCAGACAAGTACGTGGAATGGTTTAAGCCATTTGGCAAACTGTTTCAACGACTGCTCAAACCAAACGGTTCGCTCGTCATTGACATTGGCGGATCCTGGGTTCCAGGACAGCCCACTCGAAGCTTATATCATTATGAATTACTTATTATGCTGTGCCGGCAGTGTGGCTTTCATCTGGCACAGGAGTTCTTCTGGTGGAATCCGTCAAAGTTACCGACCCCTGCGGAGTGGGTAACGGTTCGACGTATACGAGTGAAAGACGCTATTAACTGCGTATGGTGGTTGTCTCCCACGCCATGGCCCCGTGCAAGTAACCGAAGGGTATTGATACCATATAGTGATGCTATGCGTGATCTGTTAAAAAACGGCTATCAAGCCAAAATGCGACCAAGCGGACACGACATTAGTGAAAAATTCTCAATCGACAATGGTGCAGCCATCCCGCCAAACCTTATTGCGATCGCCAACACAGAAAGCAATTCGCATTACCTCCGATATTGTAAGGAGAAAGGGCTTGAACCCAATCCGGCCCGCTTCCCCGCCGAACTGCCAGAGTACTTTATACGTATGTTAACGGATCCCAAAGACCTTGTGCTGGACCCTTTTGCTGGCAGCTGCATCACGGGCGAAGTTGCCGAAAGGCTAAAACGCAAATGGATATGCGTAGAGCTTATCGAGGACTATCTTAAGGGTGCAATGGCGCGGTTCCACAATCAAAATAAGCTTTCCCCCGTTTCGTCGAAGAAAAAACCTGAGCCTGCCTTCTATAAGGCGTTTCACCCTGCAGCATGCTGGCATAGGTTAGAAGATGCTCAATTGCACCTGGGCGGCGGTAGGAAACGGCTGCGTGTGATAAAATCTCCCAATGTGACAAGGTGAGGTAGATCACGAAAGGATGATTAAGCGAGTTTTTCGGAGATTTGGGCATGCCAGCAATTCCGCATTCCGAGCTGATTAACGCGATCCTGGAAGCCATTGATCAGTCTGGAGAGTCAGGGGTCCTGACTTCGGCCATGCGGACCCACCCTCGGCGATTTGCCATTTCGGGGCCGTTCGGGCCAACTAACTTTTGGGTTTACGCGTGGACTCTAACCCCCGGCGGCCGACCGCAGCTCAGAAACGAATACAGAATTCAGATGACATCTGTTGCATCACCACTACAGCTGAAACCCGACGGTTTTACCATTCTGATTGGCTACGAGCCGAGCCTAAAGATGTTTGCTGGATTTGATATTGAACGCCACAAGACTTTCACATCTGGTTCACCGTCTGTACAGATTGATATCACTTCAATACACAAAGCTTTGCAAGATGGCTTGGCGTTCCATCGCAAAGAGAACAACGAAATTGCTGTTGGCATTCGTCCGGATCAATTCATGACCTACGTTCACAACGCTGTGAGCTTGCACAAGCATGCCCGCCATCGAACTACCTTTACATTGTTGAATAGAGCATCCTCCTTGGAGCCAATCCCATTGCCCGAGATTGAAAATCTAACCTCTGAACGGCAACGTATAGTTCAAATGGTTAGTCGCCTGTCTAGATCGGCTAACTTCAGACAGCAGGTTTTGAATGCTTACGGCCACCGTTGCGCAGTCACCCGTTTGCAGCTTCAATTGGTTGAGGCTGCTCACGTACTGCCAGCAGCAGCTCCTGGGAGTCTTGACCATGTAGTCAATGGCATAGCATTATCTCCCACGTACCACCGAGCCTATGACAACGGGTTGATCTTCCTCGATGAAACATTTACTATGCACATCAATTCTAAGAAGGAATCCACCATTATACGTCTCAATATGGATGGCGGGTTGCGGGCTTTTAAGGCGTCACTAGGAAAGATTCACTTGCCGGCGGATAGACGACAGTGGCCGGATGTTTGCCTTATCAGGAAAGCTAACAGGTTTAGGCGTGTCTCATTGATAGCTCGTCAATCCCAAGACCGGTAGAGGTGATAGATGCACCTCTACGCATCCCCCTTTCTCAGCGGCTTGTACTCTCCAACCTTGAAATAAAATCGGCTTGGTCCTTACGCCAGCCTCTCCATCTCCGCCACCTGCTCGGTGAACATCTTGAGGGTGGCTTTGATCGGATCGGGGGTGGTCATGTCGATGTCGCAGATTTTCAAAAGCTCGATCGGGTAGTCGCTGCCGCCGGCCGAGAGCATCTTGAGGTAGCGCTCGACAAGACCCTCCTCCCCGGCCAACAACCGGCTCAAAATCGCCTGCGAGGCAGCATACGAGGTGGCGTACTGGTAGACATAGAAGGTCATGTAAAAATGCGGGATGCGGCTCCACTTGAGCGGAGAGTGTTCGTCCTTTTGCAGCTCCGGCCCGTAGAACTTACTGCTCAAGTCGCCCCAGAGCTTGGTCAGCATGTCCGGCGAGAGGGCGCCGCCTTTTTCAACTTCCTCGTGGATAGCCAGTTCAAAGCGGGCGTACATCACCTGGTTGAAAAACGTCCCCATGGTCATATCGAGATACCGATTGAGCAGATACAATCTGTCTTGTTTGTCCGTCGCTTTCTCCAGTAGATAGTGGATAAGCAGCCCCTCGTTGAGGGTTGAGGCCACCTCGGCCAGGAAAATGGAATACTGCGCCTTGGGGTAGGGCTGGGCCGAGTTGGACAGAAAGCTGTGCAGCGCGTGACCCATTTCGTGCGCGAGAGTAAACATGTTATCGACGGTGTCGTTGTAATTCATCAGCACAAAGGGGTGGACCGAGTAGCTTCCCCAGTTGTAAGCCCCGCCCCCCTTGCCCTGGGTCTCAAACACGTCAACCCATCGAGATTCAAGCCCGTTGCGCAGAACCTGGCCGTATTTGTCGCCCAGCAGACTTATGGCCTTGAGGATTGTCTCCACCGCTTCGCCATATTTCACCTCGTGGTCTCTTTCCGGAAAAAGCGGGCAGACCATGTCGTAGGTTTGAATCTTATCAAGCTTTAGGATGCGCTTGCGCAAGGCGGTGTACCTGTGAAGGCTCTCCAGGTTGGCCTCGGTGGTGTCAAGGAGAGAGTGGTAGACGGAAACCGAGATATTGTCCCTGTACAGGGCGCTGTGCAGACAGCTCTCAAAGTGTCGGGCCCGAGAGTAGAAAACATCGCTGTTGATAGCTGTCGACAAGGTAGCTCCCATAGTGTTGACATGATCTTTGTAAGCCGAATAAAAGGCGCCATGTGCGTCGCGGCGGACACGGCGATCGGGCGACTCAAGGAACTTCGCATAACGCTGTTTCGTGAGGGTAACTTCGTTGCCTTTTTTATCTTTGATGGGAGGATACTTCAGATCGGCATCGTCGAGCATGGTGAAGATGCTGTCCGGCCCACGGGCTATCATTGATGACTGAGCCAGCAGTTCTTCGATTTCTTGCGAACGGATATGTGCTCGGGAGCGGATCAGTTCCTTGATATAGAAGTCATACACGTCGGTCTTTGGGAACTGCTCGGCCATTTGCAGAAGAACAGCTTCTTTTATGTTCAAGAGCTCCGGCTCTACGAAAGCGAAAGCCGCCCCCGCCTGTGAGGAGAGCATCGCCGTCCGGTCGGTCATCGCTTGAAATTTGGAGACACGGTTGTCAAGGTCCTGATTGAGGCGGGCGTACTGGTAGAGCTTGGCGGCGGTCTCAAGCAGGTCGCTTCTGGTCTCGAGGCAGTTGTACAGAAGCTCGGCGGAGGTGGCCAGTTTCCCGGCGAACTCTTTGGCCTTTTCAATAAGGACCTGAACCTTCTTGAAATCGGCTTCCCATTCTTGCTCGGATTTGTAGATATCCACCAGATTCCATTTGTATCTGTCTTCAATCTCATCCCGGGTGGGGATTGCTTTTGGTTTCGTCTTGGCTGCAGTAGCAGTGGCCATAGCTTTCCTTTCTCAGGTTTGGCAGGTTTTAATGGGCTAATATCGTGCAGAAGGTGGCGAAAAGCAAGGGGTCACAGCCTCCAAAACTCGCAAAATGTCACCGCGACAACAGCCAAAGGGCGAGCAGCCTTATGCCACCGTCAGAAGAGCCGAATCAGAGCACCAGCTCCATCCCATCGACGGCAGTCACCAGATTTTCCAACCCTGCTTTTCTCGCGCGTTGCTCGATTTCAGCAACCTCTTCCGCAGTGCCGAGGTGGGTTATCACATACCGGCCCACATTAACGGCCGGCGCGAGATCAAAGAATTGCTTCAGGTCTATATGGGTCGATTCAAGGATAACGTAATCCTTGCCGTCAAGATGATTTTTGACGTCGTCAAAACTGAAAACGTCCGACGAATAAAACAGTGACTTGTCACCGACCTTGAGTACAAAGGAGTGGCACTGCATTTTGTTGGGAAGCTTGAGTTCACTTATCAGCTCGGCATGACCCTGCAAGTGTCGATTGCCGATGGCGGTCAGCCGGAAATACTCGGAGAAAATAAAGCCGTTTTCGTAGCCAATGATATTCACCGTAAACGGAAGCTTTTCTTCAATCAGGTAGACTGCTCTCAGGTAGGTCTTCAGAGGCCCAACAAACTCGGAAGGGACATAGACGTCGAGCTCGTCTTTTTTCCCTGCCAGGTAGACCATCTGAATAACAAGCGGCAGCTCGCAGACGTGGTCGGAGTGCGTATGGCTGACAAAGATGCGCTCGATAGCGAGCGGATCAAACCCACACCGATCGAACGATGCGCAGACCCCACCGCCACAGTCGATAAGGCTAAGCCTCCCCTGAACCTTCAATACGTAACCTGATGTGGCGCGGTCTGCCTGCGGCATCCCTGATGAAGAGCCGAGAATCGTTAAGCAATTTCTGTCCATACTTTCTCTATCCTGGTGTTGGTCAATTTACTTCAGAAGCAAATTACCGCATGAGTTACCAAGAGGCAAGTGGAGAGCTGTCGGACGCCTTCCATGAGAGAGCGGTCACGCGGGGTCGCATGACCACACGGTCTAACCCGACACTATACTACACTACGCCCTACCAGCAGGCCAGGGGAGGGCCGCCGTAAAACAGGTAGGATACCAGATACGTCAGATCGGCTATGTTCACCCCGCCAGTACCGTCGACATCCAGTATCGTCTCCCAGCAGTCAGGTGGCAGGCCGCCGAAAAAGTGCCACGAGACGAAGCAGGTCAGGTCAGCCACGTTCACTTTGCCATCGCCATCGCAGTCCCCGCAGACCCGCGGCTGGCCGACGGTAATCGAGCCGTGCTCAACAATGACGTGGATGGTGTCAAGGAAGTACTCCCACTCGATTAGCATCGAATCGCAGCCTTCAGGAGGCGGGGGCCAGACCTCCTCCCAATTCAGGCATATTGAATCAAGCCACTGGGTGCAAACATAGCAGGTGGTGTCAAGGACGGAGTCCATACCGATGCAGTTGCCGCTCGGGTCAAAAAAGCACTGAGGCGATATTAGTATATTTACAGTCCTCCAATCACAGACCGTATCAGGCACATCAAAAATGTCGGCAAGCACTTTGATCAAAATACCACCCTGCTGCGGTGGTATCCCGGGTGTAGTTGGGGGGGCAGGCATATCAGCGATGCCGGAAATGCTGAGGTCATAACCGTAGCCTGACAGGGAGCGGCCGTTGATATACTCCCAGCCGGAACAAAGAGTTCCAATGGTGCCGAGACTACCTAACAAGACCTCGTTGGTATCCACATGGATAAAATCCCATTCCCCTTCAGGGGTGGTCAGCAGTGATTCCACACAAACGCCGCTGTCCCAGACCAGACAATCCCAGTAAGTTGTGTCACTTACGGTAGCGCTGTCCATGCTGAAGACCGCTATATCAGGGCGATCCAGCTGAAGCCATAGGTTAAAAGCCACTACCGAGTCCGAATAGTTGCTCATATAGATTGGAACTATAACGTCTTGCTGGCCCGGGTAGGCCCCAGTGTCGCCCACGTCAATGAGGAGAGCGGGCTGTGCCCAGCCTGAAATGGGTGAGAAAACAGCGGCCAGAATAATCAAGCTGAGCCATACTCTCGGCTTAAGGGACTGGAGAAGAAGAGTCATTTGAACCTCCTTGATTTGAGTTTGGTTTAACAGTCCCTTAGCGAGTACTCGATAACACACACCTACCCTGTGGCTGTTATGCCTTTGGGGTATCAGGCCTTGTATTTTTTTGCTCGTTATCGAATTTGTCGATGATATATGATACGAAATTTCCTCTTTTCTGTCAAGGGAAAACCTGTGCTAGCGTTACGTCCCCAGAAATATATTCGCATAGTTTTGTGCCCGGCGGGTCTTCAGACCCGACGGGAAAGGCCCTTGTCACGCGGGGCGATCTGAAGATCACCCCGCCACAGAATATGCAAGTTATTTGTAGGGCACCACACTAGCATTGCAGATCGACCGGCGGTCTTACTGCTCAAGGAGCACGGAGACTCTCGTTTGCCGGCTTGGCATACGTCCCGACGAAGTTGTTGGTCAGAAGATCATCGAGGGTAATGTGGATCGAGCGGCTGGTATAGCCCAGCTCCCGGCGGGCTTTCGCGGAAGAATAGACCCAGTCAAAATCAAGCATTTTGACCAAGTCGGGGTAAAAGGAAATCTTTCCTCTACCCAGCAGTTTGCTGTACATCACTGAACAACGGGCCGTAAAGTTCAACGCAGCCCGCGGGATTCGTACCAGATGCGGAACCCTGCCTAAAATTGACGAGATCGCCAGCACCAGGTCCTTCACCGATATATTATCCCCGGCCAGAATGTAACGTTCACCCGGGCGGCCTTTGCACAAAGCGGCCATTACACCCGATGCAACGTCGCGAATGTCCACCAGGTTGATACGGTTGGGGAAATCTGGAACGAAAAGGCGGGGGAACTTCTTCATTGCCTTGCCCCGGTCGTCCCCGCTTCGTGACGGTGCTACTATAATGGAAGGATTGACAATGACCAGCTCCGTCTTGCTATCGGAAGCAGATTTCAGAAGTTCCTCTTCAGCCGCCCGTTTGGTCATGATATAGGGAATGCGCAGGTGGCCTAAGTTAAAGGGGGTCCCTTCATTCGCCCGTGAGTCTGCACCCGAAACCGTGCTTCTTCCATTCGGACCGCGAGGAAAAGCGGCAACGGCCACAACCGTAGAGACATGGACAAACCGTTTCACCCCGGCTTGCTTGGCTGCTTTGAACAGACCGGCCGCCGCGAAGGTATTGATGCCGGTGAACTGGGTCAATCGATCCTTTCGGAAATTCACCCAGGCAGCCGTGTGAATGATGCCGTCGATCCCTTGCACCAGCTTCTTCGCTTCGGCCTCGTTGCGCAGGTCGGCAAATCTTTTTTCCAGGCCCACCGCATCGATGTACGTCGTGTCGGACGTTTCCCTCACGTGGGCAATCGGCTTGATCCCCTTTCGGTTGAGTTCATAGATCAACTGCTTACCGAGGGAACCGGAGGCTCCGGTAATAAGAATTTTGTCGTCTGTCATACTCATCGCTGCTTCGCCGATTATTGGTGATGATACAGCAAAACCTAATTATATTTCCATAAAGAATATATTGGCTCCCGTCAATTGGTTTTTGCAGAAAACGTTGGTAGTATGAAAAATGTTCTCACAAAGATTTGGGCGGGCTGGAAAAAGATTGCCCTCAAATTTGCGCGTTTCCAGACGAACCTGCTTCTGACGCTGTTCTATTTTGTCATTCTTGCGCCGCTGGGACTGCTTTTCAGGTTGTTTGGCTGGGATCCGCTGGAGTCGCGAGCACGAAACTTCAAGAAGACCACCAACTGGAAAACTGTCGCTCAAGGCGAGCCGGACCTGGAAGCGCTCCGCCGGCAAAGTTAGCTATGAAGATACTTGGTGTCTCCTGCTTTTACCATGATTCGGCGGCGGCGCTGGTAGCCGACGGCACTTTGGTCGCCGCGGCAAGCGAGGAGCGGTTCACACGGATCAAGCATGACGCCGAGCTGCCTACCAACGCGGTTGCTTTTTGTCTGGACAGGGCGGATCTGAGAATAAACGATCTTGACTATATCGCTTTCTACGACAAGCCGCTGACTAAATTCGAGCGTATCGTTACCGGTTACATAGCGACGCCGTTCCGTTCTTACCGAGCCTTTCTAAGAGCAATCCCAGTCTGGTTAAGACGCAAGCTCTGGACGGATCATGTCATATACAAGGAGCTGGGTTATAACGGCCAGGTGCTGTTTTTGCCGCACCACCTCTCACATGCCGCCGGGACCTTTTTCAGTTCCCCGTTCGACAGGGCGGCCATTCTGACTATCGACGGCGTGGGGGAGTGGGCGAACGCCTCGTACGGGATAGGCGACAACAACAGCGTGAAACTGCTGGCTGAGATGCACTACCCGCATTCCGTGGGGCTGTTGTACTCGGGGTTCACTTACTATCTTGGCTTTCGGGTGAACTCGGCCGAATACAAAGTCATGGGACTGGCTCCGTATGGGAAACCACGTTTTGCCTCGCTGATAGAGGAGAAGTTGGTAAAGATACACGATGACGGTTCCATCCGCTTAAACCTCGACTATTTTACCTTTCATTACGGTTTGACCATGACCGGCTCGAGATTTGAGAAGCTGTTCGGCAGACCGCGGCGGGAGCCTGAGTCACAAGTTGAGCTGTTCCACGAAGACGTCGCCGCTTCGATCCAGGCGGTCACGGAGAAGATCGTTTTGACGATGGCCCGTCATGTGAAGGAGCGGATCGGTATGGACAAGCTCTGTATGTCCGGAGGGGTAGCACTGAATTGCAAGGCGAATGGCATCCTCTTAAAGGAGCGAATCTTCGATGATGTCTACGTCCAGCCCGCCTCGGGAGATGCCGGTGGCGCGGTGGGAGCTGCCCTCTATACGCATTACAAGCTTACCGGCGAGCCCAAAAAGCTGCAATCATTCTTCGGCATTGGCCCTCGCTATACCGACCACGAGATTAAAAGCTTCCTGGACGCGAACCAGATTTCCTGTACGCAAGCTTCCTTGGATGACCAACTGCTGAAGCTCGCAAAGGTTATTTCCGAAGGCAAAATCGTAGCCGTCTTTCAGGGTGCGATGGAATTCGGGCCGCGGGCGCTCGGATTTCGTTCTATCGTCGCTGATGCTCGAGACAACAGAATGAAACAGAAGATCAACGCTGCCGTGAAATATCGGGAGCCGTTTAGGCCATTTGCGCCGGCGGTTTTGGCAGAAGACAGCTTGGAGTATTTCAACTGCAATGGTGACTCTCCGTACATGCTGTTTAACTTCACCGTAGCCGAAGACAAACGCCGGGTGATTCCAGCGGTCACCCATGTAGACAACTCTTCCCGCATTCAAACTGTAACCCGACAAGACAATCCGATTTTCTATGATCTTCTCGTTCACTTCAAGCGGTTGACGGGGGTGCCGGTCTTGTTGAACACCTCCTTCAACCTGCGGGGTCATCCGATTGTCAATACTCCCGAAGAGGCCTTTGCCACCTTTTGCTCCGGCGGTATTGACTTTCTCCTCATGGAGAGTTATTTAATAGACAAGAATCAGGTACCCAAAGAGGTGCAGGAGAGATTCATTGTTGAAAAGGCCCCCGACTAAGGCGGCAAGGTGACAAGATCACGGTTATAAGACGTTAGGCAACATTTTGCATGGGTCAGTTTTCAATAGATTAGGGAAAGAAGACAACATGGACATTCCAAGTCGTGAGGAGTTTCATAAAGGCTGTGAGGAATTCGAGAAACACGAAAAGCGTGATTCTATGTACAAAGTGGCAACTTTTCTTGTATTCCATCATTGGGGCAAGCCTTCAGACATGGCAGATGGACTGGGCGTACTACTTTTAACTTGGAATCAGGCATTCTACAGGTACGGGGCTTTTGATTTTGACAAACTTGAGAAGTGCATAGACGACAACTTCCAAAAAATTAACAGTTTTAGGAACAGAGAGATTTCCAGTTTATCAGGTTCCGATGTAGAGGATATAGAGCATTTATTCAATACATTTCTGGAAGTTCTGCAAATTGATTCGGGCAAAAAAAAGGGAACAAGAAGCCCAGTGGCAGTGGCTAAGGCTTTGCATCTCTTAGCCCCCGATTTCTTTCCCCCATGGGACGATAAGATTGCGCGAAACTACGGTTGCTATTATAACGAGGAACCTGCGAAGAAATATATTTCGATGTGCAGGATTACTAAGGCCATAGCGGAGAAAGTCAGAGAGTATACCGTACGATCAGACAAGACGCTCATCAAGCTAATTGATGAATATAATTATGCGAAATACACAAAAGGATGGATTAAGAAAAAATGGACCGCGAGATAGCATGAAGAGTCCAGATGTAACTAACAATGAGATCTGTCATTCCCGCGCAAGCGGGAATCCAGAAGACGTGACTATACATCCATGAATATCCGACGGTTGTTGAGATGGTAATAACAAGGCAAATGGATTCCCGTTTTCACGGGAATGACAAAGTGGCAGTCTCTCCCTGTGTGGCACTTTTGAGACAGATGGGAAAGTCTGCTACGCACAAGATGATGGGGCACTCAAGCTAGTGTGCTAACTCTATGTTTCGGCGTTTACGCATCTTTTCAGAATTGTTGTTCTTTTTGAAGACCTCGAAAAAATGGTGGCTGGGGCCGATCTTGATTTTTCTGCTGCTCTTGTCCCTGTTAGTGGTGTTTACTGAGTCCTCCGCCCTGGCTCCCTTTATCTATTCGTTATTCTAAGCAACGTTCTTTCGTTTCATCTGACGGGCAGAATTGGAACAGAGAGCAAAGTGTAGTTTGAAACTGCTATCTGCTCGCACCACAATAAGCCGCTGACAGGAACCTATACGACACTTATATTGTATCCATGACAGCGCGCAGGCAATCATTGTTGTTTCGACTTGTAGCTTCCTTGCTCTCTCTGCTGGCCTTCCTGGCTGTTGTCGAACTTGTGGTTAGGCTGGTTGGAGTCGACACAGCTTTTCAGAACCGCTTTTTTGTGCTAAACCGCGCCCTTGATTATCCCGATGTTTTTCAGAAAGACCGCGACCTGTTCTGGCGCTTTCGTCCCTATCAGGTTGTCACTTCAGAGTTCTTCGAGGGAAAAACCTACCGCATCAACTCGCTGGGTCTGCGCGGAGAAGAAGTTAAAAGCCACAAGACAAAAAGAAGAATTCTGACTTTAGGCAACTCATGCACCTTCGGTTGGGGTGTATCCTATCAAGATACGTATGCCAGACGACTGGAGACTCTCTTGAACGGCGCCTGCGAAGTCATCAACTGCGGCATTCCCGGATACAGCTCCTTTCAGGGGAGGCGCTTTTTTGAAAAGGAACTGATCCGACTGCAACCTGACATCGTTCTTATCCTGTTCGCCTGGAACGATCACTGGGCGGCCGCCAACCAGATTGCCGACAAGGATCAGCAGTTCCCGCCCCGAGCTGTTATCGCTATTCAGAACTTCCTTTCGCGTCTCCATTCTTACCGGCTACTGAAAAAACTCCTGCTGTCAGGCATTGAGAAAGAGCCCGTTTCCCTGTTTGATCGCACGGCGCCGGTCTACCGGGTGGGGCTAAAAGATTTTCAAAGCAACCTCAGAGAAATCTGCCGAGTGGCGCGCTCGAAAGGGATAACGCCGATACTGTTGACCTCCCCAATCCCGTCCCTGGCTACCTATTACCCTCCCGGCTCGAAATCACCCCTGCACAGTTTCCACGAAAAGTATAATCAGGCAATGCGTGAGCTATCGGTCTCTGATACTGTCGATCTGGTCGACCTGGCACGGGAGTTCGACCGCTACGGGGAGCTTTTTGATGACGCCCCTAATGACCCGATTCACTTTAATGCCAGAGGGCACCGGGTAGCAGCGGAGCTATTGGCGGAACATGTACGTGAACGCTACCTCTCTAAATCTGATGCCTTTTAGGCCCTTTGTTCCGCTGGCTACCAAAGCAGGAGCGTCCTTTTGCTGGAGCGGTGTTCTCCGGTGACCAGAAAAGTCCGGCAAAATAACGCTTGACAGCAAGAGTAAAAGATATTACATTTTACATGTGCGATATCGGGTCCCACGCTCTTGCCGCACGCAGTTGTCAGTGCTTAATGGTGCATATGGTGCGTGGGACAACGGTTGTTGATAAGGGTAGCCTGAGGGAAATGTATTTGAGGCGATTGTTTAACAGGGTCTCACATCAAGCGGAGGCGTCAGCCCAGTCGTTGAGACAATCCGGAATCAGACAGACGTGCCTGCTCTGGGCGGAGAGCTTCACCTTCGCCGGGGCGTCGGCCTGCCTGTTGCTTGTCGCACGGCTCTTTCCAGATTATTGGTATCTCTCCTTGGTAGCCCTCCTTCCATTTCTTGCCAGAGTCTATCGGGCCAGTGCCAAGGAAGCCCTGCGGCTCGGATTTCTTTTAGGCTTCACTTTCTTTTTGGTATCGGGGCTCAACACCCTGCCACTTTCCCCGTTTTTATCGATAGCGAAGATACTTGCCGGTGCTGCTCTTTTTGCCGCATTTGGCGGTGCGGTAGGCTGGACACGCCAGCGCTGGGGCTTTAACCCGACCATTGTGGCCCTGCTGTGGGTCGCATTCGAGTTAGGTATGACCAAACTTGGCTTTGTCAGCAGCATGCTTGGTGAGGCTGAGTTTTCCGGCCCCTTCTTTCATGGTCTGGCGGCTCTGTTCGGCTTTCTGATCATCTCGTTTATTGTTGTCCTTTGTAATTCGCTGATAGTTGCGGCAATAGATAAAGCCATTTCACTGGCGAAGACCCGGAGATTTGTAAGAACCGTGGGTGAGAGAACCTGGGCCCTGTACTCCCCCACCGGGTTTTTCGCCCAAAAGTTCTATCTCGTGCCGGAAGGCCGTGGCCCGCCATGTCGCTGATCTGATTCTTGCAACACGGCTTCGGAAAGAAGCCGCAGTCATAATCATAATAACTGGTTCTCAAGTAATGTCTTGTGCATTTGATGTGACTTGAGAAAAAACGATATTGAAAAAGGAAAAAGAACAATGTCAAAGACGTTTCGTTTTGCACTCGTAGCGGCCCTCGCAGTGGCGCTTATTGCTCCCCTGTCCATTGCCCAAGACAAGGGAGTGGGCGAAAAGATGCCGAGAGAGGTTTACTATGCCCTGACAAATCCAGGGGATGCTCCACTGACCGACACTGATGCGTGGGATGGACCCGCGCCGGACGGCCTTCCTATCCACCTCGAGTTCTGTGATACCATATGGATCGGCTGTCCGAACACAGAAGTACCAGAGCAGTGGAAGGAATGGTGGATAGACCTGAGAGGTAGTAACGTATTCAAGCTGCACGCAGTCTATGCAGAGGGTCACCATCCAGATGGTAGTACCACTGGTTTCTCATACTCCGAGCCCATAGGCAAGGACGCCGTGCCTGGTGGTGTTATATTCCATGTCAAGATTATCCCCCAGCCGGAGTGGGAGGTAATGGCACTGCATGCCACGGATACATTGACCATTAACACAGCGACGGCACAAACCGTGTGCCACCGTGATGAGACAATACCTTCCCTCACTACCTACGGCATTATCGTCCTTGTGCTGCTTCTGCTTATCTCCACAGTCTGGGTAATTCGGAAAAAGAGAGCCGCAGTGCCCGCATAAGGGTGTTTGAATAGCACCAGCTATTGAAGAGCGGAGAGTCATCTCCGCTCTTTTTTTTGTGTACCGTCGCAGTCAATGTAGGATAGGAATTACCAGCTCCTGCCCATAATTGGCAGGCGTCAGGGGCACCTGCCCTACGTCCACTGTCGCAAAGCCTCGGATTCTCCGCCGGAACAATTCTCCACCGGGTCTTGTTACAGGCAATATTAGACAAAGTTTAACCACTATTTAGGAGGTTCGTTTATGAGAAAAGGTATTGTAACTGCAGCTTCACTACTGCTGGTCTTGGCAAGTTCAGCCAGGGCTGAGAAATGGGAACTTGACGTGGCTCATTCCTCGGTTGGGTTCAGTGTCCGCCACATGGTGGTGACAAAAACGCACGGGAAATTCAACGACTTCACCGGCTACATCGACTTCGACGGGAAAAACGTTGAAAAAGGGTCAGTCGAAATAACTGCCCAGATCGCCTCTATAGATACGGACAATAAAAAGCGAGACGATCACCTCAGAAGCCCCGAATTTTTTGACGCTGAGAAATTCCCCACCATGACCTTCAAATCCAAGAAGGTCATCAAGGGCAGCGGCAGTGAGTTCAAGCTGGAGGGCGATCTGACGATCAAGGACGTCACTAAAGAGGTGACCTTCGACTGTGAGTTTAACGGAGTCATCAACGACCCTATGGGTAACACCCGCGCTGGCTTTTCTGCCGTGGCCAAGATCAACCGCCAGGATTTCAATGTCAAGTGGAGCAAGAAGCTTGACGCCGGTGGTCTGGTTGTTGGCGACGAGGTGAAGATCAACCTTGAAATAGAAGCCGTTAAGACCCAAAGCTAAGCAAATCCCTCCTTGCTTAGCGGAACAAGCCTGCCGACTCGGTGGGCTTGTTCTTTTCGGGTATTTTACTCTACGCTTGGTGGGGGAGCTTGTCCTTGCCGAAGTTAACGTGTCATGGGTTCGACTCCGCTCACCATGACGGCGGCAAACCGCTCTTACGTCTCCCGGAATGTCGCCGGGTGCCCTACAGCTTGCTGTGGGTTCCTGCTATTTGGGGCAGATGTGGACCTCTGCCGCCCACGAAATCCTTGTGATCAGACCCCGTTTCAGACCATCCTGCGCAACAGCCCCACCACCTTGCCGGCAATGCGAAAATCTCCCGATCCTTTGCTGACAATGATCGGCTCGAAAGCGTCGTTCTCCGGCTGGAGGCGGATCGTCTTACCAGCCGGGTAATATCTCTTGACCGTAGCTTCGCCCTCGATAATGGCCACCACAATGTCTCCCTTTTCAGCTACTCGTTGCTTCTTGACGATAACCAGGTCGCCGTCGAAGATGCCGGCGTTTTTCATGGAGTCCCCGACAACTTTGAGAGTAAATGTGTTCCCTCTGGGTAGAAACGACAGGTCGAGCGCGATTTCACCTTCGATGTTTTCGATGGCATCGATGGGCGCCCCTGCCGGAACCAAACCCACCAGCGGAATCCGCCCGATGCCAGCCAGGGAGTTAGTCAGCTCCAGCCCCCGCGAGATGAAGCGCTCTTTTTTCAGGTAGCCCTTTTTTATCAGGGCATTCAAGTGCGTCCGGACACCGTTGGTGGAACTGATACGAAACCGTTGGCCGATTTCCCGCACGGTAGGGGGGTGTCCCCTTGAGACGATCTCACCTCGGATAAACTCCAGCACCGCCTGCTGCTTTTTTGTCAGAGCCGTTTTCATCAGCTTCAAGTCCTTTTGAAACAAAGCCTTCAGTCTTTCTTATCGACACAATACTGCTCATTTGGGCAGATGTCAATGATATTTGTAACGGGGAGTGGAATAATGTGATATTGGGATGTGGCTGCCCAAAAAACGCGTTGTGGCGTTGTCGACCGATCGAGGGATCACAGAGTTTTTGTTTGCAACAAGACAATCGATGACATTACCTTGACAGAGAACAGGCTCAAACCCTCAGAAGGGAGGAGATATGATCAAGAGAATATTCTTAACCATCACTGCCCTGTTAGTTGCTCTCCCCGTTATCGGTTACGGCCAGGGAGAAGAGGCAACTGTCGAGTCGGCTTTGATGATTGAGGCGCAACTGTGTACCGGTATCGAAGAAAGAATGCCGGTCGGAGCGACCGAGAGTTTCGATGCCGACGTCGAGAAGGTGTACCTCTGGTGCCAAGTCACAGGCGCTGCCGACACCACCGTGATCAAGCATGTCTGGTCTTACGAGGGAAAGGAAATGGCGGCGGTAGAACTGCCCGTGAAAAGCGCTGCGTGGCGGACCTGGAGTTACAAGACGATCCTTCCCGAATGGACCGGCAACTGGGAAGTCAAAGTGCTGGATGCCGCGGGGGATGTTCTCAAGGCAGTTTCTTTTACGGTCGGTGTTGCCCAAGCAACCGAGCCGGAAGAGGCAGCACAACCGCCCGATACAGTTGCACCTGTCGACACCGCCGAGACCAAGGAGCCGTAAGCCGGTTTGGAGGGGCAGCACTATAAGTCTGGCGTTCGGTCGGGTCTTGGCTCGCCTCTGGGCGAGGTGTGACCTGACCGAGAAGGAACTCCTTTGGAACGCAAGCAGTTAGGAAGACGCTCGCAGGGTCACACGCCCGACTTCGTCGTGAGCAAGACCCTGCGAAACGCCACAAACGCTCTTTTGAGACAACCTCAGGACGTACGCCGACCACAGAATTGGAATTGTCAGGGCATCAGAAAAAGCGCCCGGCGCCCGTTAGACTGGTCCTTTACTATGGCGCGGTGACATCAATGCTACCGGTCACCTGGGCGGTGTCGCAGTTGTTGCGTATAGTCAAAGATATGTAGTGCAATCCGGGTTCCGAAAACTTATGATCAACTTCTTTGGGAGCGTTATCGATAATGAGGGTGTCAATGATCCATTGGCGGCTCAGGATGACGCCTTCGGACTCGTCAGCAAATGTGAACGTTGTATCTGTGGTCCCGGTTGGGGGGGTAATACTGAAGATCACTGTGTCGAACACGTCCGCCAGTATTACTGACTGCTCCATATCCTCCATCGAGAACGTGTCGGCCATCGTGTCGATACCGCAAACTCCATAGACCTCCAAGCTACAGATGTATATGCCCGGATCGTACGCATGTACGGGATTGGAATCGTTATAAAGCGTGTCCCCATCCCCAAAATGCCAGATCATGGTATCGATCTTGCCGAGCGATTGGCTCTTGAATTTCACCTGGAATTGTCGTCCCAGCCAATAACATGCAGACGTAGGGCTTTCGGCAATGAATGCCGCCGTGGTGCTGTCATATACCCTGATAGTGTCGAAGGCAGTTACCTCCGGGCCGCCACTTGACGCAGTGAGAGTGACTATGAACGTGCCAGTGGTATCCGCATATTCATGGGTCACATCGGGCGAGCCCGATTCCTGATGACCATCACCAAAATCCCAATGCCATGTATCCATGACGTCTCCTTCGCTGGGAACGGACTCATCATGAAATGCTACTGTTAGTGGTACACACCCTTCGTACAGTGTCATGGTGTCGAGCGGGGGGGGATAGGTAGCGCTGAATGCTACTTCCGGGCAGATAGTGATCCGTATAAGGTTTTCCTTCTCGATCATCTTCGCGGGGCATTCCGTGCCGGTGACTGTAAGCATGACTGTATAATGGCCCGTATCGGCATACACGTGGGTCGGGCTGGGCTCGGAAGAGGTCGGGCTCTCGTCGCCGAAGTCCCATTCATAGGTAGCCACGCCTCCGGTGTCGAGCGGCATAAATGTAACCTCCGTGCCGGGACAGCCCACAGTGTCGGAGACTTCAATGTCGGATACGGCAGTACCCACTATGATGTACGCGTTCTTGACTTCCGTATCCTGACCTGTGTCTTGAACCGTGGTGTCTCGAATCGTAAGCATCACAGTGTACACCCCCGAACTGTCATAAAGGTGGCTCGGATTGGTGTCGTTTGATGAGTCGCCATCGCCAAAATTCCACGACCACAGTTGACGTGGTCCACGAGATTCATCGGTGAATTGAACTGTTAACGAATCACACCCATTGGTAGGGTCGGCACTAAAATCCGCAATTGGGTGCCCGGCCTCAATAATCACCGTTTTTTCCGTGACCAGCTTGTCGCAGCCGGGGAGAAGATACGCCAAAGCGACTATCAAAAGAGCGATAACTGGTAAACAAATTCTGCGGCTCATCAAACCTTCTTCCACTATTTCGAGTAATCGACTCGTATTTAACCCGCCTATAAGCGGTTGTCAATCATTATATTTGCCGATAGCTCTCTCCGGTAAACGGTCAACATTGTCATCTCTTTATACCATGAAGGTGAAAAGCAGGCTATATTGGCCAGCTCTTAAGCTGGACTCACCATGACGGCGGCAAGCCGCAGCCCACCTTGAGCCGATTTGTTTCTTCTCTCCCATGCTTGGATAGTGCCGCAAAATCCCCAGTGTCAAAAACAGCAGGGGTACCCGCGCTTTCTGTCTTCCTGCCAGTGCCGCTATCTGCCGTTAGCCGCGCTGAGTTATCAACGTACGATGGTCAGTCGGAACTGCCAAAAGCAAAAAAAACAGGCCGGTGATATCCCCGACCTGTCAAATACATTCGTAGCTGGCGCTGGATCTTACTTCAAGTGCTTCGACACGAGCTTGGTCATCTCAAACATGGAGACCTTTCTCTTGCCGCCGAAAACCTTTCTCAGCTTGTCATCGGCATTGATCATCCGGCGGTTGACGGTGTCCTGGAGCTTGTTTCTCTTGATGTAAATCCAGAGTTTCTTGGTCACTTCCGTACGCGGTATCGGCTTCATTCCAACGACGGCGCCCAATTCCTCGGACAGGGTCCAGGGACGCATGAAAGCAGGATTCGGTTTGCGTTTGGCTTTGGTTTTCTTCTTGGCGGCTGGCTTCCTGGTGGTTGCTTTCTGGGCAGTCGTCTTCCGGGCGGTTGCCCTCTTCGCTACCCTCTTCCTGGCCACGGGTTTCTTCCGAGCGGTGGTCCTTTTAGCAGCCGGCTTTCTTCTCGTTGTAGTTTTCTTAGCTGCCTTCCTTGTAGCCGGCTTCCTTTTCCTTACTACTGCCATTTGTTGCTCCTTCTGGCATTAGGGTTTATGTGAAAATTATCTCAACTTTTTCTCTCTTTTGATCCAGACAACAAACACCACGTTCGCGCATAGCTTCAAGCACCTTTGTCTTCTTAGAAACTTAACCCCTTTTTTGCTTTTTTTGCAACAAAAAACATTCAGATTTGGGAAAAAAATTTTTACGTCCAGCCATGGCAACTATCGGGCTACAGCAGGTATGAGAAGACCATCCTCACTTGCAGCGCAGTTCAATCACTGGGGCCTCAGGGGGACAACCAAGCCGAAAAGGAAGCCAGTGGCCCACTCCGGAGGAGGTGTACAGGTGACTCTGCCCATGCCGGTAGTGTCCCCAGAGGTAGTGCTGGGGCCAGAGTGCCTCAAATAGGGAGCGGTGGGCAACACCAACCTGAGTGCCGTGGGTATGCCCGGCCAAAGTCAGGTTTATACCTACCTCGGAGGCGTAGTCGAAGGCATCGGGGCGGTGGCTCATAAGAATCAAAAAGTTCTCGCCGGTGGTATCAGTCAACGTCCGGTCTACTGCCCGTTTGAAGAAGGACTCATCCTTCACTGCAAGAAAACGCGGGTCGTCGATACCGCCGACAAACAGAGCGCACGAACCGACAAAAACCCTGACGCCGCGGTTGACAAGCAAGGAGATCGGGGAACGGTCAAAAACCTGCCTCACGGCACCGATGCCGCGAAAATACTCGTGATTCCCTAAGCTGGCGAAAGCCCCCAGAGGGGGATTCAGATTGTCTATCATAGAGAGCGCTTCGGGGAGAAGTTGCAGGTCGTCTGCTACGTCACCCGTGACGAGAACCAGGTCAGGGACAAATCGGCTCGCGTCAGAAAGGACTTCGGCCAGATCATCAAGGGTCACGTAGTGTCGCAGATGGCTGTCTGAGAGGTGAAGGATTCTTAGTCCTTCAAGGTCCGGGGGGAGATTGTCGATGGGGATCGTTTTCACGTAGACGTTGACACCGGTGAAGGCTCTTGTCAGGCCGGAGACGCCCATGGTCAGGGTGACCACTGGAAGCCCGGCTGCCGCCGCCTTCAGAAGCATGCGTCGGTGTGGGTCCGGACGCTGCGGCTCAGTCAACTTCCGCGTCCTAACAAACCGGTCAACACCCCAGTGTACAAAGTGAATCAGGCCTGACAGCGGCAGGGAGAGCATCAAGCAGATCTCAAGAATGAGCGTCAGGGCGGTCAGGACTGCTGCCGGGAACACCAGCCAGTTCTGGGTGTAGTATTCTCCCAGCCCCCACAGGAGCACAATCACCGTCCCAAACAGGGGAAGCCCCCAGGCGGCCGTCCTGAGGTACTTGTTTTCCCACCACGTACGATTCAGAAACCGCAGCAGGAGCACCTCGATCAGGCCGAAAACCAGAATGACTACCGCCGCAAATATCAGCGGAAGGAAAATCCGCATAGTCCCGGGCGCCTTTCTTTATTAATTGAACGCCAGGGTAATATACGGCAATGGGTGACCTAAAGAGCATAGTTTCCAAGGCGGATCTATAGGTCGGGTTGTCCGTTGCGTCAGGTCTTGTCCAGCAACTGCCGGATGTGGCCTGACGCATAATGTCAATCAACACTGTCCTACCATGTCAGCTGCCAGAGGGTTCTTATGTTACGTCAGGTCTTGCTTCCGGCGAAGCCGGGAGTGTGACCTGACGTCTCTACTCACAACAGCCATTCCTTCCAAACAGGTAGCGGACCAGGTTTATCCGAAATATAGCTCCCCGCACTCGACCAAGCCCATTCTTCTGCAATCCCCACCAAGCCTGACTTGACAGGATTGTTGTGTATATATTTCAGCTTTTGACGAAATGCTTTTTCGGAGTGAATCGCCACGCGGTCATAGCGAGGCATCTAAATCTGGGTATCATCTATCCCACAATCTTTCAAAGCCTTTTGTGATACGAATTTCTTAAAATCTCTCATAAAATCCGCTAAGCTGTTTCCGTCAATGACAAGCAGCAGATGGACATGGGAGGACATGAGGACATATCCGGGCAGTAGAGCCTTGTACTTTTCCAAACAGAACTTTAGCGAATCGGCAAGTGCCGAATAGACTCTCTCGATTTGGCCGTGTTTTCGCCGGTCATGGAAGGTCGTAGTGACAAAGAAGCAGGAGCCGAATACCTGTTGGGGGAAACGGAGGCCCATGGTCTAAATATGCTGTCGGGTCACACTTTTGGCAAGCCAAAAGCAAGACCCAACAGAACGTAGACAATGATCTGACGATGTTCGTAAAGTATGATGTTGGGTCGCATCTATCTGCGGCAGACAACACCTGGCAGAACACAAAATGGCTTTGTTTCGCAAAAAAAACTATTGCGCGTTTTATGTTACGTCAGGTCTTGTCCGCCCAGGTTCGCCTTTGGCGAATGACCTGACGTTGGTTGTTGCCTCCTTGACAATGTGTCTACTTCCGAGCCGCGGCGGCGCTGATTGCCCGCCTGGCAATCTCCGGCGACACGCCGCAGATGGCAATCAAACGGTCGACGGCCTCGTCAAGGTACTTAAGCCACTTCTTGTCCGGGTACCTGTTTCTCAGATCGTCGGTTACTTCGTCGGCAATAGTGGCAATGAACTGGGCGTACTTCTGTCTTTTTCCCACCTTCAGAAAGGGAATGGCATACTTGTTTGTAGCCCAGCCAGCCAGTAACATGGCCACCGATCCCAGTATACCGACCCACGAGCCCGGTTGTGAGAATAATGTTTCCACGGAGCTTCTCCTTTAGTTTAAGTGTCTATCTTTTTGCCTTCGTGTTGCTCGTTGCGTTAGGTCTTGCCCGGCAGCTGCCGGGTGTGACCTGACGTTTCTGCTTAATTGTGGCTCCGCCACTGTCGGGTCACACCTCGCCCGGGGGCGAGCCAAGACCCGACAAAACACAAGGTCTTCTTGCTTTCGTGTCCTACCATGTCAGCCGCCAGATGGTTGTATCAGGCACCGTTAGGCGCTGTCTCAGAATCGTTCCGTCAGTGCGGCTTATGGTAAACTCATACTTGACGCCCGGCGGGATAAGCGAATCCGATGGTATCAGATCAAAATAGAAGTAACCATTGTTATCGGTGGTTGTTGAGACGGAGTAGGGTGAGATAATGACAACGGAGAACCGCGCCACCCCGGAGGGAAGATGCGCCGTCACCGAAGCCCCTTCTTCCGGCTCCCCTTTGATATCATACAGGAAACCGTAGACCCTGCACAGCCCCGGCAGCGATGGAGATCCCGGGTCAAACTGATCGCCGAAGATGGTATCGCTTCCGGTCCCGCTGATCTCTATCGTGTCGTAGGCATCAAAGTTGTAGCCCGGGGCGGTGGCTACGACAACAAAGCTATCAGCGTCCAGGTTAAAGGTGGCTTTGCCGCCGCTATTGGTTCTACCGGCTGCAATGAGAGAGGTCTGGCTCACATTGCGCACCGCCAGACCTGCCTGCGGAATAACCTGGCTGTTGGAGGTGTCAAAGGTCACCAGCGTAAATGAATATGCTCCCGATCCGCCGCTGATCCCTGAAACTTCGGTGTCGAGATACTTGCCGAAACTGCCGTCTGTAGTGTGGTTTGTCTGCGGCGTGTTCCAGACCCATCGTGCGATGGACGTCGAATCAACGGAGCCGCCCATCTCCGTCCGGTTGGAATCGACTGCCCCGCCCTTGACATAAACCGAATCCCCGATGAGGGCTATCTGGTCAGACAGCTCCTCACTGATGATCTGAAACGAATATGTATTCGGAGTGAGAAGATTGTCGCTGTTGTTTTTGGCCAGCAGGGTGATTGCATAATGTCCCATAGCGCCGTTGCCGTCAATATTCGATACCTGTTCGGCAAACGAGTAGAACTGTTTCCCCCTGATAGTGGTGGAGGTGATGCGACTGTCCGAAGAGGCAACGGAATCCTTGTACGCCACCGCTCCCGTTGGGCCCGTCACCAGAACGTAAACCGAGTCCGTAGTCGTAGGATTGCCCAAGCTGTCCAGCGAGTAAAAGACAAACGACAGCGAGTCCTCGGCGCTGGGCGACGAGGTTGAATTGTTCACAATTGACGCCGACAACGCCGGCGCCATTAATACCCAGATAAATGTGAGAATCAGCCTCCTGGTCGGCCGGCCGGCCGGATTTCGTCCGCCATCGCGGATTCTCCTTTGCTTTTTCATCGTTTGTTACACTCTCCTTTGTATATAATCAACCGTGTAGGTTAGGACCCTTGTGGTCCTGACGCTTTGTGACCTCTGACCGATCTGATGTCAGGTGCACAAGGCACCTGACCTACCTATGTACCTCCCAGAGACTTTATCATACGCAACCGCCGTGAGATCGCTTCGCCAGGATAGTAGAGAATCACCATCGGCACCTTGGAGATATCGCCCTCGGTGGAGCCGAAGTTCTTCATACTGGTGTTAGCCGGAAAGGCGTTCTCGTTTATCAGGATGAAGCCATAGGCATTCCCGGAGGTATCCCAGTAGTTGAGGATGCGGTTGAAATCGTCAAATGAAAGGTAGGTGCCGGTGTCATTCACCAGTAGGGTGCAGGCGACCGCCATGGTGTAGTCTCCTCCCGAGAAAGACCAATTGGAAGAGTCGCCATCGCCCACGTCGAGCCAGGCATGGTACCAGGTGGCGCCGCTGTCCGGGTCGGGGTAATCGCCAAGGTTATACGATAGTTCCGATCCCTCGAAAAACGGGGTTGTCACTGGGTAGAGAAATATCCTTCGATCAGTAGCATCGGCTTCTCCCTTGAGGTATAGCAGCAACTTCGATGAATCAGGCATTCTTTCATCCCAACCCGGAAGCTTGAGCAAGGCCCGCCTTTCCCAGTTCGGACCGGAGGTTCCTACCTGCAGATTCGTGGTGGCGCCGGTGTTGTATCGGCGACATTCTTCCTCTTCAACCTCATCGTTGCAGTCGGCCCATGAGTAGATAACGCAGTCTTCAATATCCGACGTCCCTTTCAGCGTGTCCACAGCAGCGGGGGCGCTGCAAGCCAGTGCGGTAAATCCCAGTATAATTGAGCAGGCGGCTCTTGCTTTCATCTCGCCTCCGCCGTAGGCTGCTTCTTTGACGCCCGTTTTCTGGGGGTCGGGCGTTTCACCTCGTCTTGCTCAAGTGTTTCCCGGCGTATTTTCTCCAGCATCTTCCAGAACTGTTTCTGGTCGGAGTCGCCGGGAGCCAGTTTACGTCTCAATTCAACCATCTTGAGAAAATCTCCCAGTTTTGCATGTTCTCGTATGCTTTTCAAAAGTTCCCGATAGCAACGCCTGATCAAATCATCAAGCATTGACAGATTGTCGGGGAACTTGTTTGAATTCCGTCCGGCGCGAGGCATCTCAGTCACCCATCTCGACAACCAGAAGGTCGACTGTCACCGGCCCCGCGGCGTCTGGGTCGCGGGCAATCTTGAAGTTCGTTTCCGATTCTTCGCTGATGACAAAAGCCGTGACGCTGCTTCGCGGACGAACGATAACCCGCGGTGATGCGATTGCCGACGGCAACTGGTTGCCTCGATGGTCGGTCAAATCGCTGAACGCCACCTGCTGGGCCGTGCCTCCGATGTCGAGAGAGCCGTACAGCACCGCTTCGTCGGAACCGACCTTCTCGACGGTCAGAAACTCAACCTCCTCCCACACGGGAAGTCCCCAGACGACGAAGCTGGGTACGAACCAACCCCGGCGGGCGGTAACCCTTTCAAATCCTGTAGTCATCTATCCTCCTCTTAGCTGTGCACCGGCGCCGTGGGGCCGTCAAATGGTGGGCGAAATGAGCGCAGCAACTGCTCCGAGCGCGCTGCGTATCCCTCGGCCAGCTTTATCCAGGCTAAGGCCGTGCGGTCTTCTCCCCGCAGGCTGGAAAGCTCTCTGGCCGCCGAGGCGCGGCAGATAATCTCCAGTGCCCGGTAGGTGGCGGATGCCTGAAGCACCGGGTCGGCGCCGAATTGGCTGTCCGGGTCCACCTCCCGTTCGATCAGTCCGTTGGCTTCCAACACCGCCTTGCTAAGGATTTCCTCGTTGAAGCTTTTGTAGACCGGGGCGTAATCAAGGTACACCGTTTCGCCCGAAACGATGTCTCCGCCGGAGAGTATCTTGATTCTACCACCGTCGGCATCAAGCTGGTAGTCGCTTCCAGCGCTATATACGAAGTAGTCCTGATACCACACGGTAACGCTTTGTCCCGTGCTCAAGGCGCCCCCCTCTTTGATCACCAGATCGCCCTGAGCATAGTCGATAATATAATCGACGTTATCGGTGTACACCGTCCCCAGGGAACTGTCGGAAGCCACCACCACCGATCCGCGCACCAGCGGCGATGAAGACAGCGAGGTTCTTTGGCTGTTGAGGGTGACCGTGATCCGTGTCGGGGTATTACTCTGCACTGACTTGACCATGACCGATGATTGCTCGACCGGTCCGTTGAAAAACGTGACGTAGTCGCTCTCAAGAACCGCCGCTTGATCGTAGATTTTCTCTTGTGCGGGAAAGGCTGCGACCAGATGGTGCCTGACCAGTTCAACGTTTGTATACGACACTCTCTACCTCCTGACGATAAACGCCTGCAGGTCGGATGCAGCCGTTATTTGACTTCCCACGGGGCCCGTGGTGAAAGAGGAATCCACCTCGATTTTCACCCAGAATCGCGTCTGGCCGTTCACCAGCTTCTTCTGCCAGTCGTCGGGAATGCTTACGTAATCATCCCACAGCAGCAGGTCCTTGTCGGTAGCATCCAGGGCAAAGGCACCGCCGGCAGGTGTAAATGCCATCCAGTTAGATCCATCCCAGTAGCTGTAGACGACCGTCCCGCCAGCACCGGCCGTCGAGAGAAGGAACTTCACATATCGGAACTTTTGATCCATCCCCAGGTAGACAATGTCACCGCTGTCTTCGACAAGGACGCTTGAGTTGGGGTGATACACGTCCGCGGTGACGCCGCTGCCGGCTTCGCTGGTCAGGTCGGCATAGCTGGATGAGGAGGCGTCATACAACGTAACGGAATCAAACTGCTTGGCGCGCTCGTCGAGAACCGCCGGCGAGGAAAAACTGCCGGTAGTGCGGGTGGTGTATTTCACCAGGATCTGGTCAGAGGCCAGAGACGAGAGATAAACGACGGCAGGCACGTTGTCCCTGAACAGCATCTGCGGGAAGTTTCCTCCATCGCTGTCGAGGGTGACAATCGAGCCCCAGTTGTTGCCGTCATATTCCCGGTACTTCAACTGGCCGTGGTCAAACGTCACTCCCAGAAAGCTATCGGACGAGAAGGCAGCGTCGAAATGCTGATCGAAAGCGGTGCCGGTGGCTATGTGATACTCCGATGTCCAGCTTCCGCCTCCAATTGGCTGGGAGCGAATGGAAAAGTATAACCCGCCGTTGGCGTAGATGACGAATATATCGTTGGGACCAACCAGGACCTTTGAGTAGGCCGATGACGCTCCGGCCGTCAGGACATCACCGGCGTCCGACGGACCAGCGCCCCAGGTTGCCCCGGAGTCGCTGGACGACTTGACGTGAACATACTGCACGCCTCCATCCACGCGGGTCCAGCTCACCCACAGCTTGCCTCCGGTTTCAATAGCCACGGACGGGTAAAGCGAGGGATAGCCGTCGTACACCGTAACCTTGGAGCCGACATTCCAAACGCCGCCGGAGAAGATCAGCTTCCTGGTAACAAGATACTCGGTTAAATTCTCAGAATATACTACGTGAATGTGGCCGTCGCTATCCATTACGCAGTCGCACGGCTGATCAGCGGCATCGCTGGCGATTGTGGTCAGTGACGACCAGGAGGTGTATGGCCGGTCGGCGTAGGAGTATTTGATGTCACCGGCTGATGTCTGCATAATGGCCACTAACCGCCCGGCATATTGACCAGAAGCGACTTTCAAAAGCTTGCGTCCCGGCGGCATGCCGAGACCGTAGCTTCCGGTTGTCTCAGTTATTTTCTTCTGCATGGTTCCTCTGTAAGCAAAAGGGGGCTCGGAGCCGCCGAGCCCCCCGACAGAACTATGTCCATACCGTGTCGAGAACGACCGATGCTTCCTTGATCACCTTGGCGTACGTGACCGACTCCGAGATGACCGCCTCCTCGAACCGCTGTTCAATGATCTTGTCATACTCGACCATCAGCGGTTGAGTGATGACCTCTTCAACGGCAAACCGCTTGTCCAGTCCCAGGACCAGGTCGCTGTCTACCTCGTCGGAGCGCACCAGAGTCGCTCCCAGCGGGCTGAACAGGTCTCCCGTCTGCTGGAACCGGTAGCCGGCCATCGGGTCCTTGAACTCGTCCAGCGTCAGGATGGTTTTCATCTGGTTGACGTGGCAGATGATGGTGTTCATCTCAAAAGGACTGAACTGCGACCAGAGGTTGATCAGGTCGTCGTACGTGAGGGTCCCGCTGGTGGCCGTGTTCACCACGGCGGCGGCGTTGTCGTTGCCGTCGCCATTGATGATGGTGTCGACCAGCATGCCGATCTTGTCGGTCTGGATCTTGAACCCGATGTACCACAACAGCACCTGGAACTGGGAAGTTGTCCGGTACCGAAGCGCCTTGTAGCTGGTCTTCAAGGCTAAACCGTAGTCGGCCACCCTGACGGCGTGCGTCTGCTCGGTAACAAGCAACTGGGGTACATCGGCTCCCTCGCCGATCGGTCGCAGCGAGAACTTGGTGTTGTCGGCGGTGTCAATGAAGAAGGGCGTGTAGCTGTTGCTGGCGATGGTGGTGGTGTTGGCTACCAGGCGGCCCATTTCCGGGCGCATGGCCATCCCCTTTTTAATTTCACGCAGCATAAACTCCGGAAGCAGCGTCGGCGCTTGCTGGAAAAACTGATCTACCGTCGTGGGAGACTTACCGCTCAGCCGTATACCGGCCAGGGCGAGCTGGCGTTCGAAGGCATCAAGCGGACAGCCCGACGACGTGGGATCAAACTCGTCGAGTTCCAGTATCTCCGAGAGCGAAAGTCCCCGCGCTTCGGCCTCAAGGTAGAGCTCTTTGTTCACCTCGATTGCGGCGGCGCGGCTCAAGTCGACGGGGCCGGGGACGTTATCCGAGTCCAGACCGCGTTTCAAACCGGCGTAGGCCGCCGATTGCAAGAATTGGTTGAAATCCATGGTTGTTCCTTTCTAATTGAGCAGAATCACACAGTCGGTGGTTCCGTTGACCTCAAGCACCGTTCCTCGGGCGATGTTTCCGCCCGCCGGATCCGACGCCACGGTGGGTGCCTGCTTGATGGTGGCGGAAGTCCCGCCAACCACGCGGTTACCGACCTGCGGGTAGGTCGTGGAAATGGCCAGACGGCAGATGCCGCCGACCTGAACGGTCGCCAGACGTTCGCCGTCATCGTTGTCGGTCAGCGTCAGGGCGATCAGTTTGCCCAGCAACTGATCGCCATCGCCGATAGGACCGACCTCGTTGTTGCCGGTCAGTTTTACCGGCTCGCTGAGGTTGGCGTCTTTCAAATCATCAACGCCGCCGGTCTGCTTGATCGTGAACGTAGCCAGCACCGGGGCCACGGCTTCAAGGTTTTGATCTCTTACTGTCATAGCATCCTCTTTGCATGTGCGATTTTTCGTGAGTGGCAGATGTCCACATCTGCCCCATTCAAAATTGATGTGACCAGGAACGAACCTCGCCCGGTCGGGATGTAAAATCCCTCTAAGGTCTACTTGTAAACGCTGAGGTCCTTAAGCCCGTCGGCGCCTCGTTTCCGGTCCAGCGCCACTCCAAAGCCGGCCTGGCGACCGATCAGGAGGCTGGTCGGAAAGGCGTCACGGAAGCGGGCCGATGTTTTCCGATACTCTTCGGTCAGCTCTCTGGCGCTCAAGGACGGCAGGTTCTCAAGGTATGTCAGGGCGTTTTCCCATCCGTCGGGATGCCGATTCACGGCCGCAATCGCCTTGACCATACCCCCGATCCGGCTGATATAATCCAGCCGCAGAAGTCCGATTTCTTCTCTTAGCTGGTCGATCTTGTCAAGAATGGGAGCAACTTCGGCAAGCCACTCTTTTAAATGATCGAAGTCAATAAATGAGACATTGTCTCCGGTCAGCGAATCGACCAGCTCCTTGACATACGCGCTTTGTTTGTTATGTTTTTCCAATGTGCTCCCTCGATTGATCTTTTAGATACTGTTCAATTCTTGTTAATCGTGCTTCAACATCCTTTGAGAACCGAAAGAACTGCTCTCTACTAACCACCCTCTCTTTCAAGATCACCTCAAAAGCGGCAAGCTTTTTGTCAAACGTGACTACTGCCGCACCTTTTATAAGGGGGCTGTCATGCGAGCCGAGGTTGTCCCATAAGTGTCGAATGAGGGAGAGAGAGAGACTTTATCATTCCCGTGGAAATGGGAATCCATTTCTCCTTTCATTTCTGTCTAACCATCTATATTATTCGTGCGCGGCGGACGTCCCCGTCCACCGCGTCCCAAGAGGAGTTGGCGAACGAGGACGTCCGCCCCTCACAGGAACGTCAAATACTCCCAATGTTTTTATTGAACACTCGAGATTCTTGTCGTATAAGATCGATGGTGGTATGATGCACAGGTTCTCTATCTTCATAATAGGATTGTGCGCGGGCTGCCTGCTGCTCGGATGCGGTGAAGATGACGTCATAATATCGCCGCTGGAGCATCTCGACGGCGCCAGTCTGCTCGGTCTGGTGAACAACCGCACCCTGAGCTACCTCCAGACGGATACGGTTGTCTCAATCGATCCCGTCTACAGCGTCACCGTCACAACCTCGTCGCAGGTGATCAAGATCAACGGTAGTGGTAGTGACTGGGTGATAAAGGACGGCGATAACCCTCTCATCAACCTGAAACTGACCAACGAATCTGTTATCCAGAACGGCTACTGGCGAACGGTTGACGACCAAGACTCCCTCTTCTATTTTGCTGATCCGCCGATACTCATGGCGCGCTCGCTGGCCTCTGAACGAAGCTGGGAAGGATACACCCCCTTTTGTGAAACGGACACCTCCAGTCTCGCCTTGCTCTTTTATTACGCCTACTTCGGTTTTCACTTCGAGAAGCAGTTTGTCGACAGCGTCCTCCTGCTTTTGCCGGCGGGATCGTTTGACGCCTACCGTTTCGATGTCAGTCTGTTTGTCATCTCCTCCGATACCATCCCGGTTGTCCGGATCAGTGAGTACTATGCCCCGGCGATCGGACTGGTCAAGTTGCACCTGAAAGGCGGCCCGTTGAGCAGGACCCTGAGCCTCATCGATGTCAGTTAGGAAACCAGCCTGTAGAACAAAAACCGCTGGCGGCCGTCAAGTATTACCGGCCGCAAAACGAACTTGCCTGAAAGCGGACCGGCCAGGTCCACGACAAGCCCCTCGTCGCGCTCGATCAGTGATATCACCTGTCCCCGGGTAGTTCTTTTGTCGGCCTGCTGCCGTTCAGCAAGACGACTCTCTGTTTTATCTGCAATAAACCTGCCTCCTTTAAGCAGCCTGGCCAGGTTGAACTGTCTTATTTGAAATGTTTCCTTGCAGTTCCCGTCGGCAAGTACAAGAGTCCCGAAGGGGCCACTACTGGCGATGGTCAGTGTGTAAGATCCATCCTCCACTGTACCTGTGTTAAGTGGGCGGTACTGATAGCCGGCAGACGGCCATGGGTTCGTCTCCACCGGCCAGAGCTGCACCCCGTTTCGGGTCATAATCGATCGCGCTGACGGGTCAAGATTGTTGACGGCGGCAATCCTGTGGCGGATCATTCGGATTCGATTCGGCGCGCTGTTGTCACTTCCTTTCGGAACAGCCAGGCCTGCCGGAGGGAACAGCTTTATCTCCAGCCGCGTAACAGGTCCGGACTGCCCCGCTAGGTGACGCTTCAGTTGTTCGGCCGAACAGCGTTCCCGGCCCCGATAGGCCACCAGGTGGGCGTAGGCCTGATGAATTTCCGGCAGACGTCTGACCGGGAAGCGCGAGCATATTGCGCTGTCAATCGACTCTCCATCGTGGCGCTGAAGATGCAAGACTCCTTTCTCAAATGTGACCATGATAGGAAGCGACTCGTAGAACGGAACCAGCAGGTACTCTTTTCCATCTTCAAGTTCCGAAAGGTTGTTAATGAGAATTACCTGCTCAGGCTGACCCGTGGAACCATCGGCTGCTCCACTTCCTGCTACCGCCAGCTCCCTGGACACTGAGGTATCCGGTATCGCTCCTCGATAAACCAGCGAGGTCTCCAGAACCCGCTCGATCTGACGGTAGTTAAAGTACGCTACAGAGTCGCTTTTATTATCATCCTCGGTGGCGTACCTTTGGAAAGGTTCGTGGGGGCAGGTTCGGATATCTTTTTTGCAGACAGAGCACTCCGGAAACAGGAAGGTAAAACCGATCGAACATTCTTTGTAGATACCGCCGTCGATGTTTTTCTTGAGCGCCTCGGCTCCTTCGGTGCTCTTTAGCCAGTAGAAGTAACTTTTGACCCAGCTTTCCCCGTCCCGTTCGACAACGACGGCGTGGAAGTTCCTCCCTATCGGCAACTTGTCTTTGCGGTGTCCTGCCATGGCGGGCGAATCGACCAGCAAATGAGCCAGGCGTTCATGTTCCTCGAGTGGGAACCTTCCCCCAAAACTGTTTACCTCATCCGAGACCACATACATCGCCCCAATATTTACATCCGATTTGTCAACGGCTGTCGGCGGGTTGATGTTCTTGTTTATCAGATCCACCAAATCCGGTGAAAATACCTCGTCTGCCGGCTGCACTAAACGAGCCGAAATTCTGCCTAAACTGGCGCTCATCCTACCTCCAATTGTTTTCTTTACAACCGAGCGTTGTCTGGCATTCACCGACAAGTCGCCCCGCTTTTTGCGCAAGAAGTTGCGACTCTTTATGGAAAAGATGCGCC
>Ga0209979_1000419_pt1 | contig 59450 bp, 54 predicted proteins | sample AnhtaG_FD_183114 | JGI IMG/M metagenome (GOLD analysis project Ga0209979, IMG submission 183114) | Deep subsurface microbial communities from Anholt, Denmark to uncover new lineages of life (NeLLi) - Anholt_01485 metaG (SPAdes) (version 2) | ecosystem: Environmental > Aquatic > Marine > Oceanic... | reverse complement strand
CAGCCGTCGCTCTCCCCCCAAGGCCAACCTTTTCGCATCACACGACGCTTCGACCAAGCCCGAACTCCATTCCACCGCCTATGTCAAACCGATGCCATCGCGGAAGAACAGAAAGAGCAACTTCGTACTCTTCGCGACCAGGTCAACCCTCGACAGCTCCGGCAAGAGATCCACCAACTCCTCGATCACATCTTCGACTTGCCCGGCGCCGTCCCAGGGAAGACGGAGGACGTCTACAAAACGCTGTCTACACCTACTGAGAGCCAGAAAGGAGAGGGCATCCCGGTAACATTATCATTTGAAAGAATAGCTTCCCTTCGGTAACGTTCTTATTTGACTGGACACGACATCTGCCGCGGTCAGAGTGCCTTCACGAGACACTGTGAGACCTGCCGCTGGATTGCTCCCCTTGGACCAGGCTCAGGGCAGGCTTCGATACGACCTGCGGCCTACCCTTCGACAGGCTCAGGACGACGCTGAGGATGAATCCAGCGGACGGTGGGATTTGCAGTGCCGGCCCGGCGCCAGGAGGCTGAATCTCACCGCTCCGCCGGCTCAGCGACCACGCAGCGTCTGAAAGCTTGCAGGGGCTGGTCCCGAACCTATGGAGTTGTCTAGTCTTTCGTGGTCGCACCGCCCTCGGACGCATCGAGCCAGTGCAGGATTGACCCTCTCTCGCCGCCGTTGCGGTCGAGACCGCCGCTCTATCACCATTCGTGGCGCGGAGCGACCTCGTGCCAGGCACCCCGCGCGGCCGGTTCGTCGAAGTGTGCCAGCGCAGCGCCAACGAAACTACTCACGCAGTCATTCGCTCGTCCACGAACTCTCCGGTCAGGATCTGTAGGCTCATAGGTATCATTATTAGGAAAGCGGGCAGGAACTTCGCTAACTCCCAGAGATTGCCGCTTATGAAGAACAGTAGGGAATATAATCCCAAGCTGAGGAACGCCAGCTTGAAGAACATATTGCTAGCCTGGAACGCAAGAGCGGACAAGATGGCGAAGCCTGCTACCTCTGCCACCCACAGCGGCGCAATGCTGCGCAGTAGTCGATGTGGATTTGTGTTATGTGCTATGGCCGACGCAATCGTGTATTGAGTTGTCGGAAAGCCAAAATGACAGCGGACCGCGAAGAAGCCTAGCAGAAACGCGGCGATAGACGCAGCGACTATCAACATGCTTCTCTTGCGGAACACCCTGCCTTGGCTAATGAGGTATATCACGTAGAACACCAGCACAAATATGATCTGTTCTCGATTAAGCGTTGCAACGCCAACAAGCAATGGCAAGTAAACGTCCCTACGTCGGAGCATTAGGTTGAGGGCGAGGAGGTAGAAGAGAAGTGTGATGAAATCACCTTCCATAAAATATCCGGTCACTGAGAGCGGTAGAACAACTTGGAGAAGCAAGATCCCGATGAGTGTTGTCTTCCCCGTAAAGAAGCTTCGAAGCAACAAACGGAAAAGGTGAAAAACACCCAGAAAACAGACGAGTACGATCGCTGAATAGGACGCAACATGCCGCATGCGCGTTGAAGGAATCAGCGGGGACATCAGCATTTGCAATAGCTTGGCGAGTGACGGCGTCAGCACTCTATATTGGTAGGGTGGTTCGCTTGCACCACGCAAAATGGAATCCGCAAACTCAATACGGGCGTCAAGATTGGGCAGAATGACGTTACTGCACACGTACCACGTGGAAATGAGCGCCAACGCAATCACTAGGATCGATATCGCCGTCGCGCCATCAGCGCCTGATCCAGTTCTGAGGTTAGTATCTGCCAATTTCTCACCAGCAATTTCGCATAACCGGCCGGCGAGCCGGGGACGGTCTGAACTGAGGAACGGCATACCAGAAAGGTCGATCACTAGACCCGATCCCGAGAGCAGTCTCAGTGACACCGCGCACATTCGGGGTTCGCCCGCGACCCCTATGCCGATCACTCTTCATCTGGGTCTACCACCATACTTCTCGCGTTTCTCCATGCTGGGGTCAAACAGGAACTCGGCTATCCCCTTGTTTCCGCCCTGTGCTGCTCGCTGCAATGCGGCAGGCCGCTGGCGCCCGAGACCGACTAGTAGCAGTTAGCTAGGATGACAGCAGAGAGCACGCCGTTCCACGGCGATGGAGAGCATCCCTTGTGTGACCGGGAGTTCATGCATTGCAGTTCTGAGACGGATTGTAGCACGGTGGTAGCGGCAGAGCAAACATGCATCCGTGGGCAGGCCGCCTTGCGGAACTCGTCTGACAATCGCCCCTGTACTTCATCCTGAGTAGGCCGCGGGCCGTATCGAAGGAAGTCTCCGCCGGACGCCCGGTTAGCAAGACCTCACTGTGAGAGGAGGGATCTCTTGATGTCCGACCATCAAAGGATTGACATGGTATTCGCTCCATGCTATACTTATCCCAGAGGGTGAGGCAGGTCCCTCTACCGCGGAGGGATGGCAGAGTGGACGATTGCGACGGTCTTGAAAACCGTAGTGGGGGCAACCTCACCGGGGGTTCGAATCCCTCTCCCTCCGCCTAGAATCAGTAGCTGTCTAGGAGAGGTCGCATAGTCTGGTTTAGTGCGGGCGCCTGCTAAGCGTCTAAGGGGTAAAAGCTCCTTCGTGGGTTCAAATCCCACCCTCTCCGCCACAAGCGCCGGTAGCTCAATTGGATAGAGCGACTGACTACGAATCAGTAGGTTGGGGGTTCGAATCCTCTCCGGCGTACTGCAGTATATGCCTGGGTCCTGCAAAAGGAATTCCAGGTATCGGTTCTCTTGGTGGGAAGGGGGAGTGATGATCAAGTTCGCCACAGATGAGTGGGCCAAGGCCTTCATGGAGAGCATTAATGGAAGCGAGGCCTACGCGCAGGCGGCCAAGACCTGGGAGGGGGATTTCTACTTCGTCGTCGACGCGGACGAGAAATACCCGGAGCCTGTGCACATCTATGTGGATCTGTGGCACGGCGAATGTCGGGAGGCTTTCGTGGCCACGGACCCCACCGTCAAAGACCCCGTCTTTCGCATGAGCGGCCCCCTTGGGAACTGGCGGCGAGTAATCGAGAAGAAACTAGATCCTCTTCAGGGCATTCTGACTCGCCAGTTCAAGCTACAGGGCGACATGGTGAAGATCATGCGGGCCGTCAAGGCCGCTCAGGAACTTGTGAACTGCACAGCCCTCGTCCCCACCGAGTTTCCAGAGTAGGACTGTGTTCAGGACGTAGATTGTAGGGAGGAGGCACTGACATGCCACGGTATATCGTCGTTCATTCCACTGAGGGGATAACGGACCAGGAGGAGGCCATCACGGGCGCGAGGAAGTTGGCGCGGTCGCTGCCGCCGCACACCAAGTGGGTCAACAGTTGGCTCGCGTTGGAAAGAGCGAAGATGTTCTGTGAGTGGGAGGCTCCTGACACAGACACCCTGTTGGCCGCGATGGAACCGGTGACCGGAGTCACGCCTGTGGAGGCCATCTACGAGGTGGCCCACGTAGACCCTGCGTGGTACGAGGAGTAGAGGTCGGTACTCTTCTCTGTCAGGGGAGATTACCTGCGCTGTCTTGCTGGATCAAGAGGGGGAGAGATGTGGTACTTCGACAGCCCCAAGATAGTCTTCGGGGAGGGGGCCCTGGCCCATCTACAAGAGATAGGGGGGCACAGGGCCTTCATCGTGAGTGACGAAAATCTGGTGGAGCTGGGTTTCGTACGGGCTGCCCGGGATCATCTGACCAAGGCTGGCGTAGAGAGCACGGTCTTCTCTCAGGTAGAGCCGGACCCCTCTTTGGAGACCGTGGTTCGTGGAGCCCAGGCCATGGCCGACTACGGGCCTGACTGGATAGTGGGCCTGGGCGGCGGTTCCTGCATGGATGCCGCCAAGGCGATGTGGGTACTGTACGAGCGCCCTGACATCAAGCCCGAGGGCATCAACCCCATCGAGCCGCTTGGTTTGCGGCAGAAGGCGCGCCTCATCGCCATCCCCACCACCGCCGGGACGGGGGCCGAAGTCACCTGGATGCTAGTCCTCACCGATAGCAAGGACGACCGGAAGTTGGGGCTGGGATCCAGGGAGAACATGGCCGACATAGCCATTGTGGACCCCAGTTTGTCGAAAGGAATGCCACGCCGCCTGACGGCCGACACTGGCCTGGACGCCCTCACCCACGCCGTGGAGGGCTACTCCTCATCCTGGGGCAATGACTTCAGTGACGGGCTGTGTCTCAAGGCCGCGGATATGGTCTTCCGATATCTGCCTCGGGCCTACGAGGATGGCAGCGACGAGGAGGCGCGGGAGAGGATGGCCAACGCGGCCACGCTGGCGGGGCTGGGGTTTGGCAACTCCATGGCGGCCTTGGCCCACAGCATGGGCCACGCCCTGGGTGGGGTGTTCCACACACCTCATGGCAGAGCAGTGGGGCTCTTCCTGCCCTACACCATCGAGTACGCAGCGAGCGAGAACCCCAGTCGCTACGCGGAGATGGCGCGCTATCTGGGACTACCGACCCCGTCGGAGGCTGAAGGAGCAAGCAGCCTGGTCCGTAGTATCAGGGGGTTGTTGGAGCGGGTGGGGCAGCCCACGAGCCTGAGAGAGGTGGAGATAGATCGAGGGGCTTTCGAGGAGCGCACGGAGAAGCTCATAGAGAACGCGGAGAACGAGGCCACCACCGTTGTACACCCTCGGATCCCCTCGGCCGAGGAACTGGAACGCCTGTTTGTCTACGCCTACGAGGGCCGAGAGATAGACTTCTAGAGCGGGAGGTCGGCTTTGGACGGGTACCAGGGGAAGATCCTGAGGGTTGACTTAACCAGCGGCAAGGTCGAGGACGAAGCACTGAACTCCGACTACGCCAGGATGTTCATTGGAGGTAGTGGGCTGGCGGCTCGCTACATCTACGATCTGGCAGATGAGGAGACCGATCCCCTGGGTCCGGAGAACCCCCTGGTCTTCATGACCGGGCCCCTCGTAGGCACAAGGGCGCCCTCTTGTGGGCGGTACGTGATTTGCGCTCGCTCCCCTCAGACCGGTTTGTGGGGGGAGAGCAACATCGGTGGTTTCGTAGGGCCTCATCTTCGCTTCGCAGGCTACGACGGCATCATCATCACCGGACAGGCGGCGGAGCCGGTGTATCTCCTGGTACGCGACGAAGGAGCCGAGCTCCGCGAAGCGTCCCACCTGTGGGGTCTGGACACGTACCAGACTCATGAGACGATCAAGGAGGAACTGGGGGATCAGGTGGTGCGGGTGGCCTGCATCGGCCAGGGCGGCGAGAGGCTAGTCAAGTACGCCTCGGTCATGGCCGACTCGGGAAGGGCTGCGGGGCGGTCCGGGATGGGCGCGGTCATGGGCTCTAAGAGACTGAAAGCGGTGGCCTGCCGGGGGACAGGCTCGGTCCCCCTGGCGCGCAAAGAAGCCTTCGACAAGGCAGCCCTGGACACTCTTGCCCAAGTCAAGGAGGACGTCAGCACTCAGGTGCTGCGCCAGACCGGCACTGCTGGCTCCGCGAATCTGCTCTCCATGCTGGGCAACATGCCCAATCGGTACTTCACCCAGGGCACCTTTGATGAGGTGGACAACATCAGCGGCAGCACCATGGCGGAGACGATGCTGGTGGGCACGAGCGGCTGCTTCGGTTGCGTCGTGCAATGCGGCCGCCAGGTGGAGATCCCCGAGGGGCCGTATCAACTGTCCGAGACCGACGGACCTGAGTACGAGACCGTGGCCGCGTTGGGTTCGTTGTTACTGATCGAAGACCTGGCCGCCGTCAGCTACATGAACCGTCTGTGCAACTCCTCTGGGTTGGACACGATCAGCATGGGTGTGACCCTGGGGTTGGCCCATTACCTCTACGACCAGGGGATCATGGGAAGTGCAGCTACGGGCGGTCTTGAGTTACGGTGGGGCGATCCAGAGCCAGCGATCAAGCTCATCGAGATGACCGCCCGGAGGGAGGGCCTCGGTGATCTTCTAGCGGAGGGGTCCCTGGCGCTGGCCCGTCATTTCGACGTCGAGGAGCTGGCTGCTCAAGTGCACGGTTTGGAAATCCCGATGCACGATCCCCGATCCAGCTCTGGTGTCACCTTGTCCTACGTCACCTCCCCACGGGGAGCGTGCCAGAACAAGAGCGATGCCTACTGGCTCGATATGGGCCGCACCATGGAGGACGTGGGCGTGGGCTTCATGGATCGCTTCGAGGAGGAGGGGAAGGCGGCCCTGATGGTGCGCCATCAGAACTGGCGCAGCTCTGGGGATGCTCTGATCAGTTGCATCCTGGTGAATTTCCCCATTGACGGCCTGATAGAGATGCTTGGTGCAGCCACGGGGTGGGATGTTTCTCTGAACAGTCTGCTTCAGATTGGCGAGCGCATCTTCAATCTGAAGCGAATGCTGAATCTACGTTGGGGCTGGAACCCGCAGGATGAGAAGCTGCCGGCCCTACTACTAGAACCCCTAGAGGGGGGTGGTACGGCAGGCTACGTGCCCGACGTGGAGAGGTTGCTGGCCGACTACTACGAGGTCCGCCAGTGGGAGAGAGGAAGCGGCAGGCCCACTCTGGAGAAGCTGCGGCAGTTGGACCTGGCTGATCTGGCGGAAGAGCAATACCCAGCAGACCGCAACGGTCGTTCGTAGTGGGCGCTTCAGCGCCTTGTGGACGGGCTGAAGCCCGCACTACAAGCCTAGATGGCCAGACTTCTTGGGGGTTCAGTCGGGGAACGTAGCTGCCAGGTCTATCCTTTGCAAGCGGGAGTTGGTGGTGATGCCGGGGATGCGACCCCGCTTGGCCACAGGCTTCCCCTCGATGACCTTGATGTCCGCGGTGAAGTCTATGGGCGGGGCCGAGCTGACAGCGCTGCCCACGCCAAAGGCATCAACCGGAGCAGCTTTCTCCACAAAGAGACGAATTCGTTCCTCGTCAATGCCACCGCTGACCACGATCTTCACCTGCTCGTGCCCAGCCTGATCGAGGCGAGCTCTGACCTCTTTCACCAGATCTGGCGTGACGCGCCCTCGTTCTCCTGGGGTGTCGAGCCTTACCCCCCATAGCTTATCGCCCAGAGCCTCGGCCACGCGCAAGCTCTCCTCTGCCTCGTCCTTGAAGGTGTCCACCAGTGCGATGCGGTTCACCTCCGGAGCTATGTGCCGGTCGAAGGCTTTGGTGGCCTCCACCGTGTCGCCGAAGATCAGAATCACGGCATGGGGGATGGTCCCCGTGGGTGACACGTCGCTCAGACGAGCACCCGCTGGCGTAGCGCAGCCCACAAACCCACCCACCATGGCGGCGTATTCCAGCCGGGCGGCCACTCGAGGATGCACGTGGCGGGCACCGAAGCTGATGATGGGGATGCCTTGGGCCGCCTCCACGCATCGCCGGGCGGCGGTGGCCCACCCACTCTGGTGAGCCAGCATGCCCAGATAGGCGGTCTCATAGAGGCCGAAGGATCCGTAGGGAGCGGTGATGCGCAGCACCACCTCCTTGGCGCCCATCGTCTGCCCTTCGTCGAGGGCAGAGACCTCAGCTTCCGAGGGGAGAACTTGCCGGAGAAGCGCCAATACCTCTCTCATGCCGCAGAGAAGGCCCTCTCCGTTGCTGAAGAGTTCCATGGTGACGATGGGGTTCAGATCTTCATGGCGCAGGATGGCCTGAGCGCGAACCAAGTATATGTCAGCGGTGTCGCCGGAGAGGACATCGTCCTCAGGAGGGAAGATGGTGGTCATTTCAGGATCTCCAAAGTCACTATGAGGAGTTTCCTTCGCCGAGAGACACCAACTCCGCTCCCAGGATCTGGTCCATGTGTTTCAGGGCGAAGCGGGCCATGTCTTGGTCAATGACGGCCACGCAGTCAGTGTATACCTGAACCCTATGATCCCGGTTGCGAGCATCGGTCACGGTATGGAGCACACAGATGTCCGTGCAACAGCCGCACACGAGGATTCTATCGGGTTGCAGCTCCTCCAGACGCTCTGCCAGATCGGTACCGTAGAAGGCGCTGTACCTGGTCTTGGGCACCTTTTCCCCGGGATAGGAGGCCAACTCGGGGATGATTTCCGCCTCCTCCGTGCCCTCCACGCAGTGGGGAGGCCACATCTCGAACTCCAGATCGTCCGGCGCGTGGGTGTCGGCGGTGAAAATGATCGTGGAACCCCGAGCGATTTCGCGGTCCAGCAGCCTCCGCACGTTGGGGATGATGCGTCGCGCCGCCTCCCCACAGAAAAGGGGGCTTCCCTCCTCCAGGAAACCCCGCTGCATATCAATCACGAGAACCACGTCGCCCATGGCAATCCTCTCCTTCACTTCCATTATACCCCGTATGTCTCCGATGGTCAACGGAACGTTGCGATGCGACGCCCCAGATGTTCACGGAGACTTGTGTTCCGGAGAGGTCACGAGGGAATTCGCTTCGTCTTCGTTCACTCGCTCGTGCAGAGCGCTCAACAGTCCCGGCGGAGAACTGGTGTCCACGCAAGAGTGGGGCACAGTCCCCAGCCCGCCTCGCTCTGAGTCTCGCAGCGGGAGCTAGGTCAAACCCGCTTCTCGGCGAAGGATATCAGCCTTGTCGGTGCGCTCCCAAGAGGCGTCAATGTCGTCGCGACCGAAGTGACCGTAGGCGGCCGTGGGCCTATAGATGGGTCTGCGGAGGTCTAGGTCGCGGATGATAGCCGCCGGGCGCAGATCGAAGTGTCCGTTGATCAAGTCGATGAGACGCTCGTACGGGATCTTGCCTGTGCCGAAGGTCTCGACCATCAGCGACAAGGGGCGAGCCACACCGATGGCATAGCTGACGTGCAGCTCCAGCCGATCGGCAATACCAGCCGCCACCAGGTTCTTGGCTATGTAGCGGGCCATGTAAGACGCTGAGCGGTCCACTTTGGTAGGGTCCTTGCCGGAGAAGCAGCCGCCCCCGTGCCGGGCGATTCCACCGTAGGTATCGACGATGATCTTGCGGCCTGTGAGGCCCGAGTCGCCCAGTGGACCGCCGGTGACAAAGCGGCCGGTGGGGTTCACGTAGATCTTGGTGTTGTCGTCGAGCATACCGCCAGGCACCACAGCTCTGATGATCTGATCTTCAACATCCGCCCGTATCTGGTCTTGTTTCACCTCGGGAGCGTGCTGCGCCGCGAGAACGATGGTGTCTACCCTCTTGGGGACGCCGTACTGGTACTCGATGGTGACCTGGCTCTTGCCGTCGGGACGTAGGTAGGGCAGGGTTTTGTCCTTGCGGACCTCAGCCAGGCGACGGCACAACTTGTGGGCCAACATGATGGGCGTAGGCATGAGTTCGGGGGTTTCGTTGCACGCAAAGCCGATCATCATCCCCTGGTCACCGGCCCCTATGGCCTCAATCTGCTCATCGTTCATCTCTCCAGCCTTGGCCTCCAGCGCCTTGTCCACACCCAAGGCGATGTCGGCGCTTTGTTCTTTGATGGAGAGGATCACACCACACGTGTCGCAGTCGAATCCATACTTGGCTCGGGTGTAGCCGATATCGCGGATCGTCTCACGGGTGATGTCGGCGATCTCCACGTAGGTGGACGTCGTGATCTCACCCATGACCAGTATCAGACCGGTGGTGGTGGCGCAATCACAGGCCACTCGCGCTGTCGGATCGTCGGCGATGATGGCGTCAAGGATCGCATCGCTCACCTGATCGCAGAGCTTGTCCGGGTGGCCCTCGGTGACCGACTCGGAGGTGAAGTACAACCGGGGCGAATTCATGAAGCTGGTACCACTCATTGAAGCTGCATCTCCTTTGCATGGGTTCTGTGACGATGAGGACTTCGTCCAAGGGCCTTAGTGTAGTCCAAACGCCCGCTTGCTGCAAGTATGTGTTTCGGAGGGTGTGGCAAGACGTTTCTCTGAGCGCCGCGTGCGCTAGAGATGTTGCGGAACCCAGGGGCTATCCGTGCAGAGAGCGCGGCTGGGGTCGAAGAAACTACCCTCGCTGACGGTACAGCGAGGGTTCAATGACGCGGATCATCTGCTCGACGTCGAGAGCACCTCCCAGGAATTGATTGACGTTGTCTACCTGGCCGGTTGGGTCGTCCAACAGGCTGTTGTAGCTAACATAGATCACCTCGATGTTGGGCTGGTCCGCTAGCCAGGCCTCGACTCTGTTCAGGTACCGCTGGAACATGGCTGCCATCTCTTCCTCGCTGACCCTATCGGTGGGCTCTCCTCTTCTGACGAGCATTCGCTTCTGCGAGTCGAGGATCTCCTTCATCGTGCGGCGCATGAAGATCACCTTGTAGGTGTAGCCGGGTGGCAGGTATTTCAGTAGTTCCGCAATCATCTTGACGGCTCTGCCCTTGGCGTCCTCCAGCCAGGCCTGGTCGTGTTCGATTTGTCTCACCTTTTCAAACTCATAGTAGCCTTTTGGATTGTCCTCGTCGGGCGTCCTTATCTCGTCGGTCAGGACTTCCAGGCCTCCGACTTCGAGCATGCTCATCATCAAAGACGTGCCCGACCTGGGCAGCCCGGAAACGATCGTCACTATCTCTCTATCCATGATTTCCACTCCCTCTGGATCTTTGCTCACGGCGCCAGGGCATAGTTCAAGGCCGCCTCAGCATGAATGGCGGTTGTGTCGAAGGCCGGTAGTCCGGCATCTGCTTCGCTCACCAGGAGGGGGATCTCAGTGCAGCCCAGGATGACACCCTGAGCTCCTCGGGCGGCCAGGTCTTGGATGATACTGACGAATCTGACTCTTGACTCGTGGCGACTCTGGCCGGCAACCAGCTCGTTGTAGATGACGTCGTTCACGTAGTCCCGATCAGCGGCATCAGGCACCAAGACGTTGATGCCTTTGGAGGCCAGGGCGTCCTGATAGAAGCCCTTCTCCATGGCGAACTTGGTGCCCAGCAAACCCACAGTGTCCATGCCTTGCGCCACGATCGCCTCGCCGACGGCGTCCAGCAAGCTGAGCATGGGGATGCTCACGTTAGCCTGCACTTGGTCGAAGACCAAGTGCATCGTGTTGGTGGCGATGATGATGAAGTCGGCGCCGGCATCCTCTAGCTTCTGTGCCGCATCGCTTAGGCCTTGGGCGACCAAGTCCCACCGGTCGCGCTCGGGCCAATCCACATAGGGCTGAAAGCTGACGCTGTAGATGAGGATCTCTGGGTAACCGTAGTCGCCGAAGCGCTCGGTGTAGCTTCTCGTGATGTACTGATAATACTCCACCGTTGACTCGGGGCTCATCCCTCCCAGGATACCGATTCTCTTGTACATAGCGCAGTCCCGTCCCTCACTGATGTTTGTCCGAAAGGGCCGCCCAGTCCCCATTAGATAAGGGACTGTAGACTGTAGTTTACTAGAGAGCGGCCTCCAGGTGCAAGCTGCCGGGAGGCTCTCAGCTCTTCTGCTCCACCAGAAGCGTCGCCATCGGGTGCAGGTCAGGTGGATGACTGGGGATGTGAGCTTCTGTTCGTCCGAGCATCGTCCACTCTACTTGCTTGCCCGGCCCCTCCAATGCCAAGGTGATATTCGCCATGGCGATGCCACCGTCGTGAAAGCAGTAGTGCTCTTGGGGCCCGGCGCCATACCTTCGGGTGCCTCTGGTGACGAACACGTACAGTCGCCGATCGCGCCACAGGAAGCGCCACGGCTGCGCGCTGACGGCGGAAGGCGCGTGCCGCGCGGCCTCGATCAAGGGGGCGATGTCCGCAGGCGGTGAGGCAGGGCTGTCGAAGGTGCCTGCGAAGAAAATGCGCTCCGCCGAGAGCTTCGTACTGGCTCCTGTGACTGCCCTGATCATCCTGTTGAAAGTCCGTCCGCCCAACGTTCTGGAGGGGTTTCCGAAGATGAGGAATGCCGCGATGCGCGCAGCATCTGGTAGGCCGAAGCGGGCTCGAACCTCATCCTCCCGTCTCAGCGCTCCGATGTAGCAACTGCCGATGCCGAGAGCTGTCAAGCGCACGGCGATCTGCTGAACGCGGTAGCCAAGGTCCTCCAGCAGGTGTGCTTCTCCGAGTATGTGGGGTACGAGATAGTGGGGCGGACTGATGAAGCGACCATATCCGCCCAGATCTTCGACCAGATTCTCGCCCGCACCGACGTCTCGCATGAGCACCTCGAACTGATTGCCGCCCACGAGGGGCTTCACGTGGGATATGATCTCCTGGACCTGCGCCAGCGAGGCCTCGTCAAGGGATTCGGTCGCGTAGCGGCGCACGGACCGCCGGGCCAGGATGGCCTGATACAGGTCTGTGTGTGGTAGCATCCATTCCTTTCTCGGAAGTGTGTAGCACAGGTCTTAGTCTCAGCCTGACTGTCTACCAGAGGCTGGCGTTTGACAACTCCGAGGCAGCATTTCGCCTGCTCCGACTCCTATCCTCTTCGACTGTCTGCGGAAGCCAGCCGTGAAGTGCATTCGTCTCGCCTGTTCCGCCGGAATCTCGCTTTGCATGTCCTTCTGCTCTGCCAGGATGCACTCATCGTGGGCTTGAATGGATTATCTGGCCCAGAGAGTGGTAAAGGGTTGTCTGGCGACCCGGGACATGGTGGTCTGGAGATGAGTCACCAGGCCGTGGTTGGAAAGCGCCGAAATCCACGCGGCAAAGGTGGGATGGCACGTTCCTGACCCTTGGCTCTACGGACCAGGCATCTTCCAGGCCCAGATGCCGTAGTGTTCCTTGATCACCTGGATAGTGATTCGGAAGTCGGACTCGGTGAACTGGTACTTGATCTCTTCCCACAGGGCGCCGCCCTCTGGATGGGCTAGGTTGGTATTCACGTAGTTCAGGTGGGACAGCAGCAAGAGCAGGCTGAAGAGTACCCCTGCCACGACGAGCGTCACCGTTCCCCAGCGAGCGGCGTTGGCCCAGATCCCCCTCTTCTTGACGGAACAAGCGCTTTGAACCAGGGTCGCCAGACCGATGACCCACACAGGGTACAGTTCGGTCATTCTCCTCATGCCGAAGGCCCAGCCGCCCCCCCAGTCGTACAGGGAGGCGTTCATGAGCACTTGTAGCACGACCATCAGAGCTAGAGTGACGGACAAACCGCGCCGCGCTTTGAAGAGGAGGCCCAGTCCTATGAGGGCGAGCACCACCAGGGGCGACCAGAGAAGGAGCCCCCTCTCCGGTGAGAGAAGCACCTCTCTGATGTAGGTTGGTCCCGCCAGAAACGCTTGCTGCCCCTGAATGGCTGCTGGCACCACCCAGGGATTGCCGTACATCCTCAGCCAGGAGAAGGGCAGGTGCCAGGCGAGGAGAAGGAAGCCCAGCGCAAAGAGCGACAGGCGTCTCCACTCGCCTCTTGCCAGGGCCAGAAGACCGATGGGCACAGCGTAGAGCGCTAGCTGCCATCTGACCAACAAGGCGACACCTAAGATTAAGCCCATGAAGAACCATGCGGGGGTGCGCTCGCGGTATCCGACGAGAAGGTATATCAGGAGGGCTGTGAGTAGAGTGCCCGCGACGTGGGCCATGTATGGTTCGATCGTGGCGTAGTAGAGCAGCGGCGTGGCGACGAAGAGAGCCAGTGAGCTGAGGAGTGAGGCTGGCGGCGAACAGAGCTTCTTGGCGGTGAGGAAGGCCAGGATGACTGCCAGAGAAGCGAAGACATTCGTACCCAGCATGGGAAAGAGGCTATAAGGAAAGACCACTCCCTGATGCTGGATGAAATAGGCATCATTGATGTGGAACTGCGGTAACCTGTTTGCTGCGGACGCCAACCAGTAGGTGGGTAGGTATAGGAAGGCGGAGCCGTAGGGAAACACCGATGCATACTGGCCTGTTTCCTCATTCAGGAAAACCTGGTAGGAATTGACGTCGGCAAAACGTGAGGCTTGATTGGCCAGGTCGAGGTCGTGATCGGCGGCCACCGAATGGAGCCACATGAAGTAGGCCAGTCCATCGCTGCGGATCAAGGGGCGATCCAGGGCCACGAAGGAGACGACCAACACGGCAATGATCACCCACGGGATGCCGGCTGGAAGTGCAAAGCAGCCTCGGTCTGGGACGTCAGAAGGATGTGGATCTTCTTTCACTGGATTCGAGCAGGATGCGCCCCCGCAGCATGGGGCTTAGTCGCTGCCCCTCGGCTCTCTTCGGAAGATGGTCTGGTACTGTTCGTGCTGGGAGAAATGATCGAGCCACTGTTGAGTTTCCTCGTCGGTCATCCAGGACGACACCAGACGGGCCTTCTGTGCCGGTCGCGGCCTGGGTCCCAATGCTGGAGGTCCCATCTCCTTGACGGCGGCCACAACGGGAAGTTCCTGCCCCACCCAGAACCAGCAGTCCTTACTCCATGGCCCAGGAGGATGGCCCAAGAGTTCACTGGCGATGAGCCAGGAACACATGCCAAAGTAGTAGTCGGGTGTGTTTTGCTCCAGCCACCTATACATAGCCACAGCTCGCTCTGCGTGGCCATGCACGTCATAGCCTGGATATCGGGAGTCCCATCGCAGAACGCCTTCGTGGGGAAGGAACACGCCGCCCTCGGTGCTCATGACAGGCACTTCCAGGTCGAAATGCTGCTTCAGTAGCTGTACAGGGACCCGGTGGCCGATGAGGGAGTTGTCATCGTCCATGATGGTTGTCCCAGGCTTATCCGCCTGGGAGATAGGATCATAGGGGTACTCAAAGTGCCATTCTCCAGTTTCGTCGCGATAGCAGTGGTTCAGTGTAGCGTCGTGAGTGGCGATCCACGCTCCACGAGAGAACACCTCTCTTGCCCTGTCGGAAGCATTGCGAGCCATCCACTCGAAAGCGTTGACATACCAGCGAATACTGCTCGATTCTGGGTGATGAGAGCACTGTGCCAGTGCGGGAAAGGCCGGGTAGCCTCCTAGCTCGATGATCGCCTCAGCGTCCCTTAGCCAGTTCTGGGTCACCAATTCGGGCCGGCCTCCCGATCTCCACTCACCACGCCGCCACTCGTGAGGAAGGTTGGGTTCGTTATTGACCTCAATCCATCTGGTAATGCCCTCCTCAGTGTAGCGTTTCACGATGGACAGGGCCTTGGACGAGAGGGTGGTGGGATTGGGGAAGTCTCCCCACATCCTGACAATGGGCATGATGTTGTTGGCCCGGACCTTGCGGGCGAATTCGAGGACTGACCCGCTGCCGTCGTCCATGACTTTGTAGATGTGCATGCCCATCTCCTGGAGCTGCCCGATCCAGTGATCGTGGTCGAAGTTGGCATGGGTCGCGGGGGAGCCATGAATGCCTCTCAGGCTCGGCGGTCGCTCGAAATCTGATAGGTCCACGTTCCTACTCCTTTCGACACGGGCAGTGACAGTGGGTACGCAGGGGATCCTCGCTCCAAAGCGAGAGCTCCGTTTGCGGGATTATACCGTGGCTGACGGCATCTGGCAAGAGCTACGTGACCTTTGTCAGCACCCGGCGGGAGCGGGGACCATCAAACTCGCAGAAGAAGATACCTTGCCAGGTTCCCAGGACCAGTCGGCCCCGTTCCACCAGTATCGTCTCACTGCTCCCCACAATACTGGCCTTGATGTGGGCCGCAGCGTTTCCTTCCAGATGCTTGTAGTTGTCTTGCAATGGTATGACCCTGTTCAGCTCCATGAGGATGTCTTCGCGGACGCTAGGATCTGCGTTCTCGTTGATGGTGACCCCAGCCGTAGTGTGGGGGACATAGATGTGACAGACCCCGTCCTGTACCCCGCTTTCGGAGACCGCTCGTTGCACGTCAGTGGTGATGTCTACCAGTTCCGTGTGGCTGCTGGTGGATACTCTGATCTCCGGCATTACACTTACCTCCTGATCCATCGGCAACTGCATGTCTATTCTATCATAGAGCTGACGAAAGAGGCATTGGAAGGACCAATCCCATGACGCGAGCGGAGCAAACATTCAATCCCCATGTGTCTGCGCCGCAACAGGGAGGGGGCGTGGAACCATCTCCCTTATGCGCGGACTACATGAGCAAAGAGAGCGACGCCACCTGGCCGTGGCGGCTCTCTCTTCGTCGAACACGTGCCGTGGGCACTTACTCCTCACCCTTCAGGAGCTGGGCGAAGTCCTCATCGATCAGCCCTTTCCTGAGGGCCTCTTCGATGCCAAAGGTGTCCTCCTGGGTACGGGCAGGGGTCTCCGGCTCTTCCTCGGACTCGGCTAGTTTAGACATCGCCGACTCGATTGTCTCTCGCTTCTCTGCGTCAACAGGCTGCTCCTCTGTGGTCTCGGGCACGGCCATTTCCTCGCGAACGTCGATCTCCGGTGCTGCTTCCACCTCAGTCTCCACCCCCGAAACGATCCTCAGCAGGTCCTGGATGGTCCGCCTGGCGTACAGCCACACCGTGCCGATGCGGCTGGCCTGCTTTCTTCTGTCGAAGACTAGGGTCAGGAAGAGATCGTTCCCAACACCGGTGGAGTAGATGTCGTAGCTCCTACCTTCATAGAAATTCAGGTTGAATGTCTCCTCATCCCCCAGGTATTGAGCTATCTTGAAGATGGTGGCGAGACCATTGGCGACGAGGGGAATGAAGGTGCCGGTTTCCAGCCCCTCGGTGATGCCAACCTCGGAGATGATCTCCCCGGCCAGGTTCGCAAGCAGGACGCACTGGGCGCCAACCTCGAAGCGGAGGTTTCCCAAAGACTTGTTGACCTCGTCAAACTGGTCCTCCGACAGGGTGAGCTTCTCTGTCTGGCTGACAGCGATGTCTGCTAGAGCATCGCGGGCGACTTCTATGAGGTCGGCGACGTGGAAGGGTTTGGTGATGTATTCATACGTCTCCAGACGGTGGGCTTCGGCCTCCACCTCATCTGAGCCGTAGGCGGTCATCAGGATCAGATGGGTGCCGGGGCTGACCTCTTTCACCTTCTCGAACAGCTCGAGCCCATTGAGCCCGGGCATGCGCAGATCAGTGATTACCAGGTCGTAGGGTTCCTCCGTGATCTTCTCCAGCGCCTCTTCAGCTGATCTGGCCGCGGTTATCGTATAGTCATGTCCCAACTCCTCCAGGCTCTCCCGGAGGAAGAAGACTACTTTCTCCTCGTCGTCAACCACAAGAACGCGCTTGTTATCGCCCATGCTCCGATCTCTCCTCACGCTCTAAACGATGCTGCTACGTCAATCATACCACATAGATGTGCGCGTGGTGGCTCTGAAGTAGCCGTGGGGTACCGGGGTCCTGGTTTCTGTCATGGCGCGGACACATCCTCACCACAGAGCGTACTGGCGACTTGGTAGGCCTTCCCGCCGTAGCATCTCCTTCAGCGAGAAGCGAACGTCTGCCTCATCGTCCACAACGATCAACTTGTTCTGCTTCCGCATCGCCGCCGGTTCCCCCTTCGCAGACGAAGATCTTTCTACAGCAGAGACGGACGTGAAATGATGTAGTTCTGCCACTTGCCAAAAGGGCGGGAGGACATCACCAGGCCCAAGTCGTGGATCTTGAAGCCTCTGTCGTAGAGGAAGGAGAGAGCTCCTGCGTTGTCACCTGGAACGTGCAGCGTGAACCTGTCCACGCCTTTGGAGGAAAGGCGGTCAAGGCAGAAACAGAGTACCTGTTCTACATTCTCCGCACCGAGAGCAGCCAGTGGTCCGATGGCCCCGTCATCTCCCACGTAGGCGTAGCCGATCACTTCGCCATCGCTCCTGAAGATGTAGCCTCGCATTCCTCTCGCACCTAGCCAGAACCTGTGATCAACGTCGCGACTGGCTTCCCTGACTTCAAGGTCTATGTCATTCATAGAAGCTATCGTCTCCTCGCTCAGCGAAGCGACTTCACCGGGGAGGGGCTCGACCTCGCGGGTGGCCGCACAGAGACCGGAGATGTCTCCTTCCAACTTCAGCACGGGCATACGCGGGAAGATGCCGTTTCGTGTGTATAGAGAGATTGACGACCAGTTCGAGGCGCCAGTGTAGGCAGCCATGACCTGGGCCTTCTTGTTGCTGCGTGCCTCGGCCGTGACTCTTTCGAAAAGTTGCCTGGCAATGCCTGTTCCTTGGAACTCGGGGGACACAACGAGATAGGACAGAAACCAGAGATTGTCTCTGAGTATGTAGCAGCAGAAGCCGGCCAGCCGCGTCTTCACCTTGGCCACCAAGAAACCCTCACCGCTGGTCCCCAGGAAGTGACGCCACAAAGGAAGGGTCTCATGGAAATCCATCTCGACAAGCGGCAGAGTCCTCTGCATAGCGAATTGATTCAATGAGTCCAGCATAACGGCATGGGCTAGTTCGAGGTCTTCCTCTTCAGCCGGACGATAGTCAACTTTCATGAATGATCTCACCTCCCTATCATTTTTCGTAGACTGAGTGGTTCCTAGACGCGTGCGTCTTCGGCCTGCCCGACGCCAGAGCGGCGAGGGTTGCTCAAGGCACTCGGGCAGATGCAATGACTTTGGAGAATGTCGTCTCTAGAGGGCACGGAACCCCAGCTATCCTCGTCTCCGCGTGCCGCAAAGGCCCACCGAGAACGAGGGCCATTCCTGCTGTCATCCTGTCCCTAGAGCCGAAGGCGTTCGTGACCAGCGCTGCGGCGCCCAACTTTGCAGTCAGCGTGTCATCGCCTCGGTTCTCGATCCACTCCCACCCGGCCACCGACACATGGACTATAGTGCATCTGACAGCTCATGTCAATCGGACATGCTTCTGCTCCTTGCATGGTTCGTGGCTTTGTGGTAGAATGACCCAAACAAGGTGTGGTGATGAACGGAGCGGTGATTGTTCGCGGGAGTATGGCAACTTTCGCCTTTAGGAGTGCCATAGAGGGCACATTTCGATCCATGCCATCTGGATGATCGGGCCATCTCACGCTGGTCCACATAGCCCTCTTCAACGATCCATTGAAGAGGGTTTTCTGATGTGAAGGAGTGTGCACGATGTTGGAGAAGGTAGAAGAGCTGAAGAAGACGGCCCTGGAGGATCTGCAAGGGGCGGCCAATCCGGCAGAGTTGAACGAGTGGCGGGTCAAGTACCTGGGTCGCAAAGCGGGCGCTCTGACGCAACTGCTGAGAGGCATCTCGCAGGTGCCAGTCGAAGAGCGAGCTGCCTTCGGTCAGGCTGCCAACGAACTGAAGAATCTCTTGCAGGCAGCGTATGAGGCGCGTGAAGAGGAACTGAGTCGGCCGGCCGTAGAGATGCTCAAGACCATTGATGTGACGTTGCCCGGCCGGCCCGTCAGCCTGGGGCGGCTGCACCTCACGACCCAGACGTTGCGTGAAATGTATGGGATCTTCGCTCAGATGGGCTTCCAGGTGGAGGAGTGGCCGGAGGTGGAGACTGACTACCTCAACTTCGAGTTGCTGAACATGCCTCCCGATCATCCGGCCAGGGATATGTGGGACACGTTCTACGTGAATCCCAGGGTGGTCCTGCGGACGCATACCTCTCCCGGTCAAATCCGTAGCATGAGAAGGCATTGCCCAGATCCGATACGCGTCATCCTGCCTGGCAAGTGCTACAGGTACGAGGCGGTGACCGCTCGCTCGGAGTTCATGTTCTATCAAGTGGAGGGGTTGGCAGTGGGCAGGCGCATCACCCTCGCTGACCTGAAAGGGACTATGATCGATTTCGCCCGCCAGATGTTCGGCGCGGACCGCCAGGTGCGTTTTCGTTGCAGTTACTTCCCTTTTACCGAGCCCAGCGTGGAGGTGGACATGGACTGCATCATCTGCCGTGGGGAGGGATGCCGTGTCTGCAAGCACACTGGCTGGGTGGAGATCTGCGGCGCGGGCATGGTTCACCCGCAGGTCTTGACCAATGGAGGCTATGACCCGGACGTGTACAGTGGCTTCGCCTTTGGAATGGGTCCGGAGCGCATCGCCATGATCAAACACAACATCGACGACATCAGGCTTTTCTACAGCAATGATCTTCGTTTCTTGGGCCAGTTCGGGTAGGAAGTGGAGGGGATGACGTTCGCCCAAGGGAGGAGTTGTCCTACTTGAGAGGAGATAGTGATGAGGGTGCCGGTAAGCTGGTTGAAGGACTACGTGGACATAACGCTGCCGATTGCGGAACTTGCCGAGAGAATGACCCTTGCGGGTTTGGAAGTAGGGGGCATTGAGCATATAGGTTCAGAATGGGATAGAGAGAAGATACTCGTAGGGGAGATAGTTGAGGTCCGACCTCACCCCAACGCCGACCGCCTCACCATCGCTGTGGTGGAGTTCGGCACGGGCGAGCCGATGGCGGTGGTCACGGGCGCGCCCAACATCCGAGTTGGCGACAAGGGCCAGAAGGTAGCCTTCGCCACGCGGGGGGCACGGCTCATTGACGGCTATTCCGACGAACTGAGATATTTCACCCTCAAGCCGGCCAAGATCCGAGGCGTTCGCTCCGAGGGCATGGTGTGTTCCGAGAAGGAGTTGGGCCTCTCCGACGAGCACGAAGGCATCATGACCCTGGAGGATGATGCACCGACCGGCATGACGTTGCAGGAGTATATGGGCGACACGGTGCTGGAACTCGATCTCACACCGAATCTGGCGCGTTGCTTCTCCGTCGTGGGTGTAGCTCGAGAGGTGGCTGCGCTCACTGGGCAGGAGCCGAAGTTGGGTAGCTGGCCTGACTTGGCAGACAAGACGGGGAAGGCGTCTTTGCCGTGGGTGGACTTGGAGATCGTCGATCCTGAGCTCTGTCCCCGCTACACGGCTGCTCTGGTGAGAGACGTGTGCATAGGACCGTCGCCGCCCTGGCTGCAACGTCGTCTGACCCTGGCGGGCATGAGGCCCATCAACAACATCGTGGACGTCAGCAACTACGTGATGCTGGAATGGGGCCAGCCTCTGCACGCCTTTGACTACGACTTGTTGCACGACAGGGATGGTGCAACGCCTCCGTCGGCTGTCCCGGTGATTATCATCCGCCGGGCACATCTGGGCGAGCGCATGACGACGCTGGATGGAGAGAGCCGAGCTTTGACTGAAGATATGCTGCTGATCACCGATGGCGGGGGTCCGGTGGCCATCGCCGGGGTCATGGGTGGGTTGGAGAGCGAGGTCTCTGAGAAGACCACGAATGTCCTCATCGAGTCAGCCAATTTCAACAACATCAACATACGCAGAATCTCCCAGGCATTGAAGTTGCCTAGCGAGGCGGCGGCGCGGTTTGGGCGAGGAGTGGCTCCTCAGTTGACCATGATCGCCATCGAGCGATCCGCCAAGTTGATGCAGGAGTTGGCTGGTGGGACCATCGAAGCTGATTATGCTGACGCATATCCTCTCAAGCCCGAGGCCAAGGTCGTCGAGTTGACGCCCACGGAGGTGGAACGCATTCTGGGCGTCGCCCTGGATGTGTCACAGATCGTGAGCATCTTGGAGTCTCTCGAGTTCGACTGCCAGGTGGAGGGTGAGGTGATTCGCGCTAGGGTGCCTCACTATCGTCTGGACGTCAGCATCCCCGCTGATCTGATTGAGGAAGTGGCCCGCGTCTATGGATACGAGAAGCTGCCCACCACTCTGATGAAGGACGAGCTGCCGCCCCAGGAGAGAGACTACTCCCTCGAGGGAGAGGAGCGGATACGAGACGTCCTGGTTGGCTGCGGACTCACGGAGGCGATAACCTACTCCTTGAGCAATCTCGATAGTTTCGCGAAGCTGGACCCTGGCGGAGCAGAGTTGAACCCGCGGGACTATGTCAGAATATCGAACCCGCTGACGACGGAGCGGGAGTATATGCGCCGCACGCTGATGGCCAGTCTGCTGGAGGCGGTGAGGGACAACTTGCGCTACACGGAGCGTGTGGGACTGTTCGAGATTGGCCGGGTCTATCTGCCTCAACCGGGAGAGGATCTGCCCCATGAGCCCCGGCGCCTGGCCGTGGCTTTGACCGGCCCTCGAGGGCCACGTTCTTGGCTCGCGGAGGAGCAAGGACACGTGGATTTCTATGATCTGAAGGGCGTCGTGGAGACCCTTCTGAACCGCCTGGGGCTGACCGATGGAGGTTTCGTACCTGTCGAACATCCCACTTTCCGGCCTGGCGGCGCGGCGGCTCTCAAGCTATGGGATGTGGAGATCGGGGTGCTGGGCGAGGTGGATCCTCAGGTACGGGCGAGTTTCGATCTTCCCGAGCAGCCCGTGGTCTTGCTGGAGTTGGACCTGGAGGAGCTGCTCGATCAGGTAAAGCCCATCCGCTATCACCAGGCCATCTCGCGCTTCCCCGCGATCAGCCAGGACATGTCCCTGATCGTTGAGGAGCATATTCCGGCCGGGCAGGTGGAGGGTCTCATTCGCGATGGTGGCGGCGGGCTTCTGGTGGAGGTGACTCTCTTCGACATCTATCGCGGGGAACCAATCCCCGCTGGCCAGAAGAGCCTCGCCTATTCCTTGACCTATCGGCATCCGGATCGGACTCTAACCGATGCAGAGGTGGCGAAAGTACACGCCAAGATCGCAAAACACCTCGTCCGGGAGATCGGAGCCAATCTGCGGGAGTAAGGCCTTCTTTCGTGCGGTGCGGGCCCCAGGCGGCAGTCCTTGTCAGGCCGGAGAGCTGCGTGCATGGTCTGCTCCTGAGTGTCCCCTGGACGGTCCTGCCCTCGCTGGCCATAGCCAACTTGACGACGCTCTTCTCTTGTTCCGCAAGCTCGAACTATCTGATCTATACCTTCTTCCTCGTGTGGTATTTCCCCTTGATGAGTCTTGGCCAGACGCTGGTGCTCAACGCGACCTCCGTGCTACTGATCTTTGGCGTGCCACTGGCGTACGCTGCCTACTTGAGGAAGATGGCGTGGCCTCAGCACGGCTCTCCTCGCTCACGCTCTAGGGATTGATCCACAGGAGTTGGAGGACGAGGGAAAAGGGTAGGGGGGCCTACGGGCTACAGGTCCAAATCGTAGATGCGCCAGGTCTTGTAGAGGCGCGTCCCCAAGGCCTCGACCAACATGATGATGGCCTCATTGTTCTCCAGCATCATTGAGGACTCAATCCACGTATACCCCAGGCGCAACCCCGCGGCGATCACCTCGCTGAAGAGGACAGCGTCTATGCCCATCTGTCTGAACGCTGGGCGTATGCCGAAGAACATGCCCCTTAGTCGCCGGATGCGGCGACGCTGCAACAACACTCGCGCCGTGCGCACCAGGTCTGTGTCCAAAGGCGGGCGCCACCGCGGTCGCAAGGCGACATAGAGATCTGGTATGGCGCCGACGACTGCGGCCGGCTCGCCCTTCACGAAGGCAAAACGAAGTAACTGGGGGATCAGCACAGGCCGCAGACTCTCAGCCAGCGCATGGGCCTCTTCGTCGGTCAGAGGCAGAAACCCCCAGTTCTTGGCCCAAGCTTCATTGTAGATGCTAACCAGGAGCCGTATCTCCTCGGACAACGACTTCAGATCGGCCATACGGGTCGTGATGCCGTGTCGGGTACGAACGCGTTCTGCAATCCGGGCCAGGCGAGAAGCGTCCTCAGATCTGAGCTCGTCCCCTACGTGGGCGTGGTAATCCTTGGCTTTGTGGAACCCATACCGATCGAGGAACTCGCCGTAGTAGGGTGGGTTGTGGGTCAACTCGACAGTAGGTGGGTACTCGAAGCCTGAGATCAGCACTCCCTGCCGCTCGTGCGTTGCATTGGAGTACTCTCCTGGCCCACGGAGCACTTTCAGGCCGCGTTCTGTGACCCAATTGCGAGCGGCATCCAGGAGGGCGGAGGCCACATCGAAATCTTGGACAGTCTCGAAGAAACCGAAGAAACCGATCTGTGTATGATGGTGGTCGTTGAAGCGGTGGTTGATGGCGGCGGAGATGCGGCCCAACAGATTGTGGCCTTGCCTCGCCAGGAAGTGGGTGACCTCCGCGTGTTGGTGGTATGGATGCCTGGGTGTCAGCAACCCCGGCAGCCCCAGCAGCCTGCTGCCCAGATACTCGGCCCGGAGAGGAGGCGTCCAGTTGGGATCTCCCCTATGGAGGCGCCAGGGTACTTCCACGAAGTCACGGAGGCGTGCGTCGCCGAGGGGGATCTCTTCGATGAGGAACTCAGTCATACTGCTTATCCTTTCCTTCCTTGGGCTAGGCGGTCTTTGCTCAGATAGTAGAACACGCTACTGTGTCCGCAGGTGCGGTCTTTGGAAACGAGCGCCGCTCTGCGGTCAGAGGTGATTCTGTGCTGTCTCAGTCTCTTGTCATTCTATGTGAGATGGCGTCTACGTCGGAGCGCTGAGGCGTGAGTAGCAAAAGCAAGATGTCCCAGTCAGCCGAGAATCAGTTGGCGACCAAGACGCACCATTCCAACTCCGTTTCGGCCAGCGGAAGGGCATAGATCCCCGCTCCTTCCAGGAGTTGGTTGGGGCAGGAAGAGAATGTGGGAGAAGCCAGCAGCCTTATGCTGCGGCGGGATTGCAAATCCCGCTGGCCGCTGGATTACCCTTCGGCAGGCTCAGGATAAGCAAATCCAGCGGCAGCCTCGAGAAGCGTTTTTCGAGACCCTCCAGGAACTGCGTTGCCTTATTGAACGTTCTTCAGTTCTACTCTCTGGGTGCGGCCCGCGTCCTGTGCGGCGATGGGCCAACCCAGCTCGCCACGACAGGGCGGTCATTCCAGCGGGTCTATCCTCCGCCTATGCATCTCATTGTGGCGACAGCTTCTGGTGCACCTGGCGCGCCCAGGAGCGGATGGCATCCCAATCCCGGAAGTCGCCCTCTGATACCTTCATCGCTTTTGACATCGTCCGCGCCGGGAAGGACAATTTGCTGTAGTTTATCGCGCCCGCGAAGAGGCCCATGTCAACCGGCTCCACCATCTCGCGCATCGGGTCCAGGTAGCTCTCGACGGTCTGCCGGTTCTCTTCTGTGTCATCCTTCATGGTCATGCACACGACGAAGTAGGCCACGGGCACCTGGCGGAGCGGCTTCTGGTGCTTCTCCACGAACTTCATCGCGTCGGACAGCACCTTTCCCATGCGGATGGCGCTGCCCACGATCACTGCCTGGTAGGGGCTCGCGTCCTTGACCTGCTTCGCCGGGCTGACGTCCACTTCTGCACCTCCCGAGCGCAACTCTTCTGCGATGGCTTCAGCCACCTCGCCGGTGGACCCGGCCTTCGTGGCGTAGGCGATCAAGATCTTGTGACTCATATCCTTCTCATCTCCTTGACCTCATTCCAGGGATTGCTCCAAAGCGGCGGTGACGGGCATTTACTTGGGCTCGTGCGCTTCGCTGTATGGGTTGAGAGTGGTTATGCCTGGCGGAGCGCTCGCAGCACCTGTTTCAGGCTCGGCCGCTTACCGTACATCAGGAGGCCCATCCTGAACACTTTGCTCCCTGCCCACAGAATGGCTGGGATAGTGATGATGAGCATCACTATGCTGCCCACGACGTCTATCACCGGCACCTCGACCATCGGCAGGCGCAGCAACATCATCGTGGGCGCGGTCAAGGGGAACCAGGACAGGACCCGCACGAAGGTCATATTGGGGTTGGAGAACATGAATCCGCCCACCATCAGCGGGATCGCGGCCATCATGGAGAAGATGCCCGCCAGTTGCTGGGACTCCTGCTCAGTAGTGCCCAGCGCGCCCACACTTCCCATGAGCACGGCGTAGACCAGAAAACCCAGGACGTAGTAAACTACGCCCAGGACCAAAACCTGGGGCCGGACCAGCAGAGGGAGGGCTATACCCAGAAGACCCGCTGCGCCCCCACTCAGCGCAACCGACGAAAGCAACCAGATCACTATCTGGGTCAGGCCCAGCGCTCCTAGACCGAGCACCTTTCCGGCCAATAGCTCGCGAGCCGTGACAGAGGAGAGTAGGATCTCCATGACCCGGCTCGTCTTCTCCTTGGCCACACTTTGGAGCAGGTAGCCGGAGGTGACGAAGATGGTCATCACCAGCAGGATGCCCAGGAAATAGGGCACCATGAGGTTGAGGATGAAGCTCAGAGGTCCTGCCTGGGTCTCTCCCTCGGCCTCCAGGCTGACGAACACCGGCTCCATGGGATTTGCCAGTCGCTCTCGCAGGACAGGATCCACTTCATCGCGCAGGAGATGATCCACGAAGAAGGCCCGCATCACATCGGAATCCTCCATTATCGCCGCACTGAAGCCGCTCTCCTTGCTGACGATCACCACCTCGCCGCTTTCGACGTAATCCTCGGGGATCACCAGCAGGCTGGCGATTTCGTCGGCCTCGACGGCAGCCCGGCCCGTCTCCTCCCCGGGGAAGAGGAGCACGGTCTCCTCGTACTTGGCCAACACAGGCGTGAAGGCACCCAGTTGGTCCACCATGCCGATGACCTCGGTCTCGGGAACGAAGGTGCTGGCCAAGAAGGCAGCGGCCTGTCCCCCGAAGAAAGCTGCGATGAGCAGGCCGGCAGCTCCTAAGAGGGGCACTAGCGCCGTCATGACGATAAAGCCCACACGGCGCACGTTCACCAGATACTCATGTCGAGCTACGATCAGGACCTTATGCATTGTCTCTCTCCTTGACCACGGCGATGAAGATGTCCTCCAACGGTGCGGTCGCTACTTCGAAGGACTCAACAGGCACATCTCTCTCCACCAGCGCCCGCAGCAACTCCTGGGGTGTGATGCCCTCCAGCGTGAGGGTGAGAGTGTCGTCGCGCCGCTCTATCCGCACCACGCCCGGGAAGTCATCGAGGGTCGCGGAAGTCCGCAGACGAACAGTACCGGGGGAGTGGCGGCGCTTGATCTCGTCCAGCGATCCGTACAGCAGGGCCTTGCCATCGTCTATGAGCAGGATGCGTTCACACAGGGCCTCCACCAGGTTCATCTGGTGAGCACTCAGCATTACGGTCTTCCCGTCCCTCTGTAGCTCTCGTATCAGCCCCTTGAGCAAGTCCACATTGATCGGGTCCAGTCCCTGGAAAGGCTCGTCGAGGATAAGGAGTTCGGGGTCGTGCACCACGCTGGCCACGAACTGGAGCTTCTGCTGCATGCCCCCGCTGAGGTCTCGCACTTTGCGATGGCCCCATTCGCTCAACTCGACTCGTTCTAGCCACTTCAGGGCCTGCTCTTTGGCCACGGGGCGGGACGTGCCTTTGAGCTCCGCCAGGTAGACTAGCACGTCGAGCACCTTGAGGTCTCGATAGAGGCCCCGCTCCTCGGGCAGGTAGCCGATACGCCTTCGCACCACACCCGGTGGCTGTCCCAGGACCCTGATGGTACCTTCGTCGGGCTTGAAGATGTCTATGATGGTGCGGATGGCGGTGGTTTTCCCGGCCCCATTAGGCCCCAGGAGGCCGAAGATGTCTCCCTTGTAGACCTCGAAGGAGAGGTCGTCCACCGCGGTGAAGCCGTTGTACCTCTTCACCAGGTTGCGCGCTTCGAGCATCGTTCGGGTCATACGCTTCCTCCCATTTGGCGGTCAGATGTGTAGTCAGAGTCGAAAGCTGGCACCTGGCACCAGTCACAGGATTTCATCTATCACGAATGGCCATTGGTTTCTTGGCAAGCAACACCACCAAGACGCAGGCATACACCAGAGAATCGGCCAGTATCTCCAGACCGTGGATTAGGCGTAGACTCAAAGGGAGCCAGTAGGCCAGCATCAGGCCCAAGGCGCCGACGAGAACGAACATGGCAAAGCCCAGGGAAAGGAACAGGGAACGACGAGATTCCTGCCACGTGATGATCACGGGGAGGGATACGACAAGGAACAGGATGCTCCGCACAAACAGGACTGGAAGGATCTGTCCCCGCCCCGGAGCAGTGAGCTCCAGGAGGTTCTGCCGGTAGTACTCGTAGGTGAAGGGCACGACCAGTCTGCCGAAGAAGAGGTAAATGGGCATGAAGGCGACACTGGCGACCGGGAGACGCCAGGCCCACTCGCGAACGTCTCGATGGGCAAAGAAGGCCTTTAGGTTCGCTGCGAAACCTTCCGGTTTCGGCTTGGGAGGGAACAACCAGGCGACGAGGGCGCCACAGGTGAAGCTGCCAACTAGCCACATGACGGCGGTGTACAGAGAGGCCGCCCCAGAAGTGGTGAAGAGCGCCGCTTCGAGGAGTGTGTTCACGCCGTACGCGACCCAGGTCAGGAAGGAGAGGATCAACCATCGGGTGACGAACCTCCCTTGGATGCCACGAGACACGAAGGAGAGGGCTAGCGCCAGGATGGGGCTGGCTAGCAGTTGTAGGAGAAGAAGGGTCCCTGGCTCAGTCCCTTCGGGTATCGCAGGGCTTTGCAGCCCTATCGCTGTGGCCACCATGCTGCCGAGCATGCTCCCTGCCACGAAGGCCAGGCCGCAGACCGGTAGCTTCCATAGATACGACAAGATGGCTTTCAAGTTCATTCCTGCCACCCCTTCAACAGCCTCCCAGCACTGCCATCTCAGATCGCACAGCACGGAAAGGAGATGCTGAGCATCCGCTCGGCCATCGGGTGGGGCCTCATGTTTGGGGCTTTTCGAGAAGCTGGCGAGCCCAATCGGCTGCCCGCTCCAACTCACCTTCTTGCAGAGGACCCTCTCTGCCGACGACGAAGAAGCTCTCGGGCGGGACCAGGAGCGAAGTGCCCGCTTTGCGAAGTCTCTTGGCGATCCCCCTGGCAGCCGAGCCAGTCAGCAGTCGCGACTTCCGATAGCGAGTGTCGAAGGCGGCTGTTGACAGTCCCTGAAGAGAGCCACGGGGGACGCTGTCGAGGAAGGCCTGAACAGCAGGGGTGGCCTTGCGGCGCTGGGTGGGGCAGCCCACCACGACCAGGTCTATCGCTTCGATATCGGCAGCCTGTGCTTTGGAGATCCTCATCAATCGCACCGAGCCAGGCTGTTCGAGGGTCTCGGCAATGGCTCGCGCGACCTGCTCCGTATTACCAAACGTCGAGTCGTAGATGACCAGGGCGTTCACGTTTCCTCGAATCTGGGTCGACTGGGAGGCCTGTGGCCTGGAGGCACACCGGCATCCGAAACTGGGTGAACACCATTATAGCTTCAGTAGAACGGGGTGTCAACGGCAGATGGTCGTCAGCCCTTCGGAGGGCTTGCCTTTCGCCATGTAATGTGACAGAATCTGTTGGATGGCGGCGAGGCTGCCGGAACAGATTGTGCGCGCTTCCTGCTGGGAGTGAGCACCAAACCGAGGTGGAGGTCGTGGTGGCCTCTGTGATGGCGAAATGCTCCAAGGGTTTCTCCGGCAGCGGATGTGTCAGGAGGAGTTTCTTGGGGGGAGGAATGGATTGAAGGACCGTAGCAAGACTGTTATCGAACCCGAACGTGAAGTCCCTGTGGTTGACGAGGTTGACGTCTTGGTGGCTGGAGGTGGACCTGCCGGTCTGGCGGCTGCGGTTGCGGCAGCCCGGCACGGGGCAAAGGTCGATCTCATAGAGCGGTATGGGTACGTGGGGGGCATGGCCACTGGCGGGCTGGTGCTCATGCTCGACAGAATGGGCAATGACGAGGGAGAACAGGTAGTCAGGGGCATCGCGCAGGAGCTGGTTGACAGGTTGGAAGCTATGGATGCGGTCATCTACCCGCCCAAGGACGTCTGGGGTTCCAGTGATCCGCAGGCGGCGCGGAAGTGGAGACACATCGGAGCGGTAGGGCCACAGTCGGGCCGGGTTAGATACAGCCCCACCGTAGACCCGGAGTACCTGAAGATTGTAGGAGCGAGGCTCTTGGATGAGGCGGACGTGAGAACTCTATTCCACGCCTGGGCGTGCTCGACCCTAGTGTCGGATGGGGTTGTTCGGGGTGTGGTATTCGAGAGCAAGTCGGGCCGCCTGGCTGTCCTGGCCAAGGTCGTCGTGGACTGCACAGGAGATGGGGATGTGTTCGCCTACGCTGGAGCCGATTTCGAGAAGCGAGACCTTCCCTTTGGTCTCGTCTTCAGGTTGGCAGGAGTCGACATCGAGAACGCGAACTCATTCGTTAACGAGAACCCCGAGGAGTTTGGGGCGTTGGTGAGGGAACTGGCCAAGAGCGGAGGGACAGGAGGAGGTGTAGGTGGCCTCAACGCCATCTACTACAGAACCGTCAGAGAGGGGATTGTGTGGTGCAACAACTCCGTGCCCACGTCAGACTCTTTGAGCATCGACGAACTGACCAAAGCCGAGAAGGAGCGACGAGAGACGGCCTTGCGGACGCTGGAGTTCTTCAGGGAGAACCTTCCGGGTTTTGAAGAGGCGTTTCTCCTAGATACAGCGCCGCAACTTGGGACGCGCGGCAGCCGCAGGCTGAAGGGCGAGCACACCTTGACCAAGGACGAGTGGCTGAGTGAGAAGCAGTTCGATGACGTCATCGCCACGTGCTCGCCGAGGACGGAGGGGGAGCCGCTGATCAACGTTCCCTACGGATGTCTCTTGCCAGAGAAGCTGGAGAACCTCCTTGTTGCCGGCCGTTGCATCTCCGTGGACACCGCAGTGCACAACTGCGTGAGGCTGATTCCGCCCTGCATGGCGACGGGCCAGGCGGCGGGGACGGGGGCCGCCTTGGCGGTGAGAGAGGGAGTCACACCGAGGGAGATTGATAGATCAGGATTGAGGGCACATCTGGTAGAGGACGGCGTGTACTTAGTGCGATAGGCTGCTTCGGGATGCCCGTCTGGCGACGAGCAGGTGGGATAGAGTGATGGGATGGCCGCGGAGGGCAAGATGAATTCATCCAGCACGGCGAGCTGCCTGAGGGTGGCCGTTGTCCAACATGGCCCCGCATTCTTGAATCTCGACGCGAGCCTGGAAAAGGCATGTGCTCTCATCGAAGAAGCAGCCGATCAGGGGGCGGAGCTAATCGTCTTTCCCGAAACCTGGCTTCCGGGATACCCGGTATGGATCGACTCCTCACCCAAGGCGGCGCTGTGGGACTATCCCCCGGCAAAGGCGCTGTACCGGTTGCTGGTTGAGAATTCTATCACCGTATCCGGCAAGCACCTGGACCAGCTACTGGCCATGGCCAAGAAAACAGGCACCTACGTGGTCATGGGCGCCCACGAGCGGCTAGGGGATACCCTGTACAACACCATGATCCTCATCGGTCGAGATGGCGAGGAATACCACGTACACCGCAAGCTCATTCCTACCTACACGGAGCGAATGGTATGGGGCCGAGGGGACGGGAGTACACTCAATGTTCTGGAGACTGAGTACGGGAACATCGGAGGTCTGATCTGCTGGGAGCACTGGATGCCGCTGGCGAGGGCGGCCATGCATGCCAAGAAGGAGACCATCCACATCGCCCAGTGGCCATGGGTGAGAGGGCTTCACCAGCTCGCCAGCAGGCACTATGCTTTCGAAGGCCAGTGCTTCGTCATCGCTGCGGGCTGCGTGCTTACCAAAGGGGAAATCCTCGAGGGCTTTCGATCGCTGGGTCGGGAAGAGGATGGAGCTCTTGGACTCTTGGAAGCGATCCCTGGCGGGGACGAGGACCTGATCATGAAGGGCGGCAGCGCGGTCATAGGCCCTGACTACAGGTACGTGGTAGATCCGGTTTTCGAAGAACAGTGCATCATCTATGCTGAGCTAGAACTGGACCGCATCACCGAGGGTCACCTCCTTCTCGACACCGATGGTCACTACTCACGCCCGGACGTCTTTCATCTGGAGGTGAACGACCAACCTCAGACGAACGTAACCTTCGACCTGGAGGAGTAAGGGGTGCGCGCTGCGTTCCGCCCACGGTCCAGTGGGCGCGCGACCTCGGACACACCTGACGTGTTCGAACCGCCTAGTGTGCAGGAGCCTTGGCCTTCGAGAAGAGCCGCTCGCGTTCAGCAGCAGAGCCGACACCAGCGAGATGGTGAGAGTCGGCGTCCGTTAGTGGAAGGGAACTCCTGTGAGAATCAATCTGTCATCTGGACGAGCAAAGCCAGCGATGGAATGGATTCGACGGCGACGGGCGGTGCTATTGTCCGCCTTGCTGGTGATGGATGGCTTCGCGCTAGGTGGCTGCGTGACATCACTGATGATGCGCCGCTTGGTGATGCAGATGACGGCTGTGTACGAAAGTCAGGCCCAGGCGCTTGCCGTCTACAACCTATTCGACCATCTGATCCCCTACTACGCTTGCTACGGCGCCGCTCTACTGGTACTCGTGGGTGTCACTGTCAGCGTGTGGGTTGTGAGCAGGCCGCGAGAGCGGGCGACGTGATTGCAGTCAAGCGATAGGAAGAGCAAGGGAGGTGTCCAATGGTGATGGAGAGGATTCTGTCGATGCTAGCAACTTGTGGCACGGATTCACCGCTGTTCCCACCGACAGATCTGTACAATGAGGGGTGGCTGCTGCGACTAGTGCTGGACTGGTTCTCGACGCACGACGTCCCAGGGCAGCCACTCACACTCTTGGAGAGCGCACGTTGGTTCTCGGAAGCGCTCCTGCCCTCGGCGTTCTTGGCAAGGCGCAGAGGAGACCCACTGGCTGAAGGATGGACTCACGCAGATGGGGTGATTGGCCATTTCGAGATCGGCAACGTGGGCAAGGGAGACTTGTCCGTTCTGCGGAATGCGAGACAGCTTGTGGTCCTGGAGGCCAAGATGTTCAGCACTCTTTCGTCTGGGATCAGCAAGGCTGACTACTTTGACCAGGCAGCCCGCAGTGTGGCATGTATAGCTGAGACTCTCAAGCGTGCCAACCGGAGGCCTGCGGACCTATCGCGCTTGGGCTTCTATGTACTCGCTCCCAGGTCTCAGGTGGCCGATGGTGTGTTTGACCAGGAAATGGATCTCGAGTCGATAGCCGGGAAGGTCGCGCGACGTGTGCGCGAGTATGGAGATCAGGACAAAGATCGGTGGCATACCGATTGGTTTCAGCCTACCATCGATACCATCGACATCGGCGTGCTGAGATGGGAAGACATGGTCGGCACGATTGGGGAGCACGACGCCGAGTCAGGGGATGCAATCAACGAGTTCTATGACCTATGCGTGGAGCATAATCAGTAGGCAGCCTACCCACTCTACAGGCGTCGGCGAGGTTTGCAGATCCCTAGATCTCCCTGCGGCTGGGCCTCGCCCTTTGCTCACACCCTGTCCGGATGCTATAATGGTAGAAGCGGCCTCTGACTCGGCGGAAGCCCTGGGAGTCCACAAGCCGTGAAAGGTTGTCTCCGCATTGGTTTGATTCTGGTGGCCCTGTGTCTGCTTCTTCTCGTGATTGCGCCTTTTCTGGTCCCTATGCCGCCGCTCGAAGATACCCTGCCACCACAGGAATTGGCTGATGAGGACAGTCTGTTTGTCGAGGTCGAAGGACTACAGGTGCACTACAAGCTTGTCGGCCAGGGCGACCCTACGCTGGTGCTGCTGCACGGGTTTGGCGCCAGCGTCTTTTCGTGGCGGAAGGTAATGGCACCTCTGGCCGAGGTGGGCACGGTCATCGCCTTCGACAGGCCCGCCTTCGGCCTGACCGACCGGCCCATGCCTGCTGATTGGGGCGAACAGAATCCGTACAGTCCTGAGGCGCAGGCGGACTTGACGGTCTCATTGCTGGATGAGATGGGTGTGGAAAAGGCGGTGCTGGTGGGCCATTCTGCCGGGGGCAGTATTGCCGTACTGACGGCGCTGAGATACCCGGAAAGGGTGCAGGCGCTGGTGCTGGAGGATGCAGCCGTCTATCGCCACGGCGGCACGCCGGGTTGGTTGCGCCCTTTGTTGCTCACCCCGCAGATGCGCCGCGTGGGGCCGCTGATGGTGCGTTCCGCCGTCAGATGGAGCGAGGCGGCGATCCGGACCGCCTGGGATGATCCGAACAAGATCACTATGGAGCTTGTGTCGGGTTACAGGAAACCACTCCAGGCGGAGAACTGGGATCGTGCCCTGTGGGAGTTGATCCTGGCCAGCCACCCCCTGGAGGTGGAGGCGCAGCTTGGCGATGTTTCTGCGCCAACACTGGTGATCACTGGTGAAGGCGACCGTATTGTGCCCAGCGATCAGAGTGTGCGCCTGGATGCGGAGTTGCCCAACGCCGAGATGGTGGTGATTCCGGCCTGCGGCCACGTACCCCACGAGGAGTGTCCGGAAGCGTTCTTGAGTGCGGTGGCTGATTTCGTGGGCGATTTGCCCTGAGAGCGAGACCCTGCGCTCGAGACGGAGTCAATCACAGGCGAAGCTCTTGGTAGACTGGATAGACCATGTCTGTACAACCGGGTCTAGTGATCCTCTTCGGCTCGGGGGAGACCTCGCCCAGCGGGCGCAAAGTCCACGACTGGTTGATGCGTCAACTGTCCCCGCCCATCAGAGTCGCGGTGCTGGAGACGCCGGCTGGCTTCCAGCCTAACTCCGCGCTGGTGGCGGAGAAAATGGCCGATTTTGTGCACCGCCATCTTCAGAACTACCGTCCCCAGGTGACTGTGGTCGCCGCCCGCAAGCGGGACTCACCATTCAGCCCCGACGACCCCGAGATAATAGATCCTCTTCTCCAGGCCAGCGTCGTATTCTGGGGTCCCGGCAGCCCCACTTACGCTGTTCGCCAGTTGCGAGACAGCCTCGCCTGGCACGTACTGGTCGGTCGCCACCGCCTGGGCGCAGCCATGGTGATGGCCAGCGCGGCTGCCATGGCCTCGAGTGCATACGCACTGCCTGTGTATGAGATCTACAAGGCGGGTGAAGACCTACACTGGCAAGAGGGGCTGGACCTCTTCGGTCCTTATGGTCTGTCTCTCGTTTTCGTCTCGCATTGGAATAACACCGAGGGGGGAGCGGAGCTGGACACCAGTCACGGCTTTGTGGGACGCGCTCGCTTTGGGGAACTGATGACGTTCCTGCCCTCCGAGGTGACGGTGATCGGCATTGACGAACACACAGCCTTGGTGATCGATCTGGGGGTTGGGATCTGCGGGGTGATGGGACTGGGTGGCGTCACGGTTCTCGGGAAGGGCGAAGAACGGCGTTTCACTGCGGGCCAGGCCTTCTCGATGGCTGAACTGGGCCCGTTCCAGATTCCAGAGCCGGAGAAGGGCATCCCCTCGGAGGTCTGGCAGCGCGTGCTGGCCGCCCAAGACCAGGTGGAGGTCGAAGTCAGTGGTGAACCTCCACCTGAGGTGATGGCGCTGGTGGATGAGAGAGAGGCAGCGCGTGCCCGGCGTGACTGGGCTACCTCAGACGACCTGCGGGAGCGGATCGTCAGCTTGGGTTGGGAGATTCGCGACACCACATCGGGTCCCGAAGTGGTTGCACTATGATCTGTGGCGTCTCCCGAACGCCATAGCTCGACCTTGCCGACCCGATCTGCCCTTGGCCTCACTCAAACCGCCGCAAGTTGGCTGGGATTGGACCTCAGTCTTGTCCGAGTTCTCTGATGTGTGCTGGTGGTCCGATCTCGGCTGTCCCTTGAGCAGGGCTTCCAAGAGGCAACTGCGGTTTCAGTTCCCCGCCTGGGCCCGAACTGATGGACCGAAATGTCTTCTGCCTTCGCATGTGGAGCATGATAGTTGTTTGGGCATGGGCAAACGTTTGACAGAGACCACGCTTCATGATATGCTGTAGCGAGTCGGTCCGTCGACCCCTCGCCGACAAGAGAGACGGTGATCCATGAAGAGATTGTGGTTGTACATCGCCTTGCCACTCATGATGCTGCCGTTTCTGGCCTGCAACTGCAATCTGTTGGAAGCGTTGCGCCAAGGGGTGGGCCTGCTGGCAGGGGAGCCGACAGCGGTGACCTCGCAGCCCACGATGCCCGTCCCCACGATCAGTCTGGATGAGTTAGATGTCCCCCTTGTCATCAGCAACCCGGTTGCCATCCCTCGGCAAGGTGAACCGGTCACCTCCGGGGTGCCCATTCCTCGTGAACTGGGCCTGACCGATGTGAGCGATCTGCGCTTGCTGGGCCCAGATGGAACCCCCGTCCCGGCCCAGTTCACGCCTTTGGCGCGCTGGGGTGGAGCGCCTGATGACATGATCGCTCCGATACGATGGCTGCTGCTGGACTTCCAGGCGGATCTGCCCCCTGGTGGGACGGCGACCTACCGCTTGCGAGGAAGTGGCGGGCCCGTTCCGGCATTCCCTACTCTAGAGGTCGCGGACGGGACCGATGCCGTGACCGTAGACACGGGTGCTGCCGTCTTCAGTCTGAGCAAGAGGGATGGGAGCCTGAGTGGTCCAGGGTTGTCCGCGCCCATCTATGGGAGAGTTGGCGACCTGGGCGGCGGCGAGTACGTCAGCAACGGCTCGGTTGAGCTCAGTGTCACGTTGAGAGGCCCCATGCGCGCTTCGGTGAAGGTGAAGGGCACCTACGAAGAGGGGCTACAGTACACCAGCCGCTACTGGTTCTACGCCGGTCAGTCCGGCGTCCGCCTGTTTCACACTGTGGAGAACAACGCCCTTTGCCCGCTGTCCGAAGAGGGCCAACCGATGTGCTATGAGATCAACTCCCGAGGCGGCGTCAGCTTCTCCGACTTCTCCATCGTTGTCCCCACGGCACTGGGCGGTGACTTGGCTTTCGTGGCTGGCGGTGCGGGCGTGCCAGCCAGCGGGCCGCTGGATGAGGAGTTGCTCCTCTACCAAGACTCCAGCGGCAGCGACCACTGGGACAAGTTCCTCACGATGACCGACTGGGAGGGTCGTCCCCTGGACACTCGGCCACGAATGCAGTCCTACGTCAGTTTCCGCGGGTATCGCACGATGCTGGGGAGTACCACGGTCGACAGTGGAGACGAGGCCGCTGGCTGGCTGAGTATCAGAGCCGGTTCTGAGGGCTGGGCGGTAGCTGTGCGGGACTTCTGGCAGAACTTCCCCAAGGCCCTGCGCGCGACGCCGGACGGCACTCTGGAAATTGGCCTCTTTCCTCACGAGTTCGGTCCCGATGACTACGCGTTTACTCTGCGGGCAGGCGAGCACAAGACCCATGAGGTCCTTCTCCTTCCTCTCCCATCGGAAACAGGGATGACCAGTGAGGCCTTTGGCAGCCCACTTTTCGCGCAAGCCCCGCCGGGGTGGTACGTGGTGAGCCGCGCCTTTGGCTCGACGGCTTTGCGCGACTTCGAGGCCTGGCCCGACCACGAACGGTATCTGGATCAGCAGTTGGCCTACGCAGGTGATGATGTGGAGATGGGCGACGTCTTCCCCAGCCTACCGGACGCTATAGAGGGCAGTGACTTCTACGGCATCTTTGACTACGGCGATTGGCCCATTGATTACGAGGGCTACGAGGCGGCGCCCTTGAACCCCAAGTACAATAACGACTACGGCATGTGGCTACAATGGCTCCGTGGCGGCGATCCGCGGTGGTTTGGCCTAGCCGAGGCCTTGGATCGCCACGCAGCGGATCTGGACATGCTGCACAACTTGCAGAGCCCTCGCTACTGGTCTGACGGCACAGCCTTCGGCCACAGCGATCACGACGAAGCCGGCTTCGATAATCCCCACCGCAACACCAACAGCAACCACCCGGACACAATCTACGGCATGGCGGGAATGCTACTCACCTACTACCTGACAGGCTACGAGAAGTCGTACGAATCTGCGCTGGAACTGGCAGAGTGCATCGAGTATCGAGTGCACAACGACCGTCACCTCTGCTCCTTCTTTCCCGATTGCAGCGGCCAAGGGTATGGGCTGGGCGAAACAGAGGGTGTGTACGGTGGCAACTCCCGCCCCGCGGCCAACTGCCTGTTCATGATGATCGAGGCCTATCGAGCCACGGCCGATCCCCGTTATCTGACAGCGGCCGACGCGGTGGTGGACTGGGCCCGCCCGGCGCACCAGCCCTACATCAACGGGCCCACAGGTGAGACGCAGTGGTACAGCTATGTCAAGCCTCAGTTCATCAACCAGTACTTGCTTTCGCTGGGGCGCTACCTTGAGATGCGGGAGGAGTTCGGGCTTTCTGATACCTATGATGCGGTCGGCTCACTTGTCGGTTTCGCAGATTGGCTACGCACGCATGCCTTGATTGAGCTAGGTCCCATCGATACTGGAGAGCGGGCAGCGTACCCGTACGAGTGGTATTTCGATGGGCGGCAGGGGGACCCCACGGATGAGTGGTCCTTTGGGAACAACGTTGCGGTGATCACCAACTGGCTCCTACTGGGCGCCGATGCGATGACCTACGCCTACCGGTACAGCGGAGATCCCCAATACATGGAGTTGGCCACCCGGCTCTTCCGTACGGGCAGCCGTGATCCGTGGTACGAGGGGGATGAGAACACCTACGGCGAATCCAAGGAGACGGCCAACAGCGTTGCCTTTGGCCATGTCTTCCTCTACGAGTGGGCACACCGACCGTGAACACGCTACTGATGGGGAGGTGGAGACCATGAGAACCCGAGTTGAGTGGCATTTCAGTCTGAGTTGCGCCCTCGTCGCGCTGGGTTTGCTCGTCAGTCTGCTGGCGGTGGCCAATCCTGCACTCGCCCAAGGGGAGAGGATCATCTTCCTTCACCATTCCTGCGGCTCCAACCTGATCATGGAGGGCGGTGTGCGCCAGGGGCTTACGGCCCGCGGATACGAGTTCTACGACCACGGCTACAATGAAGAAGGGCTCGTCCTGGCTGACGGCACTTGGCCCGGAACCAACTTCGACGTGCCAGGGGACAACACGGATCCCGATGGCTACGCCAGCATCTTCACCCAGCCGCTACATGACCCGCCGGACAACACCCTCAGCCACCTGATGCAGTACGACGTCATCGCCTTCAAGTCCTGCTTCCCGGTGAGCAACATCGAGAGCGATGCCCAGTTGGCTGAATATCAATCTCACTACCTCTCTATCCGGGATCGGATGGACCAGCATCCCGAGAAGATGTTCGTCATCGTCACCCAGCCCCCCGAAGTGCCCGCCAACAGCAGCCCTGATGCAGCAGCACGGGCGCGGGCCTTCGTGAACTGGTTGCAGTCGGACGAGTACCTGGCTGGTCATCCGAGTATCTTCGTCTTCGACTTCTTCGGCCTGCTGACGGACGGCGACAACTTCCTCCGGCCCGAGTACCGGATGGATGAGTACGATGCGCATCCCAACGAACTGGCGAACCGGACCATAGGCCCCCTCTTCGTGGACTTCTTGGATCAGGCGATTCGGACTTGCGGTGGGGGGGCGTCCCATCCCGTCGCCCAGCCGACAACGCCGTCGGAGGTGGTGGAGACGCCGGTCATCTCAGCGGAGACACCACCCCCCGTAGGCGCAGTCGGTACCAGCGTGATTGACGACTTCGAAGGGTACGGCCCAGGCGAGGGCTGGGATGCCTGGACCGACGGTGGCGAGACAACAATGGAGTGCAGGCCGGACAATCAGATCGCCCACGGCGGCACTTTCTCGCTACTCATGGAGTACGACATCGCATCGGAGGGATGGGCCGGCTGCGGCCTCTCCTACGATTCTCAGCAGAACTGGAGCGACGGTGATGGTCTGTCCATGTGGCTGCGTGCTGAGGAGCCCGACCAGCAGCTGGCAATCACACTACATGTGGGAGATCTTCAGGAGCCCACCCCCTTCCAGGCTGAGTTGACCACTGCGCCGAGGAGCGTGGGGGGTTGGGTAGAAGTAGAGTTGCCGTGGGAGCGTTTCGCGAAGCCGGATTGGCATGGTCCTGGCGGTACGCCAGAGTTCGACCCTTCGCAAGTGACGGGCGTCAGCTTTGACTTCAGCGCCCCTGGGGGTTCCCGCCGCGAGGGCACGCTGTGGGTCGATGACCTCAGTTTGTCGGTGAAGGGCCAGGTGAGGACGATCTTCCCTGTGGTAGCGGTGGATGAGCCTGAAGAGGAGGGAGACGGCGGCATCTGCCCCTTCTCCACCTTGTCGCTTCCCTTGGTTGGGGTTGCGCTCGCTTACTGGCGCCGCAGCAGGGCTGGGTGAACCGGCCCATCGCATTCCAGCCGTTGAGCAATCGATCAATGGTGGGAGGGAATCGTGGAGTTAGGCCAGGCTGAGCTGGAAGAAGTCCTGAATAGCTGGTCCATGGGTAGTCCCTCGCCCTTCTACAAGCGAGGGGAGCACCTTCGAGGTGGTGAGCCGATTCGAGTGGCGGCCTTTGCGGGAGAGGAGGTGCGCTGGATAGGCAAGGTGGACACGGATATGTTCTCCAGCAGAGGAAATACCGATTTTGGCGTCTACATGGGCATTTCGGCCTACCGTGTCTTGTTCTACCGGGCGGCGAGCGTCTTCAGCGATCTGTGCCGCTCATACTGGTTCGAGGTGGATGTCGGAGGTCGGACGTGGCAAAAAGGCAGGGTCAGGAAAAGGGAGTATAAGGCCATCGGGCTCGCTCGCCCTAGATTCAAGAAGGGAATTGTATCTCGCCAGATCACCATCGCCGGGCTCCTCACGCGCACCGATGGCAAGGAGGAGTCCATTTTCCAGTACGAACTATCCGACCTGGAGTGGCTGAATCCCCAGGCGGGCAAGTTCCAGGGAGGAAAGGGCCGGAGCTTCTACGACCAGTTGATAGAGGCCTACGACAACCGCATCCCCATCTCCGTAACTGATCTCTGGTTGATGGAGCGCGATACCAGTCGTGCGATCCTAACCACGCCGGGCCAGGCGGCAGAAGGCCGAGCTGTGCGCACAGAGACACCAGAGCCGTCGATATCCGCTCAGGTTGTCACGGCACCGGCGGTTGAGGAGGCGGAGAGCGGAATCTGCCCTCGGTGTCGTAGCCGTCTCAAACCCGGGATTCAGTTCTGCGGCAAGTGCGGCCATCGGTTGGGGGCAGAGCCTGTCCAGGCGGGTGCTGAGGTGGAGGCGGTGACTGTGGAGACGGTCGTGGAGAAGTGTCCTGGCTGCGGCCATCCGCTGAGGCCGGGAATCCAATTCTGTGGCGAGTGCGGCCACCGGCTGGAGGCTGAGACGCCGGCCACGGAGCAACCTGGCGACCGGGTCGTGGCAGAGGAGGAAACCAGCACTCAAGGTGAAGCTGTGCAGGAGGTGGACCCAGACGAGTGTCCTGACTGCGGGAAGCCTGTTGAAGAGGGTTGGCGAGCTTGTCCCCATTGTGGTGTTCGTCTGACATCGGTGTGCCCCGAGTGCGGGAAGTCGATGGCGTCTGACTGGGTGGCGTGTCCGTACTGTGGGGCACGGCTAGGAAGCGGTGAGGCGCGAAAGCGGTGAATTGTGTCGTGAAGAAGAAGGGAGATAGTGAACGATGGATGCGGATGTCATATCTGTGCTATTTCAGGTGCTGCTGTCGCTGGCGATATGTGTGGTCCCAGTTCTCTTGATCCTAGGTGCGATAATCGTCCTGGTTATCATTCTGGCCCGCAGGAAGCCCAAGACCGCGCCTCCGCCTGCGAGCGCCAGGGAACCAGCGTCCTCGGCAGCGGCTGAGGCTGTACCCGAACCGGCGCCTTCCGCCTCTGCGGAGGCCGCCGTGCGGGCGTGCCCCTCCTGCGGTGCGGAGAACGCCGCAGACAACGCCTTCTGTGAGTACTGCGGGGAGTCTCTGGGATAGGCGGTCATTCTCAGGACTTTGGAAGAGCGCGCGCCACCGCTGCGAGTTCTGGAGATTGGGGGTGGAGAACACGTGTCTTCTGAAACAGCATCTTTGCCGGCTTTGGAGTTCTATCCATTGACGCCCCGGCGATGGGACGATCTGGTAGCCCTGTTTGGGCCCCGCGGAGCGTGCGGTGGGTGTTGGTGCATGTGGTGGAGATTGAAATCGTCCCAATTCGAGGAACAGAAAGGGGAAGGGAACAAGAAAGCCTTGAAGAGGATAGTTGATTCGGGGCAGATCCCTGGCCTTCTAGCTTACGCAGATGGACAGCCTGTGGGATGGTGTTCGGTGGCTCCAAGAGAGGCATATCCGCGCTTGGGTCGATCCCGGATCCTGAAGAGGGTTGACAATCAACCCGTGTGGTCGGTGGTCTGTTTCTATGTCGACAAGCGGTTCAGACGAAGAGGCGTCACAGTCAAGCTGCTCGCAGCCGCTGTGGAACACGCCGAAAAGCATGGCGCAAAGATCATAGAAGGATACCCGGTCGAACCACGGAAGGCTAGCACGCCCGACCCCTTTGCTTTCACTGGTCTGGCATCTGCCTTTCTCAAGGCAGGATTCGTGGAGGTGCTCCGCAGATCGGATACCAGGCCGATAATGCGCTGCCACATAGCGGAATGAGCAGGAGCGCCAGCCGAGGATCCGCTTTGGCCGCGCGAAGCGGAGTTCTCCTGGGCGGGGTCAAACACGGCCTGTGATCGCCCCTTCAGCGATGGAAACCAGGGCGACACTAAGCAACATGAGAGCACAGCCTTGACACACGCAGGGGAATGAAGAATGCTTCCGTTGTTTGAAGACTACCCTCTATTGGCCGAGAAGGTTCCACGCGTGGAGTTGGGCCAGTTCCCGACTCCCGTGGAAAAGCTTGTCCGCTTCGGCGAAGAGCTGGGGATAGATGGCCTTTACATAAAGAGAGATGACTTGAGCGGCGCAGTCTATGGAGGGAACAAGATCCGAAAGCTCGAATTCCTGCTGGGTGATGCTTTGCGAAACGGAGCCACAGGGGTCATCACCTTTGGCTCTGCGGGGTCCAATCATGCTCTGGCGACGGCCATCTACGCCAAACAGGTGGGGCTACGGAGCATCTCTATTCTGAGGACACAGCCCAACGCTCGGTACGTCGGGCGCAATCTTCTCATGAGTCATTACTGCGGGACCGAGCTGCATTCCGTTCGGAATATGCTGTTCTCGCACGTGACAACGGTTTGCCAACGCGTGTGGCACAGGCTGAAAGCTGGGCAGTTGCCGCAGGTTATCCCCCTCGGCGGGTCTTCCCCATTGGGGACGGTGGGGTATGTCAACGCAGCGTTCGAACTGCGGGACCAGATCGCGCGGGGGGAACTCCCGGAGCCGGATCGAATCTACGTCGCCTTGGGCACCATGGGCACCGCTGTGGGGTTAATGCTAGGGCTGAAGGCCGCCCATCTGAAGAGTGAAGTAGTCCCTGTACGCGTGGTTAGCGAGCAACTGGCCAGCATGCGGAAACTCACCGGACTCTTTCAGAAGACCAACTCCTATCTGTGTTCCCTGGACCCCTCCTTCCCCAGATTTGAACTCTCCGAGAGCCACATAGATATCAGAAGCGGCTTTCTTGGCGAAGGGTATGCCTACTTCACCGTGGAGGGAATGGATGCCGTACGGCGCATGAGGAAGACTGAGTGGGTCAAGCTGGAAGGCACTTACACGGGGAAGACCCTGGCCGCCCTCATGGATGATGTACAGAAGCACGACTTGAGAGGCAGGGTAGTCCTGTTTTGGAACACCTACAACTCCAGGGATTTCTCGGATAGGATCTCTGACGTTGACTATCGCCAACTGCCTCCGTCCTTCCATGGGTACTTTGAAGAAGCGGTGCAGCCTCTGGACACCGGTGCCTAGGGTGGAGATAGGGGGCGGTCTGTCGCACGTGCTTGCCCGCCACCACAAGCAAGTGGATGACGTCACCTCTCTTCGCCAGAGAAGAGGTCCGGCTGCTGAGGCCAGAGGCCGCGGGGATCAACGGTGGGCAAACCCAGAAGTTGCTGCAGTTGCCGCACGGTCTCCGGTGCATAGCCGGCGTAGTGGTTGTTCACGTAGACGTAGATGCGTTGCACCTGCTTCCCTAGATCCGTGATGATCTCCGCCCACGAGGCCAGGTCCTCCGAGCGGTCCCTCTGCACTTGACCCAGGTACTTGAACTCCTGGTGGAAACCGACTAGGCGCAGATACGCAAAATCGGTGGTGGTCTCGACGACCGGCGGCAAATCTTGCCAGTCGTTGATGCACCAGGCCACGTTGAAGTCGCTCAAGAGATCGAAAACCTCGTCGCTGTTCCACGACTCGCTGCGAAACTCGGTGACGAACCCCAAGTCTCGAGGCAACAGAGGCAAGAAAGCGCGCAGGTTGTCCTCAAAGCGCCTGGTGAAGGATCGTGGAAACTGGATGACGATGGGACCCAGTTTGTCTTCCAAGAGTCTCATTCTGTCGAGAAACACTGACAGCTTCTCCTTGGTGCCTAGCAACCGCTTGTCGTGAGTTATCTCTTGAGGCATCTTGCAAGCGAACACGAAGTTCGGCGGCGTGCGCGCTGCCCACGATCTCACGGTGGAAGCTGCGGGGATGGCGTAGAACGTCGCGTTGATCTCCACCGTGTCGAAGACGTGGGAGTAGAAAGGAAGAAACCCCCTGGTAGAAGAACCAGGGGGGTAGAATACGCCTATCCAATCCTTGGGGCTGAACCCCTGGACGCCGAGGCTCACGTTGTCGGGTCTACGCCGCACGAACGTCTCACCTCTCACGCACACTCGCCTCTTGCAGCCGCCCCGTAGGCCTGAGTGGCCCACGGCGTGCTAGCAAAGGATAGCCGCGGGGATTCGCTCCGAGAGGGCTATCGCATCGGCATCGCCAGTGAACCGAAGCTCGATTGCATTACTCGAAGCAAGGGGTGGCGGCGATGCTACACCCCAGCTCGAGCAGCGGACGCAAAGCGTGGAGTGAGTCGAGGCTCAGCTCTTCTTAATGAACCTCATCATGTTGGTGCTGCAGACGGGACACGTGCCCTTCATGGCGGGGCGGCCGTTCTTCAGCACCACTTCCTTGGCGTCCTTGATGTCACGCTTTTCCTTGCACTTAACGCAGTAGCCTTCCATTGCAGTCACTCTCCTTTCCTATTCTTTCTACTAGGCCAAACACAGTTGACCACGCATGGCGTGGAATCAAGCTTCTGGTACAGCGCGCAGACTCAAGCCTTCCACTCGAACCGCAGCGCCGACCCTCAGAGGCCGGAGAAGCGGCAGACATGCGGGTTCTTGGCACGACCTACGGTTACGGTCAACTATAGGCGTCCTTCACGCAACGGTTCTGGAACCACTATACCACAATCGCTCCCGTGTTGCAAGTGCAGTTTCCATGGGATGCGTCAACAGAAATGGCGACGAGATGCCCGTCCTTGTGGGGTGATTGACGCGCCAGCGGACGTTGCTACGGCTCGCTTGCTACCAAGTCTTCCCAGCCCTTGGGCATCACGGTTGAGTCGTCCAGCCTCGCTCCTTTGAGTTGGGCGTGCTCCAGCCTGGCCTCCTTGAGATTGGCGCCTTCGAGGTTCGCCCCCTGGAGTCTGGCTTCTGTGAGGTCTGCCTCTTTGATGTTGACGCCCTCGAGGTTGGCATCTTGGAGTTGGGCTGATGCAAGGTAGGCCTCTGTTAGATGAGCACCGGCCAGGTTCGCCCCTCGGAGGTTGGCCCATTGCAGGTTGGCCCCTTTGACGTTGGCGTCCCGCAGGTCCGCCCCTCGTAGGTTGGCGCCCGCCATGTTGGCACCTGAGAGTCGGGCCGACCGGAGGACGGCCTTCTGTAGGTTGGCGTCTTCCAGGGACACCTTTGCGAGGTTGGCATCCTGCAGGTTGGTTTCTTGAAGATCGGCGCCGATGAGGTTGGCCGCCTCTAGGTCAGAGCCGGATAGGTCAGCTTTGCCAAGGTTGGCCCTCTGAAGATCGGCTTTGGCCAGGTATAGGCCAGCGAGATCCTGATCGGCCAGGTCACAGCCCCGGAGGCTTTCCCTGCTCTTGTGGTAGCCCAGGGCCCGTGCGTAATCATCGCGTCTGATCCGTTCGGCCTCCTGGGCTTTGGCGAACTCGAGGCTCTCTGTCTGCCTGCGGCGGGCCAGCCAGTGTCTCCAGTAGGTCACGAGGGCCCCGGTCAGCGCTCCGCTCAAGAAGCCGATGAGCACGGACGCCCATTGAATATCCATCTGGTACTCCTCTTGGGGCCGTCAACTGCGCAATGCCTTTGACAGTGGTATTCTACGCTCAAGCCAGCGATGGCGCAACTTGGTCCTGGGTGCCCAGTGTGCGCTGTCTGCTGGGCGTTCGCATGCGTTTGGGAAGTCATGGGGTCGGTTCTTGGCGCGGTGCCCATGAAGGGGCAGGGGCACCGTCGCTGAGATGGTGGCCCGTTGCCTTGGATGCAGTCGACCTCCGGCCCGCGCAAGGCCTCGCACCTTGGTCGCCTCGCGAGTCAGTCAGAGAGTCGAACGTTTCCCCAGGGCGCGGGCCATGGCGGCGATGTGTTGTGGCGTGGAGCCGCAGCAGGCGCCGATGATCCTCACTCCCAACTCGGCGTAGCGGACGGCATACTTGGCCATGACCTCAGGCGTCGCATCGTACTCGGCGCGTCCTTGAACTAGACGGGGGATGCCGGCGTTGGGCTGCGCGGCGAGGACGGCCTCTGGACAGGCCTCCTTCATCTCCTTCATCACCTGCTCCACCTCCTGGGGGCCGGTGCCGCAGTTGGCCCCTATGGCCTGGACTTCCCAATTGCTGAGGGTCTCTGCCGCCAGGCTTGCGCTGACCCCCATCATAGTGTGAAGGTTGGTGTCGAAGGTCATAGTGCAGACGAGAGGCAAATCGGTGCTTTCCCGTGCCCCGGTCACTGCCGCCTCCACCTCTTTGAGATCGGCCATGGTCTCGATGATGAGAAGATCCGCTCCACCATCGGCCAGGCCTCTGGCCTGCTCCGCGAAGGTCGCCTTCGCCTCGTCGAGGGTGAGGCTCCCAACGGGAGGGAAGAACTCCCCCGTGGGGCCAATGGACCCGGCGACGAGCGTCTCCCCAGCGTCTCTGGCTACTTCCGCTGCCCTGCGGCTGAGTTCGTAGACTTCGTCCTGTAGACCGTACTTGGCCAGCCTGAACCGATTGGCGCCGAACGTATTAGTCAGAATCATCTCCGAGCCGGCCGCGATGTATCCGCGGTGTACGGCCAGTACCTTGTCCGGATGCGTCAGGTTCAACTCCTCGGGAGCGTGCCCCTTCTCCAACCCTGCGGCCTGGAGCATGGTCCCCATGGCCCCGTCGACCAGGATCGTCTCACCAGCAGCCAACCTGTCTAGAAATCCCATTCTTCTTCCCCCTAGGTTGCAGACTTGCCGCTGCCCATTGTACCATCCTCAGACTTCCGGTACAAGAAGAGCCCTTGTCGACTCATTGCTCCTTGATTCTGGATGGCATATAATGTGCTGAACAGGCACCTGGTGGACGACTTCGAGAAACTGGTGTGGGCTTTACGCTGTGAGGAGGGAATGCGTGATGGAATTGCTCGAAAGGTTGGTTCAGGCTGTCCAGGACGGAGAGGCTGAGGATGCCGCGGCCCTGGCCGAGGAGGCGATGGCGGCTGAGATGGACCCGCTGGCGGTCGTAGACGCTCTGACTGAGAGCCTACGGGAGGTAGGGGATCGTTTCGAGCGGATGGAGGTCTTTCTTCCCGAGATGATGCTGGCGGCCCAGGCGATGCAAAAGGCACTGGAGCCGATAAGCCCTTATTTGGAAGGGATCAAGGAGGGGCGGGAGGGGAAAGGCACTATTGTTCTCGGCACCGTGGAGGGAGATATCCACGAGATAGGCAAGCACATCGTGGCCCTGCTCCTCGAGGTAAACGGTTTCGCAGTCCACGATCTGGGGGCCGATGTCAACGCTCTCGATTTCATCAAGAGGGCACAAGAGGTGAACGCCGACATCATTGGTGCTTCGGCCCTCATGACCACCACCATGCCGGGCCAGCAGGAGATAATCGAACTCCTCAAGGACATGGGGTTACGCGACACTTTCCACGTAACCGTGGGCGGCACGCCAGTCAACCGGGAGTGGGCAGAGGAGATAGGAGCCGATTCCTGGGCGGAGAACGCCTCACAAGCCGTGGCCATTCTGGAAGAGGCAATGGGAGAGAGGAGGGGCCATGCCAGCACCGCCCTATAAGATGTGGGAGATATTGGAGCGTGCTCGTACAGGCGCCTTCTGCGAAGATGATGCCTTCATCATGGAGCGCTTCATGCCCAGAATGAAGGAGGTCATAGAGAAGCACGGGATAGAGTATGATCCTTCCACGCCCGTCCCCAGCGACGATAACCTGGCCGACGCCATTTGGCAAGCGGGGCTGGAGTTGTTTCTCCAGGTCGGGGTGCTCTGCGTCGATACTCACAGGATAATGGCTTTTGACGAAGCAGAGGTGAAGGAGGCCCTGTACCTGACGCCCGGGGAGTATTTGGTGGGCGCTGGCAAGGATGCCCGCTACCTGCGATGTCGGGAAGTGGAGGACGCGCGACCGCCCTTCGTCATCTTCAGTCCTGACATCAGTTGCGACGAAGAGCTCTTCTTGCCCATGTGCATCGCCTACTTGAAGGAGCCTTTGGCCGAGGGGTTCTGTGCCCCCATCCTGGAGGAGAGTATGGGCCTCAAGATCAAGGCCAAGAGCCCGACGGAACTGGCTGGCAGTATGGAACACGCCATGAGTCTGCGGCAGGCCGCGAAACTGGTGGGGCGTCCTGGTATCTTCTTGGTCGCCGCGGGTACTGCGGAATCGGACACGGCGCAGATATCCATCAGCCATTCCGACTGGGGAGTCAGGACCACGGATGGCCGCTTGGTCGGTGGCCTCACGGAACTGAAGATCGACAACGCCCTTCTCAATAGGGTTGCTCACTATCAGCAGTTTGGCTGCTTCACCGGAAGCCTGACGGGGCCGATCTACGGCGGCTACGCTGGGCGCGCTGAGGGGACGGCGGTACTGCAGGTGGCCTATCATCTCATGGGCCTGCTGGTCCACCAAGCCCACTACCAGATGAACTTCCCCTTCCACATCCACTACACCTCCGGGACCACGCGGGAACTCCTATGGGTGGTGAGTGCCAGCCATCAAGCCGTGGCCAGAAACAGCAGGCTCATCTCTGTGTCCAATGGCTTCCTGAACGCCGGCCCGGCGACGGAGATGGTTCTCTACGAGGCGGCGGCCCACTCCCTGGCCAGCACCGTCTCAGGGGCCAATCTCTGGGAGGCTGCACCGGCGCGCAACAAGCACAAGAACCGGGCCACCCCTCTGGAGGCCCGCATGGCGGCCGAGGTGGGCCATGCTTGCGCCCGCATGGAACTCACGCGCGACGGGGCCAACGAGCTGGTCCAGAAGATACTGAGCAAGTACGAGGATCGGATAGCCGATGCGCCGCTCGGCAGCGAGTTCCAGGAATGCTATGACGTGGCCAAGGCTGTCCCTACACAGGAGTACCTCGACCTGTACGCGCGGGTCAAGGACGATCTCGGGGCCATGGGTATTCAGTTCCCCTATTGACGGTGGAGAGGGCAGGAGCGATAGGACAGGTTTCTCAGTCTGTCCCGCTGCTTCCTCGACTGACAGGGGACCCATGACCAGTCGAAACGCTCCACTCGACGGCGATTCCGACGCCGCTTGACGAGGGCACACCTACCATCGAATCACTCCGCTGTCTCCGCCATTTCTTTGTGCTATAATACTGCTTATTGCTGTGGACTGAACAGGTCTTCGACAGGGATGGTAGGTGTTGACGCCAGGCGGTCGAAGACCTTAGGGAGTGCAGATGATCTCCAGGGTCAAGAAGACCATAGCCGAGTACCCCATGCAGTTCTGGGTGCTGTTCTGCGGCCGGTTCGTCGGCTCGGTCGGTGGCAGCCTGGTCTGGCCTTTTCTGACCATATACCTTCGCCAAAGGCTTGATATCCCCCTTACCACGGTGGGTGTCCTCTTCGCCGTGAATGCAGGGGTGGGCTTGTTCTCCCAAGTTATCTGGGGGCCGGTGGTAGACAAGTTCGGCCGGAAGCTGCCCATGGTGGTGGGCCTGTCGAACGAGATTGTGGTGATGTTGGGGTTTGCTCTCCTGGGCACGGTGGAGGCTTACGCTGTGCTCATCGCCATGAGTGGTCTCATCGAGCCTGCCTCTCGTATCGGCTCCGACGCCATGATCGCCGATTTGATAGAGCCCGACAAGCGGGCTGGCGCCTACGCCCTGATGAGGATGGTCTCGAACGCGGGAGTGGCCATCGGGCCAGCGGTGGGGGGCTTCCTGGCTGCCACATCATACCTGCTCACCTTCAGCACTGCGGCAGTGGCGGCGAGCGTCGTTCTGCTGTTGACCATCTTTCTGGTAAGGGAGACCAAGCCGGAGTTGACTGAGACGGAACAGGTCCATCGGCCGGGCGGAGGGTACGGACACATCTTTCGCGATTTCTACTTCCTGGCCTTTTGTGGGGCATCGATTTTGCTGTGGACGGCCTACGAGCCCTTCATGCAGATTCTCCCAGTCTACATGAAGGAGGGCTTCGGCATAGCGGAAAGCGGCTTCGGCCTGATCATGACCACCAACGCCCTCATGGTGGTCTTCCTCCAATTTGCGGTGACCCGGGTCACGGAGAAGTACCCTGACGCCTATGTCATGGCCGCGGGTGCCTTCTGGACCGGCCTGGGAGCTCTGGCTGCTGCCCTCTCCAACAACTTCTGGCAGTTCCTCGTGGCGATGATTATCATGACGATCGGGGAGTTGATCTGGGCCCCCACGTCCATCGCCTTCGTGGCCAAAGTTGCCCCTGTGGACATGCGGGGCAGGTATATGGGGGTGTATGGCGTGTTCATCGGATTGTCGTGGGGCATCGGGCCCATCACCAGTGGATACCTCTACGACAACATCGCGCCCGTCGCGGTTTGGCATCTGGCCGCTTGCTTGGCGTTGGCCGGCACCGTGGCTTATGCGATCATTGGAAGGATCTCTTCTCCCTCTCACCAATCAAGCCGCCCAGGGGACTTCCAAGATGAGACGTTCGACTAGAGAATGCTAGCGGTGGTCAGGTGTGTGGCCGGGCCTTGGCTGGCCTCTAGCACTCCACTGGAGGCCAGAAGGGCTTGCCGGTACCTCCAGGCCTTGCTAGAATCCTTTCATCAGTTGCCGGTGGGAATGCCTCGAGGTCTTAAGGAGGAAGAGAGATGCCTGGGATGAAGAAGCGTAGCTGGGAAAAGGAGAGCCTCAGCTTTGGCGATATACTGAACTTCTCGAGAAAGATGCTGTCTCTTGCTAAGGACGCGCGCGATCTCGGTGAGGCGGCAGGAGTCCCAAGGGCGGGTATTCGGGACCTGGCTAGCCTGCTGTTGGACATCGAAGGGGGGGTCAAGGCACAGACCGGCGTCGGTCTGACCCAGAGGCTTCAGGAATACTTGGGCACGCTGATCCCTCAAGCGTCCGGGGAGACGCCAGCAATCGAAGATGTCTCCGATGTGGACAGGGGGATTGAGGAGGTCAACGGTACTCTGACGCAACTCTATGGGGCAGGATGGTTTCGCAATTCTGACAGAATCGGCGACGTCTTTCGCGTGTGGGAGAAACTCGTCGCGGCCGGCTACACTCTCCCTCGCGAACAGTTTGACCAGGGTTCGGAGTATTCACAACTGGTAGGCGACTTCCACGATAGGCTACGTCAACTTCAGCCCTCTCTGGATAGTGTGGATTCTCTGGCGAACATGGTTCAACCCATGGCGGAGAGAGCGAAGGAACTGGTTCGCTCGCGAGGGACGGGTGGACTTCCGGACACAGGGTTCTCAGGAGAGGTGCGGAGGAATCCGAACTATGTAAAGATCCTTCTGGAAGCGGTGGCGAATCGCCATCCTCGATACTACTAGGGAGGTCTGGGAAGATGACCGGCCTCGGCGAGCGGTTGACCAGAGGGGTGAGCAGATACACCAACGGTCTGAGACAAGTTGGAGGGTTGAAAGGGGGAGTCCTCCCGGCAGCAGTGGCGTTGGTTGTGCTGTGTGGCGGCTGCACCATCGTGGGTCCCTCCGACTCCCAACGTGCCCTACAGACTCAGGTTGCCTTCCAGGTCACTCAACTGGCGGAGCTTCGAGAGCAACTTCAGACACCCACACCGGCCGCGGGCGTTCCCCAGGAAACAGCGACGCAGGTACGGTCTCCGACCCATACGTCATCGCCCACCACGGTGACCGAGCCGGTCCCCAGCGAGACGGCGATGGGTGGGGGCGCGGGACCCGTGCCCCAGTCGTGCGACATGGTCGCCGAGGGTGAGATCACTGTTTACCAGAGGCCAAGCGCAGATGCCACGGTCTTTGGCTCCATGCCAGCCGGGTCTCGGGTCACGGTCGAAGGGAAGACAGCGGACGGCTGGCTCGGCTTCGATCCCGGGGTGGCTCAGGCGGCGAACGTTGGGGTTTTCAGGCTGCGGTGGATTCACGAGAGCAGCGCCATCCGGCTCGAGGGATCATGCGATGGCCTCGCGAAATTGGTGGGACCGCCTCCAGGGTTTTGCTTCACAATGTCCATGGACGAGGTGCAAGTGTATGCTGAGCCTGACGTTTCCTCGAAGGTGCGAGCTACAATGGTGCCGGGCGACTATGCCGCGGTGTCGGCCATGACCAAGGATGGCTGGGCCAAAGTCGATCTCAGCGTCGGCAATAGGGGGGTGCATCTCAGCGGGTGGATCCAAGGGGCCACTCTCAACTTGAACGGTCCGTGTGACGATCTGCCAACGATAGAGCCGTGATCGAACGCCGGGAGCTGAGCCGTTGGGCTGACGTAGATATCAGAGCGGTGTTTCTCAGCACCGACGTCGTTGTATTTGGGATGGCAAGGAGGTTGACGTGAACAGTCGAGAGCGAGTTCTTCTTGCCTTGGCACACAAGGAGCCTGACCGAGTGCCGATTGACTTCGGTGGACTCGTCACCTCCCTACACCACGAGGCTCACCGCAACCTTCTCAAGCACCTGGGGATGCCGTCCGACGAGGCGCCGATCATGGATACGTTCCAGCAAATCGTGGACCCGGCACCTGCTCTCAAAGAGATGTTCCACGCCGACGTTGTGGGTTTCTTCCCTCATTCAGGTTCGGATTGGGAGTTCGAGCTTGACCCGGTAGCGGATACCTTTGTCGATGAGTGGGGGGTGCTGTATCAGCGGCCGCCTGGGGGTTACTGGTATGATCTGGCGGGCCATCCGCTCAAGGAAGGAACGATCGAGGAGCTGGAGGCCTTCCACTTTCCCAATCCGAGGGACCCCAGTCGGTTCGAGGGTCTGGCTGATGTAGCAATGGGTCTGCTGGAGAACACGGATAAGGCGATCATGATTCATGCTCCCATCGGCGGGGTTTTCGAGCAATCATATTGGTTGCGGGGCCTCGAGCCTATGTTCAGGGACATGGCCCACAACAAGAAGTACGTCGAGGCTCTAGCCCAGAGGGTGCTGGAGTGGCTGTTAGAGTTTTGGGACTTGGTGCTGGATGAGGTCGGACCCCACGTTCATGTCGTCGAATTGAGCGATGACCTCGGCGGGCAACTTGGGCCTCTGTTCTCGCCTGACCTGTATCGCAATATCTACAAGCCTCGACATCGTCGGTTGACCGACCTCATTCACGGGAAGACAGAGGCGAAGATCTTTCTTCATACGTGCGGATCCATTTACTGGGCCCTTCCTGACATTATCGACAGCGGGATGGACATCATCAACCCTGTGCAGGTTTCGGCCAGGGACATGGACACAGATCGGCTCAAGAGGGAGTTCGGCCAGCACGTTGTGTTCTGGGGTGGAGGAGCGGATGCCTCGCAGGTGCTGCCGTTCGGGACACCAGAGGATGTCAAAGAGGAGGTCAAGAGGCGCATCCACGATCTCGCCGCGGAGGGAGGCTTTGTCTTCGCTCCGATTCACAACATCCAGGCCGAGGTACCCCCGGAGAACATCGTTGCTCTCTTCGAAGCTGCGTACGAGTATGGCCAGTATCCCATCACTGCATAGGGTGTGGCGGCCCTGCCCAGGCAAGACAATGTGAAGCAACTTGCAGGGCAGGGACATGGCCACCGGGCCAGGTGCTGGATGCAAGATAGGCTCTTGGAGGAGACTGCGTGGACTTGCAACAGATCTATGAGTTAGTGGTCGTGGGCGACGCGCCTGGGGTCGAGGAGCTCGTTCAGCAAGCCGTCGGGACAGGCGTGCCGCCCCTGGAGATCATATCGCGGTATCTCATTCCAGCCATGACGGAGGTGGGGGCTCGTTTCGAGCGAGCTGAGTTCTTCGTGCCAGAGATGATCATTGCGTCTGGGGCGATGCAGGCTGCACTCACCATTCTGAAGCCATTGATGGCGGAAGGGCAATTGAACACGGCTGGCCAGGTGGTGCTCGGGACGGTGCAGGGAGACATGCACGACTTGGGAAAGAACCTGGTGTCCGTGATGTTAGAGGGAGGAGGTTTCGCGGTCACTGATCTAGGGGCGGACGTAGGCCCCGAGGGGTTCGTGGAGGCTGTGCGGGAACACAAGGCCGACATTGTGGGCATGTCTGCCCTGATGACTACTACCATGCCAGCTATGGAGAGGACCATACAGGCCCTGATCGAGGCGGGCGTACGCCACGGCGTGAAGGTACTGGTGGGTGGGGCACCTCTCACCCAAGCCTATTGTGACCAGATCGGTGCCGATGGCTACGCTCCCGATGCATCGTCAGCGGTACGGAAGGCGAAGGAACTGCTCGGTATCGTATGAAACCCTAGCCTGGAGAGAGCCCAGGGTATTCTGAACGTGGTAGGCACTATTCCGAGCGCTCGGTTCTTGGTGACCAAGGACCAACACGATTTCAGCCCTTTCTACACGTTGTCCAGGCTTCGTGCCTCGCTGTTTCAACCAGATCGGGTGGCAGGAAATCAACATTCCTCTCCAGAAGGTCCCGGCAGAAAACCATTCCCGCCTCCAGGAGCTTCCGCTTCTCAGCTTGCCCGAGTGACGTAAGACACGTTACGGGGAGCAAGCCACTTTCCTCAATCAGAGATCGCAGACTTCCCTGGGGTGGATAATCCCAACTGATAACTCCTAGACCCACACACTTGGCATAGGCCTTCACTTTGGACGTGACCTTGGTGTTGGTCACCAGCCAGGCTTGGTGGAAGTGCTGTCTGTGACCTGAGATCTGAACCCAGGCCTGCTGCACATACAGGAAGCAAGCGTAGGTGTAGAAGGCATCTCTTGAGATGGGAGGCATTTCATAGGACAAATGAACCTACTCCGCCGATAGTCGGTGACTGGGGCAAGGGGCAAGAAAGGGGTCCAGGATGTCAGAGGAGCGGGAGTTCGAGCGAGCCTGGTTGTCGAAATTGTCCGGCTGTCTAGACGAGATTGCTGGAGAAGAAGTCCGAAAAGTAGTGCTGAGAGGAAGTGAAGGGCTGTCATCGCGTTCCGGTAGAGGGGAGGTGATTGAGTGGTCCAAGGGAGCAATGGAACGATTGGAATCGCTGGTCGAGGACAAAGAAGCCAGAGAGATCATGACTGGCTGTGCATGCCAGTATCCGAAATCGGCTCTGCAGGAGATAAGGAGAGAATACGAGCAAACCAGAGATATTGATTTGGCGCACAAGATGCTCCAGGAACAATTCGAATCGTTCCTCAGGGACTCCCTTGAACTCGGTGACGAGCTTCTCAAAGAAGTGGTACGGAGGGGATGGGGTCTGGCGGGAGTCAAGGAAGGCCACACCATCGTAGCGACGAAGATACCCAAGAGCGGGCACCTTATCGAGTATATGGAAGAAACGGATCTCGAGAAGAAACGGCAGTACTACTGCCACTGCCCCAGAGTGAGAGATGCGCTTGGCACGTCGGAGACGATCTCCCGAACGTACTGTTATTGTGGAGCAGGCTTCCATAAAGGCATCTGGGAAGAGATCCTCCAAGAACCTGTGGCAGTAGAGGTGTTGGAGAGCGTGCTTCAAGGGGATGAAGTGTGCAAGATCGCGGTGTATCTACCTTCAGATCTGTAGTCAGATGCTGGGCCGCCTCGCGACATAGGGCATTTGGTCGGTTGTCACAGCCGACCTCGACGGCTTTGCGGCCTACATGTGTGTCCGAGGGCGGTACTGAATCGCCTCGGCCAGGTGGGCGGTCTCGATGGTCTCTGAACCGGCCAGGTCGGCGATGGTGCGACCCAGTTTCAGCACACGATGGAACGCCCTTGCGCTCATCTGCAACTGCTGCATCGCCGCACGCAGGAGGCTCCGACCAGCTTCGTCTAACTGACAGTACTCCCGTACCTCGGCTGGCCCCATGTCCGCATTGCAGAACAGCCCGCTGTCGGCGAAGCGCTGGCGCTGGGTGCGGCGGGCCCTCTCCACGCGGGCGCGGATGGCCGCCGAAGGCTCTCCCAGGCGGTCGTCAGTGAGCTTCTCGTACTGCACGCGGGGCACCTCGACGTGGATGTCTATACGGTCCAAGAGCGGACCTGACAGGCGCTTCTGGTAGCGGCTGACCATCGATAGACCGCATGTACACTCCTTGGTGGGGTCGCCGAAGTACCCGCAGGGGCACGGGTTCATCGCCGCCAGCAAGGTGAAGTTGGCGGGGAAGGTGAGGGTACCCTGGGCGCGACTGATGGTCACCACCTTGTCCTCCATGGGCTGGCGCATCACCTCCAGCACTCTCGTGCCGAACTCGGGCACCTCGTCGAGGAAGAGTATGCCATGGTGAGCCAGGCTTATCTCACCGGGGCGGGGCCACTGCCCTCCGCCGACCAGCCCCGCGTGGCTGATGGTGTGATGCGGTGCGCGGAAGGGCCGATGGCGGATGAGAGGTGTCTCGGGGGGCAGTAGTCCCGATACGCTGTAGATCTTCGTAACGTCGAGGGCTTCGTCAATGCTCATGCTGGGCAGGATAGAGGGCATAGACCGGGCCAAGAGGGTCTTGCCAGCGCCGGGCGGGCCGGTCATGAGCACGTTATGGACAACACTCCAGCACATGTGGAGCATCCTTCAGCTTGGTGGTCCATCTGTAGCCTGTGAGGCTGGCCTATTCTACGCTGGAATGCGCGAGTCGGCAACTCATTCTCCTAGGCTGGCACCAAGACGTTGGCTCCCTGTGGTGTGAGCTCGATCGGCCTAGGTGCTCTGCCGCAGTTAGTAGCTGCACGCCTGGGCGTGTGGGTCCCAAATACGGCAATGGAACTAGAGCGGGTGTTGTGCTTGGGTTAGGTTGGCCCAACGCTGAACTGACCTTGCGACTTGACAGATTCTGGCAATCGTGCTATAAGGGCTAGTGAGATGCGGTCTGAACATCACGTGTTTTTCACGGTGGGTACTGGGTTGCTGTCTTCTCCACAAGACAGGGGAGGGTGCTAACAGTGAGAATGACACCGAGATTCAAAGAACGCAAGACGACACAGGCAGCTGCGGTCCTCGTGCAACTGGGAGGCGGCAGGATGAACTACATGCATCTCATCAAGCTTCTGTACCTGATCGACCGCCAGGCGCTCACGGAGTGGGGGCAACCCGTTACCTTCGACGCCTATGTCTCCATGAATCAGGGACCGGTCTTGAGCCGAACCTTGGAGTTGATCAATGAGGGTATGAGGCCAGGGCGTCCTTCGTACTGGAACGAGCATATATCGATCATCGAGCGCTACGATGTGGAGTTGGCATCGCCCGTGCCTACTGGCGAATTGTCAGAAGCGGAGGTTGATCTGATCAATGCGACCTTTGAGAAGTATGGGCACATCGGTAAGTGGGATCTGGTGGATTGGCTTCACGACATACTGCCAGAATGGCAAGACCCTGAGGGCTCGTGCCTGCCAATCGAGTATGAAGGCATCCTAGAGGCCGTAGGCAAGGATGAGAAGGACGTCAAGAGTATCTTGGATGAACTCACCCTAATAGGATTCGTCGATGAGCTATTGCCGGAAGAAGCGGTTTGACGGCAATCCAGGAGACACCGTCTTTTTCGACGAGATGTATCAACAGACATGGCATCTCTGGGTGGTTCTGACGAGTCCACAGGGGGACACCGCCAAGAGTGTCATGGTGAACCTCACGTCCAAGAGCAGTCATTCGGATAGGACAGTGGTTCTGCACAAGGGCGACCATCCGTTCATTGAGCACGCTACCGTTGTCAACTACCGCGCAGCCAGATTCGTCAATGTGGACGAGGTGAAGAAGCAAATCCGTAACAACATGCTCACTGCCGACTATCCGTTTGAGCCTGATGTCTTGAAACGCATTCAGGATGGCATCCTGCGATCTCCTTGGACCCGCCTCAGAATCAAGGAATACTGTGCTGAGAGGCTTTGATGTTGCTGCTAGCAGCACATTAGGGCTCGTAGCCTCGTAGAAGCAAACGTGCGTTCGAAGGCTTGCCCCCCGGATCACGCTCTGTCTCCTTATCGCCTGGAGGAGGGATAGGCCTTTCGGCTACATAGGAGAGGCAAGATCAACCTCGATAGATTCCGCCACCTCCGTCGCCCCCGCCCCCTCGTGATCCGCGCCTGGTTCTGGCTGGCTGCTCATTCAACTCTCAGGAGGTTGATACCGCATGGAACCGCGGGAAACTGAATTCGAATGGTTGGAACGTTTCGGCACTCGCATTGAGGAGTTCAAGGGCGAAGGCCAACTCGTAGTCTCAGACGAACTCTCGATGCCATGCGTCTTCGACTGCGTATACCTAGACGATGGTCGAATACTGACTGAATGCCATGCAGCGGCAAGTATTGCGTCGCTCCCGCTGTCACCATTCACCAATGCAGCGCCCGTCCAGTTGGAGGGGTACACCACCGAAGGTTTGCACCTCCTCGCCGAGAAAGCTACGACACAGAGGTTCGAGTTCAGCACGGCCCCAGACACCCCATCAAGGATGCTCCTGCGCTGCCCTAGGGTGAACGTATCTTCGGCAGAGCCTTCAGGTCTGGCACCCCTGCGCTTGGCGTATGGCTTGACCAATCTCGAATTCCTGGGCGATGAGGTGAGGGACTTCGTGACTGACGGTAGGCGACGCATATCCAGGGACACGTTTCGCTTTCAAGTGGCGTCAACGGAAATCACTGTGAGGCAGGTGCCTGAGTATCGTGAGATTGTCGAGCAAATGAAGGCAACGAGGAGCCTAGCAGTGACTGCCGACGCGACTGTAGAGTTACCAGACAGTTCGGCAAGCCTGCAGCCCTGGGATGACATGATGGATATCGTCTGTACCCTACTATCTCTGGCCAATGGGAGCAAGGTCAGGTGGGTCTACTCCAAGCTAGTGAGCCAAGTCGGTGAGCTTGTGTCGATGCGTATGCTCATGAGGCCATCGCGGTTCTGGGTTCCCGGCGGGGCTCTCATCGGAGGAGCCACCGCTGCGGAGCTGAAAGCATTCCTTGCCCGGAGTTATGGGCCATACTTGCAGGCGCACGACATATACAACCTGCCTGTCGCGATAGGATACTACTTGGCGTCCAAGTCGGAGAGCGAATGGAATACCAGGTTCTTACTGGCTTGCATAGCGATGGAGACCTTGAAGGCAAACTTCGCGAAGCATGGCAGCCATCGAGGCTCGTTCCGCACTCTCGTCAAGAAGATGCTCGCGCAGCTCAAGATAGAATACACCCAGGACGATCTACGTTTCATCAGGGTTCGAGACAAAGTGGTACACACAGGTCAGTTGGGCAAGAGTTTTCGCGAGACGTGGGGCACCTATTCGAATCTCATTCGCCTGCTTGACAGGATCTTTGTCCGAATCTTGCGCTACGAGGGTGAATACTTGAACTATGCAGATCAGTGGAGACTGATGTAGGGCGAACACCGTGTTAGAATGAACGTCACCATAGTAGACCGAATGCGCACTATCCTAGCCAGAGCCGTAGTCCGCCACCTCCACCGCCCCCACCTCCTCGTGATCCGCGCCTCGCTCTGGCTGGCAGCGGAAACAGATGACCCCGACGAAAAGCGCCGGTGCTTAGAAGCAGTGCTAGACTTGAACCCGCAAAGCCAAGCCGCTCGTGCAGGGTTGGCGCTTCTGCATCAGCGAGAGGTCAAAGGTATCGAGAAGTCCTCCATTGCCGACAACGGTTGTCAATGCTAGAATAGCGTTGAGGCCCGCTGGAACCAAGCGTATTGACTGTTACCAATTGTGATAGATTGATCTTCCCCCGAAAAAGTGGACACGAAGATAAGCAAGATTCGTGTATACTACTATCGGAGGGACAAGGATGA
>Ga0209979_1000418_pt1 | contig 59495 bp, 50 predicted proteins | sample AnhtaG_FD_183114 | JGI IMG/M metagenome (GOLD analysis project Ga0209979, IMG submission 183114) | Deep subsurface microbial communities from Anholt, Denmark to uncover new lineages of life (NeLLi) - Anholt_01485 metaG (SPAdes) (version 2) | ecosystem: Environmental > Aquatic > Marine > Oceanic... | reverse complement strand
CACAACATAGGCAACCTCCTTGAGAGTTTGACGTTTATCAGATTCTCAAAAAATATCATCTCTCTTGGGCGTTGCCTAATCTTTTCCCGCCAAAGGCGGGTTGTATGATTTGTATTTGGTCTCTACAAAAAACTTTGCAGGATCAATTGACTTTGAAGAAGCAAAATGTTATTTTTTCCGTTTGAAAGGTGTGACATGGATTTGAGAACCAATTATTTATAGCGTGCGACTTGTCACACGAAGATTTGGCTCGATGAATCGAGCAACTACGGCAACCTGAGAGAAAGGGAAGAATGACAAAGAGATCTACTATGAAATACAAAGCTTTATATGGGACACATGATATACTTCCTGATGACTCTTTTAAGTGGCGATATTTAGAGGATCGGGTGAAGAAAGTATTTGTTCTTTATAATTATAAGGAAATCCGTATTCCCATCTTTGAGGAGACGGAACTCTTTGCCCGAAGCATTGGCCAGGATACCGACATCGTTCAAAAGGAGATGTATACCTTTACCGATCAGGGGAAAAGAAGCATCACCTTAAGACCGGAGGGAACTGCGGGGGTGGTAAGAGCCTATTTGCAACACAGCCTGGGAGAGAGATTCCCCCTGGTTAAACTTTATTATTTCGGCAGCATGTTCAGGCAGGAAAGACCCCAAAAAGGACGCATGAGGGAATTTCATCAATTCGGGATCGAGGCCATCGGTTCGGCTGACCCTTCACTTGATGCCGAACAGATCGAGACGGCCATCAGGATCTGTCAGGAATTGAAGATCACCGACTTCAAATTGCATTTAAACAGCATCGGGTGTCCTGTCTGCCGACCAGTACATAGAGAGAAGCTTCTGGATTTCATGAAAGATAAGGTAGGCAAGCTATGTGATGACTGCAAGACAAGGTACCTGCGCAATCCTTTGAGGATGTTTGATTGTAAGAAAGAGAAATGTGTGGAACAACTTCAAGATGCGCCAGTGATGATTGAATTTTTGTGCCAGGATTGCCGGACTCATTATGATCAGGTTAAAAGACATTTGGGGGAGTTGAAAATCGACTACTTTGAAGACAAAAGATTGGTGCGGGGATTGGATTATTATACCAGAACCGCTTTCGAGATAAAATCACCTCTTCTGGGAAGTCAGGATACCTTGTTGGGAGGTGGACGGTATGATCTTTTAGTGGAAGAGTTAGGTGGTAAAAGCACTCCCGCCATCGGCTTCGCCGCTGGGATGGAGAGATTTTTGTTGATCCTTAAGATGGAGAAAAAGCTTTGCTTAAAGGATAAAAATTTAGATTTGTTTATTGCCACCCTGGGACAAGAAGCCAAGACCTTGGCGATGAAGCTCATGAAAGATTTAAGAGGAAAAAATATTATCTGTGAGATGGACTATTTGAACCGAAGCCTAAAGGCTCAAATGAAAGAAGCCAACCGCCAGGAAGCCAAAAGAGTCTTAATAATTGGCGAGGATGAAATCAAAAAAGGCAAAGCCATTCTAAAGGATATGGAAAGCGGAGAACAAAAGGAGTTGGAGTTAGAGAAGATAAGAGGTGCGTTTTGATATAACTCATGCATTCCCGCCAAATGTAGGGTGCCTGATAAAAATCGGAGATCCCGCCAGGGGCGGGGGCAGTTAAGCAAGGAGAAAATCTGATGAAACTACAGGTAATCTTGGAACCGAGCGATGAAGGTGGATATACTGCCTATGTGCCTGCACTCTCCGGATGCATTAGCAAGGGAGATACATTAGAAGAAACCATGGCTAATATTCGAGAAGCAATCGAACTCTATTTGGAACCGATAGAGGACGATTGGGTCAAGGATAAGGACGTCGAGGTGAGGGAGATAGCATTGTGACCAAAATACCCAGTTTGTCCTATGTGCAGATTGTTCGAGCTCTGCAGAGGTATGGATGGATCGTGGTAAGACAGCGGGGTAGCATATTAGGTTACAGAAACATTTAGGGGAGGAAGTTCTTAAATTGACCTTGCCTGCACATCGGCCCGTGAAACGTTCAACCTTATCGTATATTCTGAAGCAAGCTCGAATAGAGATCGATGATTTCTTGAAATCGTTATAATCATTGGCCAAGAGGAAATCAAAAAAGACAAGGCAGTTCTTAGGAATATGCAGACAGGAGAACAAGAGGAGATAGGATTAGCGGACGTAGGTCGGATATGCCTGCCAGCCATGGGTCGTAAGACCTATTCGACAATTGTCTGATAAAGGAGAGTTAGCATGAGAGGGATTCAATACATTACAGATGATCGAGGGAGGAAGAAGGCGGTAGTGATTGATCTGGAAAGGCACGGCGAGCTATGGGAAGATTTCTACGATAGCCTGATTGCCCGGAAACGAGCATCCGAGCCCAGAGAATCAATTAAGTCGGTCAAAAAACGACTTCGTAAACAGGGAAAGCTTAATGCCTGATTATATCATAACTTTTGTCCGCTCAGCCCGCAAAGAACTTGAGGCTCTGGACGCGGCTTTAGTCAACAGGATATTTCCAAGAATAGAGGCATTGGCCAAAGACCCACGACCGAGAAACTGCCACAAGTTAAGGGGGGAGAAGAATCTTTGGCGGATTCGCGTGGGGGACTACCGAGTTATTTATGCGATCCACGAAAAAGACTTAAAGGTTGATATTATTGCAGTTCGGCATCGCAGCAAAGCCTATGAGTAGATAGAAGAAGTCTGATATGGCCCCAAGACCTATCCAACAATTCCCTTGAGAAAAGGAGGATAAAATTATGTTAACCGCTTATCTGAAAGCGGCAATGAAAAAAGCAAAATATGAGATCCTGCAGGATGACAACACATTTTATGGCGAGATTCCAGGCTTTGATGGGGTATATGCGAATGTAGAAACTCTTGAGGCTTGCCGGGATGAATTGGAGGAGGTTTTGGAGGAATGGATTCTTTTCAGGGTATCACGTAACCTTCGCTTGCCTCAAGTGGATGGAATCGAACTGAAGATCAAGGAAACCGCATAATGCCGCGCGTTGGACCAATCAAGAGAAAGGAACTCATTCGATTGTTGAGGGGCCTAGGTTTCGAAGGCCCATATTCGGGCGCAAGGTATCAGTTCATGATTAAAGGCGAAACCACTTTACGGATTCCGAATCCACATCAAAGTGACGTAGGAAAAGAATTACTCACCAGGATTCTTAAGCAGGCAAAGATCGATAAAGAAACCTGGGAAAAGTTGTAGATCATGCATCCCGCAGGGTGTTTTTGATGCATCGACATTAGGAAATGCCGATGCTAATGCGTTAATGGGCTTCGGCAATTCTCCCCCGCATTTTGCGGGGGATCTTGAGACCATTGCCGAAGCATCAAGAAGAATGATGAGGTTATCTGAGCGTGCAAGCTTTTTACAAGAAAACACAAACCGGTTAGAAAATTATATTAGTCTCAATTCCCATTCTTCTCTTTTTCATCGGTATCTTTTGTTATCTGGGATTGCTGAGGAAATTTCTTGTTGTGGGCGTGTCCCCGCAGCTAGGTTGAGTTGCATGAACACCAATCAGCTCTAAGATAGACGAAAAACTCATGATCTTTGACCGAGAAGCAGACACATCCCTGGCTAAGAAGCTGATAATAGCTTTGTTATTCTTTAATTTCCTGACCAGATTTATCATCCTCATACGTCCCTTAATATACTTGGATAATTTAGTAATTGAGTCATTTTTCGATTATTCTCTGATTTCCGATGATGCGTATCTTTGCTTGAAAATTGCCAAAAACATCGCTCTGGGTCTGGGACCGACTTTTGACGGGATCAGTTACACTAATGGATTTCAGCCTTTGTAGGTATTCTTGATGGTGCCCGTATTCCATCTTTTTCCCAATGATCTTGTTATTCCTGTGCACCTCTCTTTGTTGATCTTAAGCATCTTCGACACGTTATCATTGTATCTTCTTTATAAAATCAGCATCCGAAACGCTAAATCTCTTTTCGCTCCAATCGTTCTCATCCTCTTGTGGATATTCAATCCTTACGTGATCAGCGCCACACTCAATGGCATGGAGACTATGATATCCTTCTTTTTTATTCTTCTCTTTTTATATTATTACGATTTGAGCCAGCCGCAGGAAGGCGGTAAAAGATCATTTATGCTGGGTGTGATCCTGGGGGTGGCTATGCTTGCCAGAATAGATTGCATCCTTTGGGTGTCTTCACTTCTTTTGCTCCTTACCTATAGATTATTGTCGAAGAACGTTTCCTTCAAACGATATCTCAGAACGTTGCTTTTTGTAGGTACAGGAGCCTTGCTAACATATTCTCCCTGGATTGTTTATTCTTACGCTTTTACAAAGGACATATTTCCCATCAGCGGAAAGGCCATTCGACTCATAACGCTTTCAAGTGTAAACCACGCACCTACATTAGAGAACCTTTACTTGCCGATGGTGCTTAAGGGGCTGAAAGCCATAATCTTTGGAAACGCAACCCTAATTGGTTTATTGTGTGCAATTACCCTGGGCTACTTATATGTAGGGAGGTTTGGAAAGCTGCATATAAAAATGATGATTGATAGGATCAAAAGATTCGGACTGGTATTTCTTTTTGGCATTTCTTTGTTCTTCGTTTACACTCTGTATTTTTTTGTTCCTTATTACTTCCCTATATATCTTTTTCCAGTTATTTTAATTTTTCTGTTTTGCCTTTTAACAGTTATGGATTTGTGTTTCGAGACCATCAAAAGAAAGACACACAGGCTCTTAGTAATTATCCCTTCTGCCGTGGTAATTGTGGTTGCAATCTTTATAGGTGGTTTTACCAAGTTTTATCTTTCAAAGGAATTGAGCTGTTGTGGATACATGAACATCGGTCTATGGGCTGGAGCAAACCTCGAGCCAGGTAGTATAATAGGCTCCTGCCAAAGTGGAGCTTTGGGTTACTACGCTGACAACCTTAAAGTCATCAATTTGGATGGGGTGGTCAATAAACCATGTTATGAGGCACTGGTAAAGAGACAAGCTCTTGAGTACATCAAAGCACAAAAGATCAAGTACGTGTTAGGCTGGGTGGTTAACTTTGATTTCTTATCAAGACAAACCACCAATTACAAAAAGACCGATTTCCTGCTAATGGACAAAATTCTCCACTTCAAATCGTGGGATCAACACTGGTATGTAACCATGGTCAATTATGGCAACTTGGATTCCTTGCCCGAGATGAAATTACCAGTGAAAAATAGAGAATGAACCATTTCAGAATATGGACGAGGGAAAGTCTCAGGCGCTTTTAAACGTTATCCTCAAAGAGGGATCGGCGAATGCAAAGGTACTATAAAAAAACGCAAAGAGGTTGGATAATTAACTTAGTCTTCATTCCCATCCTCCTCTTTTTTGCAGCTATTCTTTATTATCAGGAGGTGCTGGGTAAACCTTTGGGTGATAGACCTGCGCCCTCCTTGTTCTATGTCGGTTTTTTGATTCTGTTTCTGATTCTTTTGGGACTGTTTTCCACCCTGACCGTTACCGGATTCTCTGACTATGTCGAAATGAAATTCGGCATCGGACTAATCCGTAAAAAGTTTCACTATAAACACATTCAGTCCTGTTCGGTTCAGAAAAACCCTTTCTTATACGGATGGGGTATCAGAAAAATACCAGGTGGCTGGCTTTATAACGTATCCGGCTCTATGTCCGTTCAGCTGGATATGAAAGATGGAAAAATGTATCGGATCGGCACAGACGAGCCGCAGAAGTTGGAAGAGTTCATAAAGACAAGATTGAGCTTGTTCGGGGGTGCATAGAATCCCGATTGAATCCGGATTAATGGGAGTGGAGCTTCGATAGAGATAGGGTATAGTTGTCATTGCAAATAACCTCACCCCTTGCCCCTCTCCTTAGAAAGGAGAGGGGAATAAAGCTACAGTTTTACTCTCCTCTTGAGTTTACCTCTATTCGGTCTAACTTTTGCTTGACTTATAGCCAAATCCGATTAAATTTGACAGAAAATTCCTTCAGGATGAATCCTTCAGGATGAGTCCTTCAGGATGTATCCGAAAGGAGACCAAATGAAAAAGGATTTTCTGGCTATAACGGATTTCACCACAGAGGAGATAAAAGAGACGTTTCAACTGGCTCTGGATATGAAGTCAAAAAAGATTGCGCCGCTTCCGTTGAAGGATAAAGCGGTGGCTTGCATCTTTCTTAAACCGTCACTTCGGACCAGAGTGAGCTTTGAGGTGGGGATTGGTCAATTAGGAGGGAAGTCCCTTTATGTCACCGGTGATGAGATCGGGTTAGGTAAGAGAGAATCTGTGTATGATGCCGCCAAGGTTCTCTCACGATTTGTGGACATGATAATGATAAGGGCATTCGATCACCGGGAGGTGGAGGAATTAGCCAGACATGCAGAGGTTCCGGTGATTAATGGTCTGACGGATCTTTTACATCCCTGTCAGGTGATGGGGGATATGTTGACCATTCTTGAAAAGAAAGAGAAGGTGGAAGGTCTAACCATCGCCTATCTGGGTGATGGCAATAACGTGGCAAATTCGTGGCTTAACGCCTCGACCAGATTCTCCTTTAACCTCCGGATTGGCACCTCGCCTGAGACCAAGCCGGATCAGAATATTTTTCAGAATGCCCGGAAAATCGGCTTAAGTCAAATAACTGTGACCTTCGATCCGAAAGAAGCAATAAGAGATGCGGATGTGGTCTACACCGATGTATGGGCAAGTATGGGGCAGAAGCACCTGTCCGAACAAAGAAGGAAGCTTCTTAAAGATTTTCAGGTCAATGATGATCTGTTAAAGTTTGCCAAAGAGGATTGTATAGTGATGCACTGCCTGCCGGCAAACAGGGGAGCGGAGATCACCGATGAGGTGATGGATGGTTCCCATTCGGTGGTATTTGATCAGGCGGAAAACAGACTGCATATACAGAAGGCAATCATGGTGAGACTGATGACTTGAAAGTGAGGTAAATCAAAATTCAGAATTGACTACGAATTTCACCGCTCTGATTTTGATAATTTTGAATTTTGCGTTGAAATTTTGCATTTTGAATTTTTAACTTTGAATTCTCTTAGAGCCCCGCCTTTGGCGGGGCTACGCTGAAAATTAACGCTATAAAAAGAATTGCTGCACCCTTATACAAATACTTTCGAAATTTATAGAAAGGTCAAAAAATGGCAAAGATCGTAGAGTGTGTCCCTAACTTCAGTGAAGGAAGAAGACCTGAGGTGATCGAGGCGATCCTGGCCGAGATCAAATCGGTGCCTGGGGTTCTGCTGTTAGACAAGGAGATGGACAAAGACCACAACCGGGCGGTGGTCACTTTTGTGGGTGGACCAGAGGAAGTTAAATCTGCCGCCTTCAAAGCCATAGCCAAAGCCACCGAGCTGATAGATATGGAGAAGCATCAGGGTGAGCATCCTCGCATGGGGGCAACCGACGTGGTTCCCTTTATTCCCATCTCCGATGTGACCATGCAGGATTGCGTGGTACTGGCTGAGCAATTGGGAAAAGAGGTGGGGGAGAAGCTTCAAATTCCAGTCTACCTCTACGAAGCGGCGGCAAAAAGGCCTGATCGGGTTAACCTGGCGGTTGTAAGAAGAGGGGAATATGAGGGGATCAAAGCGGAGATAGAGACCGATCCCGACAGAAAGCCGGATTTCGGTCCAGCCAGGATGCATCCTTCTGCTGGGGCTGTCGCCATTGGAACCCGCATGCCCTTGATCGCCTTCAACGTCTATCTGGGAACTCCATACGTGGGAATCGCCAAAAAGATCGCCAGGTCGATCAGATTCTCAGGTGGTGGTCTCAGATACTGCAAAGCTCTGGGGTTTGAAATCAAAGAAAGAAGATTGGCCCAGATATCCATGAATCTGGTCAATTATCGCAAAACCACCATCTTCCGGGTATTCGAGATGATAAAGGCTGAGGCGGAAAGGTATGGGGTTCCCATCATCTCCAGCGAGATAGTTGGTCTGACACCCGAAGATGCCCTTCTGGATGTGGCAGAATATTATCTCCGGTTAGAGAATTTCAAAAAGGAACAAATTCTGGAGAGCAAACTGATGACCTTTGCCGGAGGGGAAAAGGAGGGATTGGAAGGATTCATAGACCAGGTAGCTTCATCATCTCCTGCTCCGGGTGGTGGAAGTGTTTCCGCCGCCTGCGGTGCCTTGGCAGGCGCTCTCTCCTCCATGGTATGCCGGCTGACCATAGGAAAGAAAAAATTCAAAGAGGTGACAGACGAACTGAAAGGGGTTTTGGAAAAAGCCGAACAGATCAGAAAACAGATGGAGGAGTTCATCATCAAAGATGCTGAAAGTTTCGATAAGGTTATGGATGCCTTCAAACTCCCTAAATACACAGATGAGGAGAAGGAGAAACGAAACCAGGCTATCCAGGAAGCAACCAAAGGAGCGATTTCTGTTCCACTTCAGGTGATGGAGAAGGGATTGGATGCGCTGAAATTAAGCCAGATAGCGGTTGAAAAGGGGAATCCCAACATGATCTCGGATGCAGGTGTGTCGGCGCTTACCGCGAGAACAGCGTTGGAGGGGGCTTACTTAAATGTTAGAATTAACTTGAATTCTATTGAAGACCGGAATTTTGTAACCTCCATCAAAGAGAAGGCAGACTCGCTCAGAAAAGAAGCTTTGCTTTTGGCACAGGAGATTGAAAAAAAGGTGGAGGAGAAGTTAGCCGAAAGTCAGTGAAGCGGATGCAAAAACGATGGATAGATCTCCATATTCACACCACTGCTTCTGATGGCTTGCTTACCCCGGAGGAGGTGGTTGAGATTGCCAAAAGAGAAGGGCTTTCCGCCATCTCCATAACCGATCATGACACCATCGATGGATATCAGACTGCAAAAAAGAGGGCGGAGGAATTAGAAATTGAACTCATTCCAGCATTAGAACTTTCCACCTCCCACAAGGGCGAAGATTTTCATATTTTAGGATATTTGATTGACTGCGAAAATCCTGAATTTTTAAAGAAGATAAACAGTTTCCAGGAGGAGAGGCGGGTGCGAGGGGAGGAGATGGTGGAAAAACTAAATGAACTGGGGATAGACTTGAGCATGGAGACGGTAAAAAACATTGCGGGGAAAGGCGCAATGGGAAGACCTCACTTAGCGGATGCTTTACTCAAAGAGGAGTTTGTGCATACCTATGAAGAAGCTTTTGCCAGATATATAGGTTATCATGCTCCAGCTTACGTTCCCAAGAGATTCTTGACTCCCCAGGAAGGGATTGAGTTGATCCATCTGGTTCGAGGGGTGGCAGTTCTGGCTCATCCCGGAACCTGCAGGTCACAACACGCCATCTATGATTTTCTTCAGTTGGGACTGGACGGAATTGAAGCCTATCATTCCAAACACGACCGGGAGGCGACGCAAAATTATATCAACTTAGCCAACAAACTGGGACTGATCTACACCGGAGGCTCGGATTGTCATGGCCGAAGAGGGGGAAAAATTCTGATCGGCACAGCCAAAGTCCCGTATCGTTGCCTGGAGACGTTGCGAAAGGTAAAAGAAGAAAATTATTGAAAGAAACCAAGAAATCGGTCATTTTTTTCTTGACTTTAGTTATAAAGGGAAGCATATTTAAATAAACAGATTCAGGGAATTGGTAATTTGGGATAAAAGCGATGTGAAAACAATTCCTTTTAAGAAAGCGATAGCATAAACGAATAACTTTCTGTAACAGGAGGAAATATGCTTTCCAAAAAATATCTATTTCTCAGTGCGGTGCTGGGGATCATTCTTTTATTTCCTACAGCGATCTGGAGTGCCCAATACATGGGCAAAGATATTCTCACAGGGACATGGCAGGGTGAGCCTGTAAAATATGTGGAGGGAGAAATCCTTTTCATGATTAAAAATGGACAAGACCCCGCGGAGGTCAAAGCTTATCTAGCCAGGAATAATCTGAGCTTAACTAGAGATTTGGATCGTTTCGGGTTTGGAAAAGTGAGTTTGCCCGAGGGGGAGAATATATTCCCGGTAATAGAAAAGATGCAAAAAACAGGTTTTTTCCTTTATGTGGAGCCGAACATGATCTACCGCCATTGCCTTGAGCCTAATGACTTAGAATACTTAGCTTTGAAGCAATGGAGTCTAAATAATGTGGGTCAAGATCCTCCGGGCGGAACACCTGACGCTGATATAGATGCACCAGAAGCCTGGGATCTGACTACGGGGAGCTCAAGCATAATGGTTTCAGTTCTAGATAGCGGCATTCCCATGCTATCCGGAGTTCTTTCCCATCCGGACTTAGATGATCCTTCCAAAATTATTTTGGGCCAGGATTTCGTAGGAGATGGTGAAGGGGTGAGAGATAGACTTGGTCATGGCACCCATGTGTCCGGTATACTCTCCGCTGAAACCAATAACGGGGTGGGGGTGGCAGGAGTATGCTGGAACTGCCGGATCATGGTAAATCAGGTTTTCGATCGCTATGGCTACGGATCGTCTGAAGGTGTCCGGGACGGGATGATCTACTCTGTGGACAATGGAGCTAATCTGGTGAACTTCAGTGGTGGAGGTCCCCAGTCCGCCACCGTGGAACATGGGGTGGCCTATGCGGATTCGCATGACGTGCTCTTGGTCGCTGCTGCCGGAAATAACTCGGGAGGGGCAGTTGATTACCCCGGGGCTTATGCTCCCACGTATCAGAATGTGATCTGTGTCTCCTCCACCGAGCACACCGATCATGTCTCTGCATTCTCCAGCGTAGGAAGCGAGGTTTCCGTAGCGGCACCAGGTGGATATGGTTACCCTTACGATACTGACGATATCTACTCTACCATGCCTGACTACTATGTCACGCTTAATGATTACGGCATCACCCAGAATTATGGTTATTGTGCTGGCACATCCATGGCAACTCCGCATGTGTCAGGTTTAGCCGCTTTGATTTTGGCTGTCAACTCCAGCCTCGTTCCTTCACAAGTGAGAGAGATCATAGAGGAGACCGCCGAGCAGGTGGGAGGTTATTACTATGATCCTGTAACCGGAAAAAGCACTCAGTTGGGGCATGGTCGAATAAATGCTTATTACGCACTGTGGACCACTTTATTTACAGAGATCGATGAGTTCGGCACTGGCAAGACTTTTGCCATGGCTTGGGGCGACATTGATGATGATAGTGATTTAGATATTGTTTTGTCAATGGGTGTTCTCAGTGGCTGGCCTTGGCCCTTGTGGTATGATACTGCGAAAATATACGTAAACGACCATCCAGAACCGGCTTTTACAGAATTACTCAACATGCCGTGGCCTTCCCACTTCGGAGCTCTAGCTTTGGGTGACTACGATAATGATGGCGACTTAGATTTGGCTTCGAACACCTGGGGAATTCCACCTGCTCCAGGTTGCATTTGGCTATCGAGAAACGAATTGTATAGTAATGGAAGTTCTTATCCCTACACTTTTTCAACTTTTCCCGCGCTAAATTGTTGGTCGGGTGATGGGATTTTTGACATGGAGTGGGGAGACTATGACAATGATGGGGATTTAGATTTGGCAGCTATCGGAATTGACAATTATCTTTATGATGGGAACGTTTTGTATAGGAATGATGGTAACGATAGTTTTACTGAAATTATTGAGTTTGGGAGGGGGGGCTATGCTTTAGCTTGGGGCGATTACGATAATGACGGTGACTTAGATTTAGCTCTCGGAAAATTCTTACACGATGAGGCTATGCAGAACAAATTGTATAAGAACGAGGGAAACGGAAATTTTATAGAATTAAATCAGTTTGGGATGGGTGACACTCGAAGCTTGGCTTGGGCAGATTATGATAACGATGGGGATTTAGATTTGGCCGTCGCAAACTATGATGGTCAAAACAAGTTGTATATAAATAACGGCGATGGCACCTTCACCGAAACCGACCACTTTGGAGCGGATACCAGCCTAAACATATATTGGGGTGACTGTAATAATGATGGTTATTTGGACTTGCTTGTGATAAACATAAGAGGAAGAAATAAGCTCTATGTAAATGATGGTGATGCCACTTTTTCCGAACTACACCTCTTCAATTCCGATGCCCTTGACATAGCGGCTTGGGGAGATTATGACCGAGACGGGGACCTGGATTTGGCTATGGGAAATGACAATCAGGGGGACAAAAATAGGTTATACAGAAATAATAGAAATGACAATGATTACTTAGAGGTGAAGTTGATAGGGAGACGAAGAGGGCAAAGTAATGTAGAATACAGCAATAGAGATGGCATTGGAGCAAAGGTGAAAGTCTTTGATCAGTCTAGAGTTACCTTGTTTGGTTTTAGAGAAGTCTCGAGTCACGGTGGTGCTCCTTTGGAAGCGCACTTCGGCGTGCCAGAAGGAAATACATATAATATCGAGGTCTACTGGCCCACAAGCGGAATAACTATGGATACTCTGGTCATAGCCCCCGCCGCGATAACTGTCTGGGAATATTGCCGGGGGGATGCCGATGGTGATAAAATGCTCGATCTTTCAGATGTTTTGTTTCTGATAAGTTATCTGTATAAAGGAGGGCCGGCTCCTGATCCTTTTAGTTCTGGAGACGCCAATGCAGACGGCATCGTGGATTTGGGTGACATACTCTATTTGAACAGTTATCTTTACAAGGGTGGTCCTCTCCCTCCTCCACCGAACTGTCCTTAGTTTTCCTTAAACAATCGCCTTTATTTTGGAAACGAAAAGGCGGGTAGTTCGAGAATCTCTCACTGTCCGCCTTTTCGAACAAAATTGTAGGAGATAAAATGAAAAAGATCCTGGCTTTTATCTTTATTTTGCTTGTTTTTCAAAATGCTCAAGCAGAAAAGCAAAAATTGAGCCAGGCGTATGAACAAGGGCTTTTAGAAAGGGTGAGAAATGTTTTTTCCTTGGAAGCTCCCGAAGAGAAGGTTGAACGTCCCATTTGTGCCACCCCGATCTTTGTGGAGATTAATTTTAATAAGCATCGATTTTCTGCAAAAACAGCACGACTTCTAAAACCATATATTTCCCGCCCGGATTTTGGAGAGAACACTGAGGACACTTTTAATTCCCCAGATGGTCATTTCAAGATCCATTACACCCGCACCGGAGAAGATGCAGTTTTTGACGCAGACGTGGATGTCAATCCCCCAGACGGAGTGCCGGATTATGTAAATTGTTGTGCGGATATTTTTGATTACGTATGGGTGAAAGAGGTGTATGGTCTGAAATATGATCCGCCTCCTAAAGACGACTGGTATCAGCCCAACGGGGGAGATGGAAGGTATGATATATATCTGAAGAATATAGATCCGCTGTTTTTGGGCTACACCGCCCCGGAATCCTCCTTGGTGGCAAGACCAATCTCTTATACTAGCTACATTGTGGTGCGAAATGATTACACCGGATGCGTCCATGAAGACAACCTAGATTGCCTGAGAGCCACCGCAGCACATGAGTTCTTTCATGCCGTTCAGTTCGGTTATGATGCTACTGAGCTCGAATATATTGAGCTTCCTGATGATATTCAAATAAAGCCATACTGGATGGAGATGACGGCTGTCTGGATGGAGGAGATGGTTTACGACGATGTGAATGACTATTTAGGCTACTTGCGAGATTTTTTCAACGAACCCTGGCTTTCTTTAAAGACCTTTAGAAGCAAAACAGATCTTCATCCCTACGGCAGTTGTGTCTGGCCCATGTATCTTCAGGAAAGATTTGATGATACCACCATAATAAAGGAAATCTGGGAAGGGTGTGGCAAGGTTCGCGGAAACAATGCTATAGACTGTCCAGACTGCCCCGGAGGTAAATCTGCCACAGATCTAGGCTTAGAGGCAAGAGGAAGCACCTTTGAGGAGGCTTTTCGGGAATTCACGGTGTGGAACTATTTTACAGGAGATAGAGCTCGAACTAAGCTTTTTTACTCGGAGGGCGATCTGTTTCCGCAGGTGAAGGTGGGGGATTTGCATTACCACACCACTTATCCGGTATACTCTCCCTCAGGTCCAAATCATCCTTACGGGCTGGGGTCTAATTACATTATTTTCAAACCCGAAGAGAAACAAGGGGGAGTAAAACTTTCCTTTTCGCCCGCCAGCGAGGAATATGATTATGAGATTTCAGCAGTGGGATACAACAAGGAGGTTAACGAGCCGGTTAGCCACGAATTCCAGATTAACCACCAGACAGGTTCGGCTGAGGCGGATGTCTACGATTGGATATTCTATAATGAGATAATAATGATTCCAGCAGCCGTCAGCCGAGATGGGGATTCTTATTTTCCATACACTTATTCCGCAGTATTTGATAGTTCTTATCATGGGGAGTATCCTTTTCCTGAGAAGGATTGGGTCGGGCAAAATTTTCCTAATCCTTTCGTCATTAAAAGTAGCTTTGACTCCACATATTTCCCTTTCATTTTATCGTCAGTCAGTGAAGTCAAAATTGATGTATTCACTGTTTCAGGAGAACTGATTTGGGACTATCCCCCTCCTGAGAAGGAGGGCGAAGAATGGACGATCGGGGATTACACAGAGCGTGGCAGATGCCCTGCCTGGGACGGGAGAAATCAAAAGGGGAAATATGTCACCTCCGGCATATATATATATCAGGTAAGGACTAAGAATTCTACCGTCATTAAAAAAATGGCGGTGATCAGATGAGTTTTTCTGTTAGGAAGCTTTCCCTTATGGGAGTTTTGATCGCCTTAGCCATCGCTTTAAAGCTTCCTATACTTTCTGTCCCAAACGTAGAATTTTTTACTTTCATAGTTTTTTCGTCAGGGTATCTCTTGGGTATAGTCGGTGGAGTGGTGGTGGGAATCATCTCCATATCAATCTACACCTCCCTTGTCACTCCATACGGTTTGCCTCCATTGCCCATAGCTTTTGCTCAGATTCTCTCCATGGCTTTTATAGGATTTGCCGGAGGGCTGGCTTTTAAATTTAATGTAGTTTCTTTTGACCAAAATTCCTCCTTTCGGTCATTTCTCCCTTTTTTGATCATGGGAATTTCCGGTTTGGTCTTGACCCTTATTTACGATCTGTTCACCAATTTAGCTTCTGCGTTTGTGATGGGTCAATTTCTACCAGTAATGATTGCGGCTATTCCTTTCGCTCTTATTCACACTCTTTCAAACGTTATCATCTTTGTAGTCTTGACTCCCCTTCTTTTGAAGATGTCAAAAATTCAGTTTAGGTGAAATCAGGACGGACTCGGAGGTCCGCCATACACCCCTATCCCCTGAAGGGTCAAGGGTCAAGAGTCAGGGGGCAAGGGGGTCTGCCTACTGCAATCTACAATCTGCTATCTGCCTGACGAATTTCACTTGACAAAACTGCTATTTGTGCGTATATACTGATTGTTTTTGAGAGTTGAAATTGGCAGATTTAGCGAAATTGGTCACCTTTGAACTGTAAATCTTTCCTGTCATTACCTTTGAAAAAAGTGAGGACGATATGGTCGGAATAGTTGGCTACGGAGCTTACGTTCCCAGAAACAGAATAAAGGTAGAAGAGATCGCCAAGGTCTGGGGCGCAGATGCCCCTGCCTATAAGAAGGGACTGCTGCTTTATGAGAAATCGGTCCCCGGTCCGGATCAGGACACTATCACCATGTCGGTGGAGGCGACTAAGAATGCGTTGAAACGGGCAAACATTGATCCGAAAGAGATCGGGGCAGCTTACGTTGGATCGGAATCTCACCCTTATGCGGTGAAGCCTTCCGGCACTGTTCTTGCCGAAGCTATTGGAGCCACCCCGGAGATACATTGCGCCGATTATGAGTTCGCCTGCAAGGCGGGAAGCGAAGCCATGTTTGTCTGCATAGGTTTGGTCGAATCCGGGGCGATCAAATATGGTTTGGCGGTGGGAGCAGATACCTCTCAAGGCGCTCCCGGTGATGCGCTGGAGTATTCGGCTGCCGCCGGAGCGGCTTCATTCATATTTGGCAAGGAGAATCTGATAGCCAAGGCGCTTCACACTTACTCCTACATGACCGACACTCCTGATTTCTGGAGGAGGGAATATCAATTTTATCCCCGGCATGCCGGCCGTTTTACCGGAGAGCCGGCCTACTTCAAACATATCATTGGAGCGGCTAAGGGAATCATGAGCAAGGCGGGCATGAAGCCGGAGGATTTCAACTATGTCATCTTCCATCAGCCCAATGGGAAATTCCCCCAGAAGGTGGGCAAGATGCTGGGATTTACTAAAGAACAGATAGAGCCGGGATGGCTTTCTCCCACTCTGGGCAATACCTACTCCGGATCATCTCCCATGGGGCTTACTTCAACACTGGACATTTCCAAGCCGGGAGATAAGATTTTGATGGTTTCGTACGGTTCAGGAGCTGGTAGCGACGGATTCATATTTGAAGTTACCGACAGGATTGAGGAAGTGCGGGACAAGGCTCCCCATACCCGATTCATGCTGGACAATAATAAGAAATATATTGATTACGGCACATATGCTAAATTCAGGGGCAAGATCCGAATGGGAGAATAAACTGATTGAGAGTGGTCGAGGCTCGTTTAACGTTGGGGATGCTCGTTTCGATGCTGGATGCTCGGAACTCGAAGCTGGAGAAACACGGGATAATAGTAAAATCTTCTGAGAAGGAAAAATTTTGCGAGCTTCAAGCTTCGTAAAACCGAGCTTCGATACGCGCTTCGTCACCGATAAACGATTGACTTTTAATATTCTTTAGAAATACAAAACGAAAAAATAGGAGAAAAAAACATGAGAGATGTTGCCATCATAGGTGTGGGAATGAACAAGTGGGGGGAGCTGTGGCAAAAATCATTAAGGGACATCTTCGTGGAAAGCGCCCTTTTAGCCATCGAGGATGCTGGGGTGGACCATGTTGATTCGATGTATGTGGGTTGTATGACCTCCGGCCTTTTTGTGGGACAGGAACATCTTTCCTCCCTTTTGGCTGATTACTTAGGAGCTGGGCCCATCCCCTCAGCCCGGGTGGAGTCCGCCTGTGCATCAGGTGGCCTGGCCGTGAGGATGGGATTTATGGATGTGGCTTCCGGTATGTCTGATATCGTCCTGGTAGGGGGAGTGGAAAAGATGACCGATGTGGGCGGGGATGGCGCCACCTTTGCCCTCTCCACCGCGGCTGATCAGGAGTACGAGGTATATCAGGGGATCACTTTCCCAGGTCTCTATGCCCTGATGGCGAGAAGTCATATGCATAAGTATGGCACCACCAGAGAACAGTTGGCTCAGGTGGCAGTTAAGAATCATGAAAACGGATCAAAAAATCCTTTAGCCCAATTTCCTCAGAAGATCACGGTGGACCAGGTGATCAAGTCAATCATGGTAGCTGATCCTCTGACCATACTGGACTGTTCTCCCATCACTGACGGTGCCGCCTGTGCGATTCTTTGTCCGGCGGAGATGGCGAAAAAAATCTCCAAAAAGCCTGCGGTGAAGATAATCGGCGCAGGTAATGCCACCGACACCATAGCCCTGCACAGCCGCGCGGATTTCACCACTCTTTCCGCCACCGTGAAGGCGGCAGAGTCCGCATATAAGATGGCTAACGTAAAGCCGGACGACATCGATCTGGCTGAGGTGCATGATTGCTTTACCATAGCTGAGATAATTGTAATTGAGGATTTGGGTTTTGTTAAGAAAGGTGAGGGAGGGAAAGCCACCCAAAGCGGAATGACCTCCATAGGAGGGAAAAAGCCTGTCAACACCAGCGGTGGTCTGAAATCCAAAGGACATCCGGTGGGAGCAACCGGCGTAGGGCAGGTGGTGGAGATAGTTCATCAGCTCAGAGGAGAAGCGGGTGATAGACAAGTCAAAGGTGCCAAAATAGGTCTAACTCAGAATATGGGTGGAAGTGGGGGAAGTGCGGTGGTGCATATAATGCAAGCCATGTAAATTCGGTAAATCGAAGTTCGTTTATCGGTAACGAAGCTCGTTACGATGCTCGAAGCTCGGTATAGAAGCTCGAAAAACCTTAAAAAACAAGAATTAAAATTCGAGCTTCGATCTTCGACAACCGAGCTTCGATACGAGCATCGACGCCGAAAAACGATAAACGATATACGGAGGTAATCCAAAATGTTTCCAGCCAGATACTGGAGAGAGATACCACAAAGATACAGATTAGAAGCAAAGAAATGCAAGAAGTGTGGGAAGATATATTTTCCCCCACGGCTTATTTGTGCTGAATGCAAATCCAAGGACTTTGAGGATGTAAGACTCAAAGATCAGGGAAAATTGCTGAGTTATACCGTGATCCGGGTGGCACCCAGCCAATTTGTGGATCAATCCCCTTATCCTATGGGAATTGTAGAGTTGGACGACGGCACTAGACTCTTAACCCAGATTGCGGATTGCGAGCCTGATCAGCTTAAAATCGGGATGAAATTGAAGCTGGAATTCCGAAAGATTCAGCAGGATGGTGAAGCTGGTATCCTGTGTTACGGCTACAAATATGTTCCGGCATAGCCGAGTGCAACTGGAGTGTAAAGCTTTAGCTTTACCCGTCTTTATCCTGGTTTTCTGGCAAACTAACTTTTTTAGTTTGCAGTTTCCAGTTGGCAGTTAGCAGCAACTGCAAACTGCCGACTGCTAACTATCAACCGCTAACTGTTAAAAAATGTTTCGAATAGAAAGCAAAGTAGACACAAAGAGTTCTGAGTTTCAGCAGAATAAAGCTGAAATACAAAGACTGGTCGCAGAGTATCAGGAGATATTGAAAGAGATAAAATTAGGGGGACCGGAGAAGGACCGCATAAGACACAAAGAGCGGGGAAAGCTGACGGTAAGGGAAAGACTGGACCTACTATTTGATAAGAACACTCCCTTTCTGGAACTTTCTCCTTTGGCCGCTTATGACATGTATGATAACGGAGCCCCTGCCGCAGGCATGGTCACCGGGGTGGGGGTGGTACATGGCAGGGAGGTTCTGGTGGTGGCAAACGATGCCACGGTCAAGGGCGGCACTTACTTTCCCATAACCATAAAGAAACATGTGCGGGCTCAAGAGGTGGCCATGGAGAATCGGCTTCCCTGCATCTATCTGGTCGATTCCGGCGGCATCTTTCTTCCCTATCAATCCGGGACATTTCCGGATAAGGATCATTTCGGAAAGATATTCTATAACCAGGCTCGCCTCTCTGCTATGGGCATTGCTCAGATCGCCATAGTGATGGGCTCCTGCACAGCAGGAGGAGCGTACGTCCCCGCTATGAGCGATGAGGCGGTGATTGTCAGGAGGCAGGGAACCATCTTCATCGGTGGTCCTCCCCTGGTGAAGGCAGCAACCGGCGAGGAGGTGACGGCTGAGGAGTTGGGAGGTGCGGACGTTCATTGTAGAATCTCCGGCGTGGCCGATCATTATGCCTTGAACGATCAGCATGCACTTCAGATCGCCAGGAACATAATCCAGTTTCTGGACCCGCCCAAAAAATTTAAACTGGATGTGGCTGAACCGGAGGAACCGTATTATGATCCGGAGGAGATCTATGGCATAGTTCCCCGGGATTTGAGAAAGCCCTATGACATCCGGGAGGTCATCGCCAGATTGGTGGATGGAAGCGGATTCCAGGAGTTCAAGGAGCTATATGGACCAACTATCGTGACCGGATTTGCCCGAATCATGGGCTATCCGGTGGGAATTTTAGGCAACAATGGAGTGCTCTTTTCTGAAAGCTCTCTCAAAGCGGCTCATTTCATCAATCTCTGCACCATGCGAAAGATTCCTTTGATCTTCCTTCAGAACATTACCGGCTTCATCGTGGGGAAGCAATATGAACATGGTGGGATTGCCAGGGATGGAGCAAAGATGGTGCATGCGGTGGCGAATGCAGACATTCCCAAGTTTACAGTGATCGTGGGCGGTTCCTATGGAGCAGGAAACTACGGCATGTGCGGCCGCGCATATGATCCCAGGCTCATTTGGATGTGGCCCAATGCAAGAATCTGCGTGATGGGAGGAGAACAGGCGGCTTCCGTCCTTTTGACCGTGAAGATGAGACAGCTCAAAAAACAGGGCAAGACCATGACTAAAGAGGAACAACAGAAGTTCATGGAGCCCACAATCAAAAAATATGAGGAGCAGGCCACCCCTTACTATAGTGGAGCCCGCATCTGGGATGACGGGATACTGGATCCTCTGGAGACTCGCACGGCTTTGGCTTTAGGCATCTCTATGGCACTCAATGCGCCCATCCCAGATCAAAGATTTGGAGTCTTCAGGATGTAGGAGTTTACCCAGAGATCTCTGAAAAAGGCAAATTGGAAAAGGTTTTGATGGAGTGTCAATCCCCGCCCAGGCGGGATCTACGACTTTAGCTTGACCTGAAACCTGTAGAAAGACAAAAAGCTTTAACATGGTTCACCTAAAGGTGAACACTCCAATTTGCCCTTTCCAAGTAGTTTTTTAAAGACCTCCTACAACCTAAAAAGGTTGTTTTTTGGAAATACAACCAAAGATGGTTGTATGAAGCCAATTACTCGCTAAACACATCTGAACAATAGATTGATGTGTAGTCATGATTAAAGGAGCTTTTAAGAATTGACTGAAGAAACCAGATTCGAGACCATTTTATATTCAACAGAGAACAAAATTGCCAAAGTTTATCTAAACCGCCCCGAAGTGCATAATGCTTTTAATGAGGTGATGATCGCCGAGCTTACTGAGATCTTCAAAAAGATTTCAGAGGATGAGTTGGTGCGGGTTGCGGTTCTGACCGGAAACGGAAAATCTTTTTCGGCTGGGGCAGATTTGAACTGGATGAAGAAGATGATAAATTATAGCTATGAGCAGAATCTGGATGATTCGCTCAAATTAGCTGAGCTATTCTATCTGATGTACTCTCTGCCCAAGCCCATCATTGCCAGGGTGAATGGAGCGGCTATAGGTGGCGGCACGGGGCTGGTGGCGGTGTGCGATATCGCCATTGCCTCGGAGAATGCCAGGTTCAGCTTAAGTGAAGTGAAGCTTGGCTTGGTGCCGGCATGTATCTCCCCCTATGTCATTCGGAAGGTGGGTGAAGGAAAATGCAGAGAATTTTTCCTCACCGGAGAAAGACTGACAGCTAAGAGAGCTTTGGAATCGGGACTGGTGAATCAGGTTGTGCCTCTGGAGGAATTGGATCAGGCAGTGCAGGAGAAAGCCAATCAACTCATATCCAGTGGTCCCAAAGCACTGGCAATGTGCAAGGAGCTTTTGAAGAATGTGCCCGGCATGAGTTTTGAAGAAGCAAAAACTTACACTGCGGACATGATCGCCTCCATGCGAATAGGAGATGAAGGGCAGGAAGGGATGAACGCGTTCCTGGAGAAAAGAAAGCCAAAGTGGACCGAGTAGCGTAGGGATAGAGCTTGTCCCTGTCCGAATTGCGGACAGCCACGAGGGCTGTCCCTACGATTTAATTTGCCCCGATGAAGACTAAACTAGATCAACGGAAAAGTCCAAGACTGAAAGACTTTGATTATTCTCAGGCATTTGCTTATTTCATCACGATCTGTGCAAAGGACAAGAGGAAGATATTTTGCAATGAAGCTTTGAACAATGAGATTATCGCTTGTCTGAAAGAAGAGAAAGAGGAGGCCGGAGTAAAAATCTTTGCGTTCTGCTTAATGCCTGATCATTTTCATATGTTGGTTTCCCCTGCAGACAGTGGTGTCAATGTATCCAGATTCATAGGGAGTTTCAAAAGTAAAGCCACCAGAGTAGGATGGAAGTATGGAGTCGGGGAAAGGATGTGGCAAAGAAGATTTTACGATCACGTTATAAGGCCAAACGAACCGGTCAAGGACATTTGCGAATACATCTTGAACAATCCAGTAAGAAAGAAATTGGCTAAAAGCTGGGAAGATTATAAGTTCTGTGGCTTCCTGGACCCGGTTCCAGCGTAGGGACAGGGCTTGTCCCTGTCCGAACTGCGGACAGCCACAAGGGCTGTCCCTACGATTCTCTTATTGATTGGGCTAAAACGAGATGCCAGATAAAGAAAGAGAAGAATTTTTCATCAACCTATTCTTGGAAGACTACAACACGCGTGCAGGCAAACATTACGCAGTCGTGGGCAGACCGGAAGAGGAAGCGGAACTAACGGGAACATACGATTTTTTGTGCGAGGATAGTAACTCGGCTGGTGACTATCTTGCAGTGGAAGAGAAAAGCCTGCGCAAGTCCACGGAAAACGTACGAGAGAACGTGGAGATAGCAGAAACAGTTGCTGAGGTGAACAGAGTCCTTAGTGAAAAGGGACTATTTTGGAATAAAGAATATCTTTTTCATCTGGAATTTAGAAATGTTCCTGCAACAAGGGAAAGAACAAAATACGCTGAGAAGATCGCGCGAGTTGTTGAAGAGGCAATAAATAAGAACAAGGATGCCGATGCTCGTCAAAGAGTACTTCTTGATGTGGACGGGTGCGATTCAATAAAGAAGTTTTACCTGTTGGGAACGCATAAAAGGCCGAAGGTAACCTTTGGTTTTGCACCGGAGAGCAATGTCAGTTGGGATGTGCAAGCTGACACGTTTCAAGCGGTGTGTCAAATACTAGAAAACAGTAACCGCAAGCTCAAAGCCCCTAAGCAAGAAGGGAAGAAAACTATACTCTTGATCAGCAACTACTTCATAATAGTTGATGAGCAGAACGTCCGAGAAGCAACCGAATGCATGGAAGAACAATGCCACCAGAACATCGACGAGATCTTTTTTGTCAACAAAAGAAGTTTTGAACCAGGATATGCCATAAATAGAGTTAAATGATCGGACAGCCACGAGGGCTGTCCCTACGATTTTGGAATATGATAAAGAAGATACTCATAGCCAACCGGGGGGAAATTGCTGTAAGAATCATAAATGCGTGTAAAGAGATGTCTATCCCTACAGTGGCCATCTTTTCCACCGTGGATAGAACCTCCCTGCATGTCCAGATGGCGGATGAGGCTTTTTGCATTGGAGATCCGCCCCCGCTGGAAAGCTACCTCAACATAGACAAAATTATACAGGTCGCGAAAGAATCTGGAGCTGATGCCATTCATCCGGGCTATGGATTTCTGGCGGAGAACCCTGACTTTTCGGCAAGGTGCGAGAAAGAGGGAATCATCTTCATCGGCCCGAATTCCAGGGCTTTAAGATTGGTGGGCGACAAGGTGGCTTCCCGCCGGACTATGACCCAAGCCAAGATTCCGATTATTCCTGGCATGATGAGCAGTGGGAAAGAGGTGAATGGATTTAAAGAGGAGGCAGAGCGGATCGGCTATCCGGTGATGATCAAGGCTTCTGCAGGAGGTGGAGGAAAGGGGATGCGGATCGTACTCTCACCAAAAGAATTGGAGAAAGGAATCGAAGCTGGAATGCGTGAGGCTAAGTCTGCCTTTGGAGATGAATCAGTGTACCTGGAGAAATACATAGAAGAGCCGAGACATGTGGAGTTTCAGGTGCTGGCGGACAATTATGGAAACGTGGTTCATCTGTGCGAAAGAGAATGTTCCATTCAGCGAAGACACCAGAAGATCGTGGAGGAGACGCCGTCCTGTGCTTTGGATGAAAAGCTCAGAACAAGGATGGGCGAGATCGCCAAACAGGTGATAAAGGTTTCCGGCTATAACAACGCCGGGACGGTTGAATTCCTCCTGGACAAAGACAAAAATTACTATTTCCTGGAAGTGAATGCCCGACTTCAGGTGGAACATCCTATCACTGAGCTGGTAACCGGAGTAGACTTGGTAAAACAGCAGATAAAGATAGCTTCGGGTGAAAAACTTTCTCTTACCCAGAATGAGATTAAGCAAAGAGGTCATGCCATAGAATGCAGAATCTATGCAGAAGATCCGGAAAACAACTTTTTCCCATCTTCCGGAAAAATCCTTTTTATGAAAGAACCCTCAGGACCGGGGATCAGACATGATTGTGGCATATACTCAGGGTTTGAGGTTTCGGTCTTTTACGATCCCATTCTGTCCAAGGTGATCACCTGGGGAGAGACCAGGGAAGATGCCCGCAAGCGGATGATCTTAGCTTTGTCCAACTACACCGTTTTGGGAATCAAGACCAGCATTGATTTTTTGGCGTCGGTTATGGATCATCCCGAGTTTGTCGCGGGAAACACTCAGACAAACTTTATCGATAAGAATATGTCGGACTGGAAAGACAATAAGAAAGAGAAAAGATTTGTAAATGAGGTTTTGATAGCCGCAGCCATCTCTTCGCAGACCAAGACTGTTTCAAAGAAGAGGATGCAGGGGAAAGAGGAGATGCCCAGCCCCTGGTTAACTGTTGGCAAGTGGAGTCTGGGCGGAGACTGGGACTGAGACTGAGAGAAAGCAGGAATATGCTTCTGAGGAATTATTGAGTTGGGATTTTATGGAACTGGAATTTAACATAGACGAGAAAATTTACCAGCTCAACCTTGAGTTCAAGGATGGGCAATATCGGGTCAATCTTGGAGACAGAGAATACGTGGTTGACTCCTCTCTTATCTCCGATAATTGTTTGTCTCTTTTAATAAACGGTAAAGCCTTCACCGTCTATTTTGCCGAAGCTAATGGTAAAAGATACTTCTCCATTGGAGGGGAGCAGTTCTGTATCCAGGAGGCGAAATCAGAAAGCTTCAAAGCATCAGATGCCGATTCGACTGCCCTGGATGAAGCCCCCACCGTCGCTTCTCCCATGCCTGGAAAAGTGGTTAAGATATTTGTGAGGGAAGGGGATGAGGTGGAGAAGGGTCAGGGCTTGGTGATTGTAGAAGCCATGAAGATGGAGAACGAGATCAAATCGCCGGTCAAGGGAAAGGTGGAAAAGGTAAACTTCAAGCCGGGCGACCTGGTGGATGCCGCCCAGCCCATTTTAGAAATAAAACCAGAAGAAGAAAAGTAAAGTCTATCTGAACATAGTCACATTAGCCTCCCTTTAAAATCTCCCATATTCTGAATACCTTCTAGGAGTTATCCCAAAAATAAAAGAATTTTCCAGAAAACCTTTTTGAAATGTAGCGGAAGGCTTCAGCCTTCCATTTATTGCTATGGAAACCTTCCTTCGACAAGCTCAGTGTGCTGAGCACAAACTCAGGACATGAAAGGTTTCCGCTACATTTCCTGCATTGTACAAAAAGAGGTTCAACCGCTAACAGGTTATCTGTTTCCTATTTGGGGATGGATTTCTTTTGAAAGAGGGCAGAGAGGGTGGCAAAATTTTTGTTGAAGAAAAAGACCATGATTCCCAAATATAGGAAGATAAAATCCTTGATAAGCAGACTGGCGCCCTCCTTTTTTCCAGCAGGATCAGTGGAGAAACAGCCACAGTTTAAATCTATACCTCTGAAAAGATTTATAGAGGTGGCGATGATGAAGATTATAAACAAAAAAGAAGCCAGAAGTGAGGCGCTTTCGGTGAATATTCCCAGTATCAAAAATAGACCTGCTATGAATTCAACCCAGGGGAGGGTGACGGCGAAGATGTTTATCAAAAACGGAGGAAGAATCTTGTAGTTGTAAATTATTCTGGCAAACTGCTCTGGGTGAGCTATCTTGTCCAGACTGGCGTAAATGAAGGTTACACCCAAGACCAGCCTGAAAAGTAATACAACTCTTTTGTCTGTAACTATCCGGATTAGCGCTTTTAGTATCGTCATTTTTTAATTATCAGTTTCCACAGATAATCCTGCCTCCTGCCACTCTTGCCACCCACCAAAGAACACCTTCACGTCTTTATACCCCAACTCCAGTAGTTCTCTTGCCAAAAGGAGGCTGGTTTCGCACTCGGACCCATCGCAGTAGGCTATGATCTCTTCATCTTTGGGGAGATTTGGCAAAACCAGGGGAGCATGTTCTTCAAACTCTTCGCAGGGAAGATTAATGGCTCCTTTGATATGCCCCGCCTTGAAGTCTTCTGGATAACGGGAATCTAAGAAAATGGTGTTTTTTGATTGAAATTTCATCATAGCGTAATCCAGATTGACAGCGGGTGGATCAATGCCCTCTTCATAGTCATAGGGAACCACTAAGCTGGCCGAATTTATTTTGGGGCTCCAGTTCCCTTTCAGGGCGATTCCGCCGGGCGAGATAACGTTGTATGTTAAACCTATGGCTGAGCCAATAAGAATTATGCCCAGGGTTTTGAGAAGAATGTCAGAAAGTTTAAGTTGGATGAGCATTGGGATGGGAAGTTTATTTGCTTACAACCACTCCACCGATGGGGATACTAACTCTGGCTATCTTGGAGCCCCCAAAGTCCAGAGTCAAGGAGGTGTGAAGATTTCCTAAAGTCGCCTCCTTTTTCAACTTCAGGGTGATCTGAATGCTTTCACCTGGTTTAAGACTTTTGCTTTCTAAGTCTAAATCGACATTATCTCCGGGACCTTCTATCAGCTGCATGGATAGTTTTTCTCCGGAGATATTCTCTATTGTCAAAGTTCGCACATCTTCGGTTCCCTGGGAGACAGTATCAAAATTGATCCCTGTGGGAGTAATCTTAACCAAGGAATTACTCTTTTCTATCTTTGCGGTGAATTGCATCTCTGCAAAGGGATTGTTGGGGTCGTTGGAAATTACCTGAAGTTTTTTGGTGGTTTCTCCCACCGTTATCTTTCTCGGATTGAAAATGACCTTCATCTCTGCGGTCTCGTTAGGGGCTAACCTTTGTTTGGATAAAGGTGTAGTGGTACAGCCGCAACTGGTTCTGACTTTAACGATGATAAGGGTGTCTTGCCCGATGTTTTTAATCTGATACGTGTGAGACACCCTGCCGGTCTTGGGAACATATCCAAAATCCCACATGGTCTCGGAAAAGGATATCTTTGCCCGGGATAGCTCTTCCTTTTGGGCAGATGCGGAAACGGCTGTGAGCAGAATGAAGAGCAGCACGAGACAACTTTTCAAATATGGGGTCTTCATAGAACAACTCCTTGAAGCGACTAAAAGAACTCCTTCCTCAAAACACTTCATTTTTGTTACGAAGACCAAAAAGCCCAAGTTGGTAGGAAAAAGACCGGGTTGTTTTTTTGCAAAAAATCTTTTAATTATTTTTTCAAAATAAACGTAGTGCTGAAACTTTCGCAGATGTTGCAAAATTGGGATCTTTTGGCGGGATGAATAGAGGAGTTTTGTTTTACCCGGTCACAGCTTGAACATCTCCGCAAGATTTTTTCTTCTTAAGATGATTAACAACAGAGGATATCCTAAAACAAAGCAGGCCCCGATTTCACCTATGGCAATATAAGCTACGGTGATCCAGTAAGGAAGCTGAAATAAAAGATGAAGATACAGGCTCACCCCTAATGCATTGACTACGACTGGTGGAAGAGGGGCGAAAATTGGCTTTCGGGTTCTGGACAGAAGATAGGTCAAAAAGGCGGCTAAAAGAGTGCACAAGCTTCCTCCCACTATATCGTAGATGCCCAATCCACCATAGATATTCGCTACCACACATCCGACGAAAAGTCCGGGTATGGCGGCAGGAGTCAAATAAGGAAGGACAGTTAAAGCCTCGGAAACCCGCACCTGGATGGGCCCATAGCTTATGGGTGCCAGCGCTATGGTGACTGCTGCATACAGGCTGGCGATTATGCCAACTTGGGCGATATATCGGGTGGAAAGGTTCAATTGTTCAAAAGTTTAAAGGTTCAATAGTTGCGCAAGAACTCATGCCATTCTTTTTCAAAGTCATGTATATTCTTGCCATATATTTCTTGAAAAATCTTTTTATAGTTATTTTCACCCGCCCTTGGCAAAAGAAATTTGAACTTAGCCAAACCGTACCGGTCTATCAAATAGCGGACAAAAGAGCCGCATGCTACGTAATAATCATGGCCACTTTCTGAATGGTAGATTTCCTTAAACCGGTCATTGTCTGCCAGAGTGTCCAAAGAAAACAGCCTACCCAGATAAAGGCACATCTTGGCTTTGCAGTGCAGAGATAGCCTGCCTGGCGACCATTCATCGTGAGCGTGTGCAACTGCTTCCGCAATTCCTTCCTCGAGAAAATAGAGCTTCGGCATTCCAATGGTATTGCAAACGATAATGTGAGCAGTCTCGTGCGCGTTCAATTTCGTGAATCTTGAGCTGTATATCTGGGCAGCGCATTGGAACTCTCGGGAAGCGAATCCAAAATAGTCTCGGCGCGTGTTGCGCTGCAGATCTTCCTTGGAGTTGTAAAGATAGTAATGAATCTTCGCCTCATAATTCACCTCCAATTGATTCAGGACATCCGTGAAGCAACTGTCTAAGTTCTCGGATATCTCTTCAATATCCTCGGCGGCGGGCGAACCAAGTCGGTAATAAATGAAATAATGAACACTCTCTGATACTAGCCAATTGGTATCATCTTCATGTAACTCAGGCAATAGCACACGAGAGGCCTTACAGCCTACGATTAGTACAATGATTACAAACCCGAAGTACAGATAAAACAGCTTTTTACAATTAATTGTTTCCATTTAGAATCAAATAATTAGAAGTTGTATCTGAGGCTTATTTGCAAAGACTTTAGCAAAAACGAACCATAGGCATAAAAACGCTTTGGTATCCATGTCTTTCTGTGTGTTCTTCCGTAAGCCAGTGCATCCCTCCCAAACTGGATTAGAAGATCACAGGTTCTCATGATCTTGTGTTCATAATAGACATTTGTTGTCATTCTCACCCACCAGAGATAATATCTGTCGGTGAAAGCGGCATCAGAGCGCATAATTCCGTAGCTTGCATAAGGTATGGAAAAAATGGAGCCAAGCCCAAGCCCAAATCTTGCCCGCCCTAATCTCCAGAACAAGCTCACCGTGGGACCAATTCCGAAATAGTGATCCTCATACCTATTGTATTTCGCTGGGCTTATCTCCAGTTTCTGGTCAATCTCGATGTTCTCCAAAGATGCACCCAGGCCCCAAAAAAACCTGGGATTTTCTTTATGACGTTGCTTGTACCACAAGAAATCATAACTAAACCCCAGAAAGGAAAAGTTATTTTTGCCCCATCTCCTAGAATCATTCACATCGATGTAAGTTGACTTCCCATAATCGAGGCTAAGCCGATGGTAAAACCTTCCGGTGATAACCTGATAGCTTACCGAGAAAATCGGCATGGTGCTTTTCCACACAACAGGGAAATCCAAGAAGCTTTTTCGCAGATCCAAGTAAGAGATGCCAACCTCCAAGCTTTGATTATTCGCTGAAAAGCTATCCTTTGCAAAAATAACTTTGTTAGGACAACCGAAACAGAGAAAAAGAAGGAGAACAATCGGGAGTTTTTTTAGGTAGCTCTTCAATTTGCTTCTCATGAAAAGGTAATTGAACGAAATCTCTACATCTAAGGTGTGGCTTTCCAATCTTTATGTCAACAAAAAAAGCTTGCCTTTCTAAGGAAACTTGATTTATATTCAACCAGTCAAAATCTGAGTAAGTGAACCTTAGTCTTTTGGAGAGTTGGTTATGAGAATTCTGGTGGTAGGTGGTGGAGGCAGAGAGCATACTCTGGTCTGGAAGCTTGCCTCCAGCCCACTGGTGGATAAGCTCTTTGCCGCACCGGGAAATGCCGGAATGGCTGAGCTGGCTGAATGCGTTGATATAAAAGTGGAGGATATAACCCGCCTGGCAGATTTTGCTGAAAAGAATTCGGTTGATCTAACCGTGGTAGGACCCGAGCTACCTTTAACTCTGGGGATTGTGGATGAATTTGAGAGAAGAAACTTAAAAATTCTGGGACCGACCAAATCAGCCGCTGAAATCGAAGGGAGCAAGGTGTTTGCCAAGGAGTTTATGAAAAAGCATCACATCCCTACCGCCAGCTTTAAGATATTTGATAACCCGGACCAAGCTTCCGATTTCGTTAGATCCTCTGATTTGCCTCTGGTCGTCAAGGCGGATGGGTTGGCGGCAGGCAAAGGGGCGGTCATCGTGGAAGATACCCCATCTGCGCTTTCAATTATTCGCAAGATGATGGTGGAGAAAATCTTTGGCCAGGCTGGATCTCGGGTGGTGGTGGAGGATTTCTTGGAAGGGGAGGAGATCACCATTTTGGCTTTCACCGATGGCGAAACCATATCCCCCATGGTCTCATCACAGGATCATAAAAAAATCTTTGATGGCGATCGAGGTCCCAACACCGGGGGGATGGGAGCTTATGCGCCCACCACCATCGTGGATGATAGAATGATGAAACGAATCAACGATGAGATACTGGAACCCACCGTAACCGGTTTAGAAAGGGAGGGAAGGACTTTCAAAGGCATACTTTATGCCGGCTTGATGATTACAGAACGAGGTCCCAAGGTGATGGAGTTCAACTGCCGATTCGGTGACCCGGAAACTCAGGTGATCCTTCCTCTTCTGAAAAGTGACTTAGCTGAGATATTCCTATCCATCGTGGAGGGAGAACTCTCCTTGCAGGAGGTGGAGTGGAACGATAATTTCGCAGTATGTGTGGTCTTGGCTTCAGCTGGGTATCCGGGAAAATATGAAAGGGATAAAGAGATCTCCGGATTGAACAGAGCGAAACAAATGGAGGACGTGTTGATTTTCCATGCCGGGACCAAAAAACGGGGAGGTAGAATGTTCACCAACGGGGGAAGGGTGTTGGGGGTGACCGCGACCGACAAAAGCATGGAGAAGGCTATTCAAAAAGCTTATTCCGCGGTGGACAAAATAGAATTTGAAGGAATGCAATATCGAAAAGATATAGGATACAGAGCTACCCGGGTCAAAAAAAGACTCTGGTAAGAAATACAAACCGATGAGGTTTATTTTATATTAGTTAATTGCATAACCTGTAATTTCCCGATTTACCTTGTTCGTATTATTCCTCAGAAAACACTTGTCCATCAGATCTTGCGATTGGACTCGGTAAGTCGGGCAACTATATTTTTGCACACCCTGTATGGTTGGTAGTCTTTATCCATGAAAGGAAAACAGAATGTTAGCTCCAAAGGTATTGATATTAATGGGGAGTAAAAAAGATCAGGAAGTTATGCTGAAAGGCGCACAAGTCCTTGAGGAATTTAAGATCCCCTATCAAATTGAGGTCAGCTCCGCTCACCGAAATCCAGAAAGGACAAAGAAGTTAGCACGGGATGCAGAAAAAAAGGGGGTGAAGGTTATAATTGCCGGAGCGGGAATGGCGGCTCACCTTCCGGGTGTTGTTGCCTCTTACACCAATCTGCCGGTGATCGGGGTTCCTTTGAATGCTTCAGCGCTCTCCGGGTTGGACTCACTTTTCTCCATTGTTCAGATGCCGTCCGGAATACCGGTGGCAACTATGGCTATCGGCGAAGCCGGAGCAAAAAATGCGGCTATTTTGGCTATTCAAATTTTAGCCTTATTTGACGAGAAACTGAAAAAGAGGCTGGAAAAGTCTAAAAAGATAGGGTCAAGGAACAAGATTTAAATAGCAACAAAGAGTTTAAAAATGAGCTTCAGGGATCTAAATCGGACAGAAATTGGTAAATTACTAAGGGATTTAAGAAGTCCCTTTTCTTGACCCCTGACCCTTGAATCATGACCCTGATTTTCAAAGGAGGAAAAATGGGAGCAGTCTTTGTAACAATTTTATTTATTTTCATTGTACTGGGCGTGCCCCTTCTTATTCTCATCTTATTGTATAATAAACTGGTGAAGTTGAGAAATCGAGGCGATAACGCCTGGCATCAGATAGACGTGCAGTTGCAGAAGAGAGCGGATCTGGTACCCAATCTGGTGGAGACAGTGAAAGGTTATGCCGCGCACGAAAAGAAAGTTTTTGAGGAGGTGACCAAAGCCAGGTCCATCTATTCTCAAGCCGGAACCATGCAGCAGAAAGCTGAGGCTACCAATATGCTCACCTCTGCCTTGAAGACCCTTTTCGCCGTGGTGGAGAATTATCCTGAGCTTAAAGCTAACCAGAATTTCCTTTTGCTTCAAGAGGAGCTTTCGGGAATCGAAAGCAAGATCGCCTACGCCCGGCAGTTCTATAACGATGTGGTGTTGTCCTTCAACAATGCCCAACAGGTTTTCCCTTCGAATATTATAGCCAACTGGTTTGGCTTCAAGCCCAGAGAATATTTTGAGATCGAGGAGACCAAAAGAGAGGCTCCCAGGGTAGATTTCAAATAGGGGGTTGCTCTCGTCTTTTGTTGCTGAAGGAAGAAGTACCTCTGAATGAAATGTTTTGTCCTTCCCGGAGTTCCAAGAAAAGATCGTCTTAATTTAAAGCGGATAGAGGGTGTAAAATAAATGGATCGACGCATTGCAGAGTTATCTTTTCTTTTCCCCTCAATTCGCTTGCATGTAAGAACGTGTAAGAAAAGCCTGAGGTGTGCCGATTTTTATTTTATTACTAAACGATGAAACCGGTATCCGCTTTTTATTCATTTTTCTGCTGATATTTTAAGACAGACGGAAATAGAGGGCTTCACACATTTATGGTTTACGAAGAGATTGCGGCTAACAGAAGAAGAAGCATTGTTTTGGTTTTTATTTTTGTGGTTTTTCTTTTGTTTCTGGGATGGATATTTGGAGAGGTATATGGTGCCGGTCAGGAGGGAGTGCTGATTGCTCTCATGATTACCCTGTTCATTTCTCTTATCACATTTTTTTACGGCGACAAAATGGTGCTGGGCATTAGTCATGCCCGACCTGTGGACAGAAAAAAGAATCCATATCTGGCAAATGTGGTGGAGGGGCTGGCAATTGCGGCTGGAATTCCTGCGCCCAAAGCCTATATCATCCAAGACTCCGCTCCTAATGCCTTCGCCACTGGAAGGGATCCGAAGAATTCATCCATTGCGGTCACCACCGGGCTTCTCGAAAAGCTGAACCGTCTGGAGCTGGAAGGGGTAATCGCTCATGAGATGTCGCACATCAAAAACTATGATATAAGATATGCCATGTTGGTGGCAATTATGGTGGGGACGGTGGCACTTCTTTCCGATTGGATGAGAAGGAGCTTTTTCTATCGAGGGAGAAGAAGAAAAAGAGGAGCAGGCGGCGGAATAATCATACTTATTGCTTTGGTTCTGGCGATCCTGGCGCCCATCGTAGCCCAGTTGATACGGTTAGCCATATCCAGACAAAGAGAATATCTGGCAGATGCAAATGGCGCACTTTTAACCAGATATCCGGAGGGATTGGCTTCAGCTCTGGAGAAAATCTCGAAAGATACCGAGCCTTTAGAGGTGGCAAATAAAGCCACCGCTCATCTTTATATAGTCAATCCTCTTCTGGAACACAGAGGAAAGCTAAACACCCTTTTTTCCACACACCCGCCGGCGGAGGAGAGGATAGCTCGACTGAGAACAATGTAAACATAAATTTTTATTTTTTTCATCGCTTTACCAACAGCGGTGAAAACAAAGTTTTATGATATCTGTAGGTTTATCTAAGGATGGATAGCTAAAGCTTGAAGTAACAGTGAAATGGTTTATTATATTTGGGAGCGCAGGACAGATTGTGGTTGCTGGATCTATCCAGCCCAATAAATTGGGCAACTACAGTTACAACTCCTGTAGATGCCTCCGACAAAACTATTGAGGACTCTTATTGGATAAGGAGGTTGAGGATGGCAAAAAAGCTTTTCATATTCGAAGACGACAAGTATAATCAGTTCCTTCCCTTAACCTGTAATCGCCCGGTTTATGAACTTCTCTGCGGGATAACCAAAATCAAGGATAAAATCAGTTCGCTTTTTCCTGATGCCCAGGTGATCCTCCTGTGTCGGGATTATCTGGAGAAGGTACTGAAAATCAAAACCGGTCAAAAGGTGAACGAGTTTGATATAGGCGACGAAGACCGGATTCTGTTAATCAACGGAAGAATTCTTCCCTCCCCGAATTTTCTCCAGGAGGTGAATTTCTCAGAAGAGGAGAGATTTTTCTTCCGGGGCGATGATATGGTGGGATGGGCTGGTAGGGGAGAGGCTTTCAAAAATTTTAAGAGTTCTTTTCACGCCTTATACTCCAAAGATGAGATTAAACTGTTAAAATCCAAAGTTGACTCCTTTGAGGTGGAAGTCAAAATAGTTAATTATTTGTGGGATTTGGTTTCGCAAAATGGATCGTTAATCGAAGCAGACTTTAAGCAAATTAAGCCAAACGTAGATTTCAAAAACATGTTCAAACATAGCCAGGTGGACGACGACGCCCTGATTTATGATGTGGAAAAAGTATATATTGGAAAAGGTTCGCAGATAGATGGACAGGTGGTGTTGGACGCTCGGAATGGTTCTATATTCATCGGGGATAGAGTAAGCATCCAGCCTCATACCCTGGTAGTGGGGCCGTGCTATATTGGTGAAGATTCCATCCTGGTGGGCGGCAAGATCAGAGAAGGCACAAGCATTGGGCCAGTCTGCCGAATCGGTGGAGAGGTGGAGGAGTCGATCTTTCTGGGATACTCCAACAAATACCACGAGGGATTTTTGGGACATTCTTATGTGGGCAAGTGGGTGAATCTGGGTGCCTTAACCACCAATAGCGATCTGAAAAATAACTATAGTCCGGTTAAGGTGATGGTTAACGGTACTCTTGTCGACTCAGGACTGACAAAAGTAGGAGCATTCATAGGCGATCATGTCAAAACGGGGATTGGAACCCTGCTCAATACCGCAGTTTCCATAGGCTTTGCTTCCAACTTATTTGGCGGAGGAATGATTAAACAAAAGCTTATTCCGGCTTTCTTCTGGGGAAGTGTGGAAAAACAGGAAGAATATCAATTGGAAAAAGCAATAGAGACGGTCAGGATGGTGATGAAGAGAAGAAATGTGGAATTGGTAACAGATGAGATTAATCTATTCAAGAAGATATTCCAACTGACCGAAAAAGAGAGAAGAAAGAGATAGTTAGCTTACCAGGCGATTAAATATTGTCGCTGTGTGTTTTTTCTTTTCGTCCCCAAAAGACAAGAATGGATGCAACCGAGACTGTGCAGTGTAAAAAATGGGTAGATTCAATTTCAAACCATCAAAGTAATATTTGAGAGATTCGATCTTCAAAGAAAAAAGCGCAAGATTTTCCACAAGATTCTGAGAGATGAGTCTACCCATCTACCTAGAGGGGGGAGGGGGTAGCCGTCCCGCCTAAGGCGGGACGGGGTGGGGCTGAAAAAATGGGGAAACTCAACCTGGATATTTCTGTTGACACAATCAGGTGCGGGATATATCATTTACGCCTGATGAGAAATGAAGCTCTCCAGGCTGTGCTTATTTTAGGAGGAAAAAGTGCCAGAACTTAGAAAAGACCCCATAATTGGTAGATGGGTGATCATATCTACAGAGCGAGGGAAAAGACCATCAGACTTTTCCGGTGCTCCCAAGAGAAGAACGGAGAGCAAGCTTTGTCCCTTTTGCCCGGGCAATGAGTCCGCCACCCCACCGGAGATTATGGCTTTTCGTCCAGATTCATCAGAACCCAACAAACCGGGCTGGACCTTAAGGGTTATTTCAAACAAATATCCGGCTTTGCGGATTGAGGGGAACCTGAATCGGGAGGGGGTGGGGATCTTCGATAAGATGAACGGTGTGGGGGCGCATGAGGTGATAATAGAGACCCCGGAACATGATAAAGATCTGGTGGATCTGAACCTCAAACAGGTGCAGGATGTCATCTGGGCCTATCGGGCAAGAACCATCGATTTGAAAAAAGACCCTCGCTTCCGATACATCTTGATTTTCAAAAATCAGGGAGAAGCTGCCGGCGCATCTTTGGAGCATAGCCATAGCCAGCTTATCGCCACTCCCATCGTCCCCAAAAGGGTAATGGAGGAAGTAGAGAGTGCCAGCAAATATTATGACTACAAGGAAAGGTGTATTTTCTGCGACATCATAAAACAAGAGATCTCTGATGATGAGAGGGTGGTGATTCAAAATGAGCATTTCATCTCCCTGGAGCCTTTCGCCCCCAGATTTCCTTTTGAAACCTGGATTTTGCCCAAGAAGCACTCACCTGCCTTTGAAAACATCAAAAAAGAGGGTATTCCGGCTCTGACCTCCATACTTCTGGAGACTCTCCAGAGACTGAGCAAGGCTCTGAATAATCCGCCATATAACTATATTATCCACACCAGTCCAGTGGACAACGATTACGCTGCAGAATTTCACTGGCATATCGAGATCATGCCCAAGTTGACTAAAGTGGCTGGATTTGAATGGGGGACTGGATTTTACATAAATCCCACCACCCCGGAGGATGCAGCCGTTTATCTGAAAGAAATAGAGATCTAAAACATTGGTTCTTCTCCAAAATAGGTGCTAATGCATAAGCTTGTATTATTTGCATCAAAAAGAAAACCACAGGCTTTCTTTTACCTCTCCCCCTTTCCCTGACGGGTCTCCGTGTTCCCCCTCTCCATAAAATGGAGAGGGGGATAGGGGGTGAGGTCTTTAAAATGTCAGTTCCATTAAGTCGAAAAGAATCTTTTTCTTATATAGAATTTTAGCAACTAAAGTAGAGAAGAACCAAAAAATTTAATCGAAGGGAGAAACTTGGAGACCAAAAGACTCAAAATCCTGATTGCATCTCCAGAGGTGGTTCCTTTTGCCAAGACCGGAGGTCTGGCTGATGTGTGTGGGGCTTTGCCCAAAGCTCTGGCGAAGTTAGGTCATCAGGTCAAGGTGATCTTGCCTAAGTACAGGATGGTGGATGAAAAAAAATTCAAGTTATCGGAGGTGTCCACAGAATCCGGTGGAAAAACAGATGCTCCTCTAATCCCCATAGGAGATAAGAGTGTCAGGATCACAGTGAGAAGCTATAATCTAACTTCTCCTGATGTGGAATACCTTTTTATGGTGAACGATGGATATTATGATCGAGAGGAGCTTTATAAGGATCGATCTACTGGTTTTGACTATGAGGACAACGATGAAAGATTTATCCTGTTTGCCAGAGGAACCTTAGAGATTTTAAAAGCCATGGAGTGGCAACCCGATGTCATTCATGCCAATGACTGGCAGTCTGCTCTGATTGGTGCATATTTAAAAACCCTGTATGCGGGTGATCCATTTTTCAAGCACACAGCAACGGTTTTCTCCATTCATAACTTAGCCTATCAGGGCAATTTCCCCAAAAGGATATTCGATAAGATAGGAGTGTCAAAAGATCTGTTTTATCCCACCAGCCCCTTTGAATTCTGGGGAAACGTGAATTTCATGAAGGCGGGAATTAGCTATGCCGATGTGATCAACACAGTCTCCGAGACCTATGCGGTGGAGATACAGTCCAGCTCCGAGTTCGGTCATGGACTGGAAGGAGTTTTAAGAACCAGAAATGAAGATCTTTATGGCATTGTAAACGGCATCGATTACGAGGTTTGGTCTCCAGAAAAAGACAAGTTGATCTCTTATAGCTATAGCCTGGAGGATCTTTCCGGCAAAAGGAAAAACAAAGAGCTTTTGCGCAAGTTGTGCAACTTGCCCTTATCCACTAAAGATGTTCCTCTTATTGGGATCATCTCCAGGCTGGCAGATCAAAAGGGATTTGATCTTTTAGCCCAGATTGCAGATGAGCTTCTCTCTTTGGATTTACAGATGGTGATTCTGGGAACCGGAGATGAAAAATATCATCGGTTATTTAAAAAGATGAGCGTAAAATACCCCAAGAAAATTTCGGTCAACCTTGGCTTTGACAATCCGCTGGCTCATCTGATTGAGGCGGGAAGCGACATGTTTCTCATGCCCTCCAGATACGAACCCTGTGGTTTGAATCAACTTTATAGTTTACGATATGGAACCGTTCCCATCGTCCGAAAGACCGGGGGACTGGCGGATACCATTGAAAATTACGATCCAAAGACCAGTGAGGGCACAGGTTTCGTTTTTAAAAATTACGAAGCTTCCGAACTTTTGAATACGATCAAACGGGCTCTCAGAGTGTATGAAGATAAAAACGCTTGGGTCAAGTTGATCAAGAACGGGATGAAGAAAGACTTCTCCTGGGAGGCATCAGCGAAAAAATACGTTGACATTTACCAGAGAGCTATCCAAAAATAGGCGGCAATGACGTTAAAATGAAAAAAGCTGCCAATTGAAAGAACGATCAATCCCTTAGCCCACTTTTATCCTAATTCCTGAAAATCTCCCTCTGTAGTTGCTCGATTTATCGAACTTTTTTGCAAATCAATCTTTATCCGCTTGACGAATCCATAGATTCTCACTTGTTGGTGCGGGGTACCCTTACCCCGCACCTTTTATGTTTCGGGGTGACGGAGACCCGTCAGGGAGGGCACCCCGAAACAACGGATACTCAATTTATCAAGCTTTTCTCTTTACCTGATGAATCAGGCAACTAAAAAGAGGTAGAATTCTATTTATTCTTTCAAAGTTCTGTTTTCCACCAACTGCTTTTTATAAGGTTGACGCAACTGCGCATTTTTCTTAAATTTCACTTAAGATAGATAAATTAACGAAGGCGTTTTCGCCGAAAAGTATATCTTTGAGAGAGACCCAATGCGGAGCAAGTTGATTCTTCTGGTTATCATAATTATTTTTGTGACTCACAGCCTCAGTTTGAACTTCACTCAAGATGACGCCTTTATCTCCTATCGTTATGCAAAAAACTTCATTCAGGGTAAGGGGCTGGTCTTCAATTCAGGCGAGAGAGTGGAGGGATACACCAATTTCCTCTGGATCATGCTCCTCTCCTTTTTCGGCCGGGTGGGATTGGATATGCTGGTTGTCTCCATGGCCTTAGGGGTGGCTTTTGGAGCCTTTTCTATATTTATGGTATACAGGATATTCTCATTGTTTTTTTCTAAGAAAAATTGGATTTTGGCTTTTTCTGCTCCCTTGCTTCTAACACTCAACAGCGCTCTTGCTTACTGGAGCATAAGCGGGATGGAAACCTCCTTATTCTTGATGCTGACTCTGTCGACTATTTACTTCTACCTTCATGGTCAGAGAATGGTGGTGCCCTTCGCGGTATTAGCCACCCTCACCCGGCCGGAAGGAGCATTGGTGTTTGCCATCATCTTGATTCATAAATTTTTCCTCCAAAAGGACAGCCTAAAAGATTGTTTTTCCTATCTTTTGGGATTTATTCTTCTGCTGTTGCCTTTTTTGGTCTTTAAGATTTCCTATTATGGAGAGATTTTGCCCAATACCTTCTATGCCAAAACCGGATTTGGATGGGAATATATAGAAAGTGGTTGGGATTACTTCTGGCTGTTTTTAAAACATTATGGACTGTGGGGATTTCCCTACCTTCTGCCTATCTGGTTTTGCAAAAGCTGGGGACAGAAGTTCAAATTCTTGGTCCTGTTCACTTATGTTTATACACTCTATATAATCCTCATCGGGGGAGATGGTTTAAAGGCACACCGATTTTTCCTGCCGGTAATACCCTGGCTGTATCTGTTTTTATTGATGGGAGTGGAAAAGATTACCTATCGATCAAAAAGGCATTGGGCACGACTTACCGTTTCGGGTTTATGCATAACTTTTATGGCTGTTTTATTCTTTGTTACTCCCCGCAATTATATCCGGGATGCAAAGATCGCCGGGAATGGTCTGGTGAGGAAAATGAAATACTGGGCAGAGACTTTGAGTCAACATTATGGCTCGAATTTCACCATAGCGGCAAGCACCATCGGAGCTTTGTCATATTACACCAATGCAAGGGTGATTGACATGATTGGGTTGACGGATAAATACATTCCCCGGCATCCGGAACATATTCCGGGAATAATCTCCAGTTGGAGAGAACGGAAGTTCAATACTCAATACTTGTTGTCTCAAGATCCGGACTTTATCCTCTTTTCCACGGAGCGCAAACCCACCGCTCCCGTAGAGAAAGCTTTATTCTTAAACTCCAAGTTTCGACGAGACTATTACCTCGCATATTTTACCTGGCAAGGCGTGCGTTATTCGATTTTTAAAAGAAAAGACACATATACCGAGGAGAACAAAGTTTTTGAGGATCCGGAATTTGTAAATCTTTACCAAGAGTCCATTAACCTGGAAAACTCCGGTAGATACCCAGAGGCGGTGGAGACGTTAAATCGTGTGATCGAGATCGGCCCGAAAGATTTCGCCTGGGCTTATGAGCTTATGGGAGAGATATATTATCTCGCAAAAGATTATTTGCAAAGTGAGAAATATTTTAAGAAAGCAGTGGAGATGGATGAGTATTGCCTGAGAGCTTACACTTATTTGTCTCGAATTTATGCAAGTCAGCAGAAGAATTCAGAAAGCCAGAAGATGAGAGATAAGTTTTACCAATACAATCCTGGATCCGGACCAAAGAGTCCTACAATGTTCTGAGTGTCAGGAAAGGATTGCAGATTTTATCAAGTGGCTATGATTTTATGTCCGATATCGCTAAATCGTAAACACCATGGAAATACCCAGGGGTGAAACCCACTTTAGATTTTTTTGGGATAGAATCCCATCGCACTGGTGCGGGGTACCCTTCGACTTTCGTCCTCAGGACAAGCCCTTACCCCGCACCTTCAATGTTTCGGGGTAGGGATACCCCGAAAAAATGGATGGTATCATTTAGCTTTATGGATCGGGAATTCCAATGCGAAGCATTCATACGAATTCTCGATCCAATATGAAAATTATGCGCCCCAGATCTTTTTGTTTAAAACCGCAACTAACTCATCAATTTTATGCCGGGTCTGTTCCATGGAGTCTCTTTCCCGCAAGGTGACGGTTTCATCCTGCAGAGTTTGAGAATCGACGGTGATGCCAAAGGGCGTGCCAGCTTCATCCTGCCGGCGATAGCGTCTTCCCACCGCGCCCCTATCATCATAAAACACGTTAAAATGAGGTCTCAGCGTCTTGGCGATCTTTTTGGCAATCTCCGGCATGTTGTCCCGATTCACCAGGGGAAGAATGGAGGCTTTGACCGGGGCGATCTTTGGATCCAGTCGCAAGACCACCCTTTTTTCACCTTTCACTTCCTCCTCATGGTATGCATCCACCAAACAGACCAGCATGGTCCGATCAACGCCGGCAGAGGTTTCTATTATGTAAGGGATGAACCTCTCCTTGGTCTGGTCATCGAAATATGATAGGTCTTTGCCCGTGGCTTGACTGTGTCTCGAAAGATCGAAATCTGTGCGGTTGTGAATGCCTTCGATTTCCTTCCAGCCAAAGGGGAAATTGTATTCGATATCGTATGCTGTTTTGGCGTAAAAAGCTAACTCCTTTTTTTCGTGCTGATGTAACTTCAGATTCTCCTTCCTGATACCCATGTCAATATACCACTTCATCCTCTTTTCCTTCCAGTAACCGATCCATTTATCATCCTCTTTGGGATTGATGAAATACTGCATCTCCATCTGCTCGAATTCACGGGAGCGGAAGATGAAATTGCCTGGTGAGATCTCATTTCTGAAAGCTTTACCTATCTGAGCAATGCCAAAAGGAATTTTCTGACGGGCAGGTCCCATCACGTTTAGAAAATTCACATAGATTCCTTGAGCGGTTTCAGGTCTTAAATAGACCACGGACGCCTCATCCTCCACCGCTCCCATATGAGTCTTGAACATCAGGTTAAACATGCGCGCCTCGGTAAGCTCACCGCCGCAGACCGGACAGACAGAACCCTCAACGTCATCTGCTCTGAATCTTTGCTTGCACTTTTTGCAGTCCACCATGGGATCGGTGAAGCCCTCCACGTGTCCTGAGGTCTCCCACACCTTGGGATGCATCAAAATGGAGGCATCCACTCCCTCGATGTCATCCCGAGTTTGGGTCATGCACCTCCACCAGTAGTCCTTGATATTTTTTTTCATTTCCACGCCAAATGGACCATAGTCCCAACAGCTATTGATCCCACCGTAGATCTCTGAAGACTGAAAGATGAAGCCTCTTCGTTTGCACAGGGAGACTAGCTTGTCCATCAGGTCAGGTTCCTTCTTCTTTGCCACTTCTCCTCCTTACCGTTGGTGTGGGGTACCCTTCGGCTTACGCCCTCAGGGCAAGCCCTTACCCCGCACCTTTCATGTTTCGGGGTAGGGTACCCCGAAACAACGGATTATACTTGATTAAAACTCTGATCGGTTTTCAAAAATTCCAATGACTTAAGATCTCTCCCTCTTCCAGTATGATAATCCAAAAGGCTAAGGATCATGCTTGAGATCTCCTTTAAGCGTTCCTTTGGAATGTTATACGTATCTAAATCTTCGGTCTTTATGGATTGAAGTTTAAGCGCAGAGATTGCAGAATCTTTTGATAACCTGAGATATGCCTGATCTACCCTGGCACACCTTTTGCAGATGATGCCCCCTTTCTCCGGGCTGAACAATACAATTTTTCCCTCAACATGTTTATTGCAACTTACGCATTTATCGAACTTTGGCTTATATCCCAGAAGATGGGCTAATTTCAGAGCATAGGAGCAGAATGATTTTTCCAGGGATTCTTCAGGACAGCTTTCCATGAAAGATAAAGTTGCTAAAATCAATCCAAAAAGTTGGGGATTTGATTCCTCACCGGTGATCAGCCGATCCAAAAGCTCCAGAGCGGCAGAGGCAAAGACGTATCGACTCAAATCCTTGTAAAGGGACTGAAATGAATTTATTGTGTCGCTCTGGGACAAAAGATAGATCTCGGAAGTTCGCTTCTTGTAGAAGACGATCTGAATGTGAGAAAGAGTTTGTAACGATCCAGCCAGCCTGCTCTTGGGCATTCTGATCCCTTTGGCAATGACTTTGATCTTCCCATAATCTTTGGTATACAGAGTGGCGATTTTCGAGGTGTCGCCAAATTTCATGCTTTTCAAAACGATGGCTTCGGTCTTGGTGATGCTCATGGGGACAGGGAATCAGGTGGAGGCGGTTGGGCGGATTTCTCTTGTTCTGGATTGGATTTATCCGTATGTATAATCCGATACACTTTTTCCCCCTCTTTTATCATACCCAATCTTTCTCTGGTTTGTTTTTCCAGATAGAATTCATCATCGGTGAGCCTTTTTTTCTCAATTTCCAAATCAACATTCTCGGCATCAAGCATTTTGGATTCTTTTTCCAAGTTCTTTTTCTCTTTCCACAAGGAATTGATCTGAACAAACCCATAAGGTCCGGTGAAGAAACGATAGGCTAAGAATATGAAGATCAAAACAAGCAAAATCCTTTTGACCGTTTTTTTCCTTCGAGCGCTACGCGCCTTTACCTTGTTAAAGAACGTGCTTGTCGGAAACCCTTTTTTCTTTTTTTTTCTGGCCATTTTTGAATTCTCTAAACCGGTCTTAACTTAAACGCTTCTTCAAAGGTCTTTGCTTTCAGTATCTTTTTTTTAAGTCCTTCATACGGCGGGAACGCTCCGCCATACCCGATTACCCTTCTTGCCCGCTGGATCATGTCAAGTTGTTTTCTGGTCCAATTGGGAGAAACAAAAGTATTCTTGGGCATTGGCTCCAATGGTTCATATCTCATAGGATAAGCAACAACGCCCCATTCCACAAGGTCTTTCATGCGAAAAAGGAAATTCTCTGGATCATCGTTTTCTTCGTTGTACAAGCAGTAGACTATGATTTTTCTCCCCCTGATGCCCACCTCTTTCAGAAGAGCTATTGCCCTTTGTAGAGGTGTTCTAATCCCGATGGTGTCATACGCTAATCTTAAAAAGGGCATTTTTAATAATGTAAGTCTCAGGGCAACCTCTTCGTTTAGTAATCGAGCGTCAAGACCTTGATTGAAATCCACCTTAAGGTCTAGTTCTTCCAGCTCATAGAAAATATCTCGCCAATAGGGTGAGGCAAGGATATTGTTGTCCCAGAAGATGACCTTTTTGTGTCCAGGGTATATCAGCTTCCTTATTGATTCACTCGCTCGGAATCTTGGTTCGAGTACATGAACGGAGCAGAAAGGGCATCTTCTGATACACCCTCTTGAAGAGAAAACGATGCTTGCGTTCCACTCAGGCACAAGAGAGTAATCAGGTAGAACATTGTCTATCTTTTTGAATAGACCTTTGTGAATTCTTATTCGATTCTTGAAGGTATCGCGGAGATGGTGAGGGCATAGGGTCGCGTATATACCTCCAACAATTATCTCCGCCTTTTTGTATTTGTCGGCATAGAAACGTACCACATCGTGCACTGGCTCCCAGGCATAAGTGAAGAGGCTTGTGATGTAGATAACATCGGGTATGAAGCCGTTACTGGAAATGCCATTTACTAATCTAACCAAATCGCCTCTCTCTCTATGATAAGCCGCAAGCTTAAGAAGGCCCAAAGGAGGATAAGCTGTATGATATTTCTTGGACTTAGCTGGTTCAACAAGCAAAATTTTTGAATAGTGTTTTGTCTGCCCTATGGCAGCATATTGAACTTGAGAAGACGTTTTCGATTTCAAGAAAGCCTCCTATGTACAGAGAACCGAATCAACTAGATTTGTTTTCTCCACAGTTGAACCTCACTGAAAATTGGAATTTTCAAAGATATTTCCAAGAATAAATGTAAAACAGGCAATAGCTTCGCCATCTGTAGGAACATATCCGCTAGGATGGGCACAATTATTTCGTAATGTCAAGAAACCTCTCATTGCTTCAACGTAGGGCTGGGGTAACAACTGAAGTTCATAAAGGGTGGCACATATGTGCTGCTCCCTCACGTCTTTCCTAAATTCATCTATGTCTTTGCAAGTTTTAGGGGAACTATTAAACCAGCGGAATCTCTTACTTTGGGCCAGGCACTTTGCAGCGATATCAAATTTATCGAAGCCGATTGTTTCAATCTTCTTTATTATCCTGTCCATTCCCGCCGTCCAGCATAGGATAATTGACGCCCTAAAACACTTTGACTCAAAACATCTCAAGGCTTCATCTATGTAGTCTTGCTCTGATGTGGTAACCCCAAAGTCAGAAAGTTTCTCTATTTTCGCCTTCAAGCTTCTGACAAGGGTTCGAAGAGGAAGTTCTGGCTCCGGGGGGAGAATACGAGCCCAATCTTTTCCAAGATCCTTTTTGATTTCGTTTAATTCAGTTGTAAATTTTAAATCTTTGACCGTTTCTTTTGGTTTTTTAGTTTCCTTAGTTGTTTTTTTTAGTGCGGCGGATCGTGATCGAGCATTCTGCCGCACTTCTTCGATGGCCTCATGTATATCCCGAACAATTTCCCTGAAGTGAGGATGCTCTTCCTTAAAATCATCTTTGTCCATCGTGAGTGCTTCTTCTAAACCTGATTCAACAAAAATTTCTCCGCTCACGCTGAACATAGTTGGACCTATGTTGGTTGGATACTCAAAAAGTGATTTACTATATCCTTTGATTCCCACGTGTCTAATTCGGATTAAAATTCCCCGAAGATCAACTGGAAAAATTTGTTTTGTCTGGTCATAAATATATCCCCAATATTCGACTTTTGAGACTTGTCGGGATTCAATTATTTTAACATCAAATTCTTGTCGAGGCACCTTCTTTTCGTCGTAATTCCAAAAGGATTCGTCAAAATACTGCTTGCCTAAACAAATTGGTTTTCTTAGCTCTTGACCATTTACGAATGCCCTGAAATCAAACGAATTGAGTTCTTTATGAAGATATTGGAATTTATGGTTATTGATTTTGTGGATAGGAAAGTCATCTACGTAATTGATGGGGATTAAAAGTCCCAGATGCCAGCGAAAGGAAGTTAACCCGTCCAATTGTGACACGTTTTTCCATCCTCTTGTTTCAGCAGTCGAGGTTCTTTGCAACTCTTCTCGAATATTAGGTCTAAGATTGAAAAGAGTAATAATAGTATACTGTTTTTCTTTCTTATCTCGAAAATCAGGAAGAGAATCGAAATAATAGAGTTCTTCGAGATTTTGAAGCTGGTTATTCGGATCAAAAAGATGTTCTAATGGTATTCGGCGGTGTATCCCAAAAGAGTCTCCTTTTCTTTTTGATTTAACCTCAGCATATTCACAAACAGGTGCTATAGCCAATACTCCAATGCCAAGACGCCCGATTATTGGGCGACCAGTTGTTTGATCAGTGTCTCCCTGCGACCTTCTTTGTGAACCTGAGATTCTTAGGAATTGAGATTTAAATTCATCTGGTGAAATTCCCACGCCATTGTCAGATACGGTTAACGTAGAGAAATCCTCACTGAATTCTAGATCAACCTTGGTAGCTCTTGCATCAAAAGCGTTATTTACCAATTCCTTAATGGTTTTAGGAAAGCTTGTATATGCGCCTTCGCTCAAATGAGATATAAGCTGAACGGCTGGTTTTTCAGGATAATCTCTTATCGTATTCACTTTTTCTATCATACTAGCCTCCGTGCTTCGTAGTTAATAAGTAATTTTTGTACATTATCCATCCCCAAGAGACGAAGTGACAAAAACTTGACCAGTTAATTACTCTGGGGCTTGCCAGACCTACAAATTCTTTATGTTATAAAAAACCTTCTTTCCCAAAAACTGTGCCCTTTCCTTTAATTCTTCTTCTATCCGCAGAAGGCGGTTGTATTTGCAGATTCTGTCGGTGCGGGAGGCCGAGCCGGTTTTTATCTGTCCGGCATTGGTTGCCACCACCACATCTGCGATGGTGGTGTCCTCAGTTTCACCGGACCGGTGAGAGATCACCGCGGTGTGACCCGCTTGCTTTGCCATCTCGATCGCATCCAGGGTTTCAGTTAGGGTTCCGATCTGGTTGAGCTTGATCAAAATGGAATTGGTTGCCTTAAGCTGGATTCCTTTTTCCAGTCTTTTTATGTTGGTGACGTAAAGGTCATCTCCCACTATTTGAATTCTTTTCCCCAGCCGCTGGTTCAGTTTCACCCATCCATCCCAATCGTCCTGCGCTAAACCATCCTCGATGGAGATGATAGGATACTTATTTACCAGATTCTCATAAAAGTCGATCATCTCATCAGAGCTGAGTTTTTTGTTTTCCGCCTTAAGCACATATATTTTTTCTTTTTCATCATAAAATTCAGAGGCGGCGGGGTCCAAGGCTAAGAGCACATCCTCTCCAGGTTTGTATCCAGCCTTCTCGATCCCTTCCAAAACTACCTGAAGTGCTTCTTCGTTGGAATTCAAGTTGGGTGCGAATCCCCCTTCATCTCCTACTGCTGTATTGCAGTTTTTTTTCTTCAGCACGTTTTTGAGATTGTGAAAGATCTCTGCCCCCATTCTTAAAGCCTCTTTGAAGTTGGGTGCGCCTACCGGCATGATCATAAACTCCTGCAGATCCACGTTATTGTCCGCATGTGAACCCCCATTCAAAATATTCATCTGAGGAACGGGAAGTAGCTTGGAATTAACCCCACCGATATACTGGTATAAGGGCAGATCGCAATAGAAGGCGGCGGCTTTGCAGGCGGCAAGAGAGACCCCCAGGATGGCATTTGCTCCCAGATGGCTTTTGTCCTCTGTGCCATCCAGATCGATCAGAAATTTATCCAATACCACCTGATCTAAAGCATCCAGTTCATTTTCAAAAAGCGCCGGGGCGATCACGTTGTTGACGTTGTCCACTGCTTGGGTCACGCCTTTGCCTAAAAAGCGGCTTTTGTCCTTATCTCTTAACTCCAAAGCTTCATGCTCACCAGTGGAGGCTCCAGAGGGAACGGCCGCCCTTCCAAAAGATCCATCCTCAAGAACCACATCCACCTCCACGGTGGGATTTCCACGAGAATCTAAAATCTCACGGGCATGACATCCGATGATTGCCGGCATATTTTTTTCTCCTTCTTTAAGGTTAAAGACGATTTTTGCTCATGGGCATAATCTAAGCGAAAGGAAATAATTTATCAACAAAAAAATAAGAATGGTTTGCGAGGATGCAATAGGGAAGAGGCGAAAAGAAAGGAGCAGGTTTCTACAAAAGCTGGGATCTTTTTCTTATAGCCCATTCGATGGACAAACAGAGGACGAAGATAGCCAAAAGCAGAGGATGGTTCCATAATTGAATCTCTTTTTTCTTTTGCTCTTCTTTCTCCACCAGCTTGAGATCACCGGTGAGATTTTCAATCTGTTCCTTTTCGTAATATTTCCCTCCGGACACCTCTGCTATTCTTTTCAGAAGATCGAAATCTGTTTTCAGATCAGAGTCCTCCACGCTGTATTCCTCCACCAGGAATTCCCCTTTTTTTGCACCTACTTTTTTGCCATCCCGGAAGACCTTGCCTTCAAATGAGTATTTTCCGGGTGGGAGGGCTCTTAACGTGGCGGTATAGTTTCCCAACTCGCCTAAGCTTAAATTGACCATCTCTGAATCTGGTAGGGCCTCTCCCTTTATGTTTACCACCACTGAGGCGTCATCTATCTTCTGATAATTTTGATCAAAGATTTTAGCTTTGAAAGCTATCTTCTCTCCACCCTTGTAAATCTTCTTGTCGGTGAATACATTTATCAAATCCATATCCTCTCTGACCACCAGCCACCGGACTGAGTTGTTCCAGAATGTTTGATAAATTTGGCTATCCTTTCCGATCCCCCACAAAAGAAAATCCCATCTCCAAAATGGTGTAACCGTGATTGCCATCACTTTCCCCTTTCCATAATTTCTCACCACTATGCCAGGAGAGAAGATATCAGGATTTAAGGGATTTCTAAATCCTGCCAGGTTGTTGGCATCTTTGGTTGCCGAACCAAGGACGGCAACTCCTAAAAATGGAGGAAGATCAAGCCATATCTTTTCATTCTCCTCCAGGTTTTCCACCAGTCGGGTAATGGGGTGTAATTTTCCTTCTTCAGTTAACTTAAGATTGAGATTGGCAGAGAAAAAGGTGATGCTTTTTCCTGAAGGGTCCAAAGGTAGAAGCGATGTGATTTCCATAAAGCCATGGGTATCCATAAACTCCTTGCCCAATAAGAAGAGAGCCGAACCGCCGAAGCTTTTGACGAAATCATCGATTTCCTTTTTGTGACCTTTCAGAATGAATCTGGGGGGATCGATAAAAATCAGAATATCAAATGAACTCAATTGTTTTTCTCCTTGCGGAAACCTGCCCAAGATAGGTTGATTTCTTTTTCCATAAACCAGGGTCTGCAGGTTGATGTTTTTGTCCCTTTCTAAAGTTCTCTTCAAGAAAGTGTATTCCCAGTTTAAGCTTCCGGTGATTAAAAGTATCTTAATTTTGTTTTTTAAGACTTTGATGGTAAATGAACGCCGGTTATTCTCCTTAACCGATTCTTCTTTCAAAACCGGAATTGTTAGATCATACTGATGTAGCCCAGCCTCTTCCGGAGTAATGGTAAGATCGACGGTCTGGGTCGCTCCAGATTTACCCAGACTCAGGTTCTGCTGGGCTAAGGTATTTTTCTTTTCTTTTATCGAAACCGGAATTTTGAGCTGATCAAAGCCTGTCTGAGAGATATCAACCTGAATGGGAATTTGGTCATCCACGTAAGCTATATCATTATAAACAATTCTTTCTATGGATACATCTTTAGGAGGAATATACTCACCCACGCCGCAGGTGTAAATGGGGATGTCCTTCGACTTTGCCACCAGCACCGGATCTTTACCCAGATTATTTGCTCCATCGCTTAGGATCACGATACCGACCAGATTTTTCTCCTTCAATTGTTCCTCCGTCCACTCTATGGCTTCACCTATGGAGGTGGCGTTGCCCAAGGAATCAGGCAATTTTCCCCTTGAATCCAGCGGGATAAGGGAATCAGCAAAGCCGAAAGACTTTAATTCTGCTTCGGATGAGATCTTTTCAAATGTATCATTTTTTAATAGATTCTGCAGTTCCTCTATTCTTTTGATGTCAGTCCCTTTGAGATTCATGCTTCTGGAGGTGTCCAAAAGCAAAGCAATCACCGGCTTTTGGGAAACTCTTCTGGCGATGGTTAAAATCGGCTCGGATAGAACCAGAAAAAGGGAGAACAAAGCTATGATCCTCAGACCCAGAAGCAAAGCCTTTTTTCTTTTGCTTAAAGGAGGAAAGGTATGACGGTAAGTGAGAATGGCGAAAAGAAGAGCCAGGATGAAAAGGCCGATCATCACCTCCAGATTTCTCTCTTGAAGATTTAGAAGTAATTTACTGATTCCGAGCAAACAGTTTTTCTCCTTTCAGAAGACTTATACAAACATACGCAACAGTTGACCCTGACGTTTTTAAAAGAGGTCTCTGAAAAACTGCAAAGAGAAAAGAATTTGGAGTGTTCACCTTCCTTCGACAAGCCCAGGACGGTGAGCAAAGTCGAACCGTTAGGTGAACCATGTAAAAGTTTGTTACCTTCCCCCCCCGCCGGGGATCCTGAGGACAAGATGTTTCAGGGCCCGCCAAAGGCGGGACACTCCAGTAAAACCTCTCCCCATTTGACTTTTTCAAAGCTTTCTTAAAATGAAATTTAAACACACCGATGATCACTGCAAGATGATATCTGCTTGAGGATGAAGGAGGAGGGCTTAAAAGATTTCGGTTCTTTATGTTTTCAAAGGGAATAAAAGTTTAAAAATAAAGTTATTTCTCTCTTTCGATCACGAAGCTGACCAGATTCTGCAAGGCTTTTTTGTGTTTTGAATCTTTTAGCTCTGAAAGATAGCTTATTGCCCTCTCTCCAAAGGCGCTGGCTTTCTTTTGGGCGTATTCCACTCCACCGTTGCCTTTTATCAGAGAAAGAATCTTATCAAAATCTTTTTGGTTGAAATCGTTTTCCAAAAGCTTCAGAATCTTCTTTCTGGAGCGAGGATCGCATTCTCTTAAGGTGTGTATCAGCGGCAAAGTGATCTTTCCTTCCCTTAAATCATTTCCCAGACCTTTGCCCGTTTTTTCGGTCTCACCCACCCAATCTAGAAGATCATCGGTTATCTGGAAAGCCATTCCCAGGTTCTCTCCATACTCCTTCAGGTTCTGCTGCACCCTTTCATCTGCTCCAGCCGCTACGGCTCCGGATTCACAGGAGGCGGTGAAAAGAGAGGCGGTTTTTTCGGAGATGATTTGAAGATAAGTTTTCTCCTCCAGATCAAAGTTATGGTTCTCTTGGACCTCGTTCATCTCTCCGATGCTCAAATTTTCCGTTGCCCTGGAGATGGTGGAGAGAAGAGAGGGGGATTTCGTCTCCACTATTAATCTCAGCGACTTTGCCAGAAGAAAATCGCCCATCAACACGGAGACCAGATTGTTCCATTTATGATTTACCGAAACCTGCCCCCTTCTTACCTTGGATTGGTCTACCACATCATCGTGCAGGAGCGTGGCGGTATGTATGCACTCAATCGCCAATGCCACGTTCATCACCTGTGGGTTCGAGGCGGAGTTAGCCCCGGAATTCAGACATGCTCCATAGGAAAGAAATACCATTGCCGGTCTGAGCCTTTTGCCCTTGCGATTCAGCAGATGACGGGCTACCTGTGAGATCAGAAGAGAATCAGAACTCAGGTTCTCCTTGAGCTTCTCGTCAAACAAATTCAGATCTTTTTTGATCGGCGAAAGAATTGAATCCAGTTCCATGTCTTAAGTAAAGGTTAATTCTTCTATAGAACAAGATAAAATTACTGCAATTTCGTTAGGTCAATAATATCACTTTTCTTCTCAAAAGTCAAACAAAAAAGCTCCAGAACCTAACTTAAGTTAGGTTCTGGAGCATAAGTTAGATTCTGGTATTGGTCTGGAATTTAGTGCAAAATCCTCCGCTTTAAAAATGGGTTGTAGGCACAAGTTTTAGCGCTAACATAATGCCGGTCGGTCTTTCTTCAGGTTTAAGGTCAAGAAGCCACAGTGAGCTGGTGTTACTCTCGGCAGTCCTTCAGTCGAGACCCTCTCGGTGAAGACTAAAGCCGCACCCAACTTTTTGGCTATAAGTCGATAGGGAGCATCAGCGATCTCCACCAGAGGAGCCAAGACCACCTTTCCAGACAAAATCAAGTTTCCAATTTTCATGTCGACAATATAATAAAAACAAGACCAGGACGCAAATAACTTTAAATCGCTTTCCGTCATCAGGTTATTTGAAAAACGAACAAACCCGATAAAACAGATTGACAAAAGTTCAAAATCAGATTATTCTTTTACTCCGAAAACGCAAAAAAGGGGGGAAAGATGCCTGAGATCGTGGTTAAGTATGAGGATAAAGTAATCGAAAGAGTGGTTAGTCAGAAGAAAAGGATCAGCATCGGAAGGACTCCGGACAACGATATAGTTTTGGAGAATAAGGCGGTTTCCAGAAAGCATGCTCTGATTGAATTTGACGAGGATTCCGCTTTGATCATTGATAACGAGAGCCTGAACGGAGTTTTTGTGAATAGCCGAAAGATCACCGAGGAGGTATTAAAGGATAACGACCAGATCACCATTGGCAAGTTTAACCTGATTTATCATCGTGATGCTCCCAAGGAGGCCAGGTTTGCGGACCTAGACGGGACCATGGTCCTGAAAACTCGAAAACAGAGGGAGCTTTTAGAAAAGGATAAAGAAGCCAGAGAGGTAGCCGAAATAGCTGGTGGATCAGTGCTTGTAGGTGAAGCGTACACCACCCGGAAGCAGTTTCCCTTAAATAAACCGGTTATTACTTTCGGCAAGTCGAAATTTGTGAACATACCAGTTAAGGGCTTTCTGGTATCCAGAATTCAAGCCAAAATCATCAAAGACAAAGACGATTTTGTGCTGGTGAATCTGGGACGCAAAGGCAAGGCTAAGGTGAATGGAGAAAGTATTCAAAGATACCGTCTTAAAAATGATGACTTAATTGAAGTAGGCAGGTCAGTGTTTCGTTTTATTCAGGGAAGCAGCAAATGAGATATGGATTCTTCTCAGATGTCCATTCCAATCTGGAAGCTTTAAAAGTAGTGGTGGCAAACTTCCAGAAGGAAAAACTGGATAAGGTGTTCTTTCTGGGAGATGCGGTGGGATATGGACCTGATCCCAACGAATGCACCGCCATAATTAACCAGGTGGCGGATGTGAAATTGATGGGAAACCATGATTATGCCGCATTGGGATTGGTAGAGACTAATCTGTTCAATGAGTATGCACAAAAATCCATGGAGTGGACCAAAAGCGTCCTAACCGAGAAAAGCATAAAGATCCTATCCCACTTCACCATGGACCACAGATTCGATCAGTCCTATTTAGTTCATTCCACCCCCAAGGAGCCGCAGGAATGGAATTACATTCTTGATTTAGATGACGCCGAGGAGAACTTCAACTTTTTTAATAAACAGATCTGCCTCATCGGTCATTCACACTTTCCGGTAATCATCAAAAAATATGATGAGAGGCATTGCTTTTTGCATGATGAGACCCGGACCAAGATAGAGAAGGGCTTCAAATATATCATAAATATTGGGTCGGTGGGACAGCCACGCGATGGATCCAATCAGGCGTGTTATCTAATCTACGACACCAAGGAGAAGATAGTCACTTTAAAGAGGCTTCCTTATGATTTCAAAAAGACCCAAGCGAAGATGAAAAAGAGGGGGTTACCCCAATTTCTTATTGATCGGCTAGCTGTGGGAAGGTAGAAGATCCAAAAGAGTTTTTGAATTTTGCAAAAAAAGTTTGTTTTGGGGGTGTTATTGCGGGGTTACAGCGTTTCTTTTTGTAGCGATTGATGGGGGAGGGATTTTTTTCAAGTCTTTAGTTGTTTGTCTATCCAAGCCTTTTCACAGGGTCCTGTGGTAGGCCCGTACGGGCACACCTGCGGACATGGCTTGGCTGGGCCTCAAGATTCTGCGGGCAAGCCGTAAAGGTTTGCCTATGCGTGATGTATAAAAAACGCAAAACTTTGGGTGGAGAATTGAAAGGAAATACTCAAACTCACAACCTAAAATTTGTTCCTAAAAATATGGTGAAAAAATTTTCGGGGCTAATCCTATATGTTTTGATAACCATTCTGGTCATCTCTTTGTATGGGGGGAGATATGGCTTTCTGGAGAAACAAGCTACGCAGATGCAGGATGGAATGTTTAAGCTGAGAGGGAAAATTGATACACCTCCAGCGGACATCATCATCGTGGGGATTGATGATATATCTTTAGATCATATAGGTTGGTGGCCCTGGCAAAGAGATGTTTTGGCTGAATTGATCTTCGCCATTTCACAGGGTTCTCCCAAGGTATTAGGGCTGGACATATTTCTTCCGGAAGAAGTTGAGGAGGACACTTCCGGACGGACCGAGTTCTTAGCAGATGAGATTTATGCCGCCGGCAATGTGGTTCTTCCCATCTATTTCAGTCTTTCGGATGTGGGGATAGCACCGGCACCAGCGCCGGATCCCATTAAGAAATCTGCCATCGGCGGTGTCAGAAATTTAAGTAAAGCCACATCCTCTCTTGTCGATGCCAGACAGATATACTATCCCAGCCACGCTTTGGTTGAGGCATCATATGGCTTTGGGCATATTAATATTGATTATGATGCAGATGGATTGGTCCGAAAAGAGCCACTTTTGATCAACTATGACGGATATTTATATCCATCATTTGGTTTGCAATTAGCCAGCGGGTATTTGAAAATCAATCGAGGTCAAATTAAACCCAAAAGGGAGGGGGGGCTGGTTGTAGGAGACATTAACATTCCCACGGATAAAAGCCATCGAATGCATCTAAATTATCGCGGACCGAATTTGAGCTTCCAACGGGTTTCGGCTATGGAAATTCTAACTGGTGAAGTGGATCCCACAATATTCACACAGAAGGTAGTATTGGTGGGTTTGACCTCCACCGAGTCCAAGACCTGGGTTAAGGTCCCCACATTTGGGGAAATAAACGAGGTGGAAAGGATTGCCACTGTCACCGAAAACATCATACACCGCGATTTTCTGAAACATCTTTCTCCCTTTTGGAATGTTTTGATTTTGATTTTAATCGGAATCTTCTGTGCTCTGGTGCTTCCCAATGTATCTTTGACTTATCGAATAGTAATTCTTCTGGTGTTCTTGTTTGTGGTATTCAATCTAAGTTATATCCTTTTCTCCTCATTCGGGATTCTGACCAAGCCCATCTATCCCATCCTGGAGCTTTTGTTTTTCCTGATTGCCGCCCCCACCATCAAGCCCAAAGCGATGGGGGGAAAGAAGGCTGAAGAAGAGAGGCTGGAGATGGAAAGTGCAAAGGTGGAGATCTGCACACATCGAGGTCAAAAGCAAGCTGAAAAAGAGCCATCAGAGGAGAAGGTGGATGCTTCCATCCAAACGGTGAGCAGGGAATCAATCCACGAAAAAAGGGGGCAGATATATTCGGAAGCAGCCGAGCCAAGAGGAGATAATGGAGGAGAGAAAGAAGAATCACCACCTTCATCCATTCCCACAACTGGCGTATCTTTAGATCAAACCGTTGCATCTCCTGAGACCCCGCTCTCTCCAACTCCCTCAGATGATAGTGTTACCCCTCCCCCTGTAGGAGAATCTCCTTCTCTTTCCCAGTTTGGTCGCTATAAGATCATCCAGCTTTTAGGAAAGGGTGGAATGGGGACGGTATACAAGGGATCGGATCCGGTGATAGACAGAGCAGTTGCTCTTAAGACCATAAGATTGGATTTCGCCCTTTCTCCGGCTGAAATCTCTGAACTCAAGGAAAGACTGATTCGGGAAGCCAAGGCGGCTGGCAAGCTTTCTCATCCACACATAGTGACCATCTACGATGTGGGAGAGGAAGGGGGTCTGCACTACATAGCCATGGAATATCTTTCAGGTTATACCCTGGAAGATTTCATCAAGAAAAAGGGAGAGCTGAATTACAGGATCGTTGCCAAAATCATCATGCAGACATGCGATGCGTTAAGCTATGCTCATCACCACGGTATCGTGCATAGGGATATCAAACCAGCCAACATCATGCTTTTAGAAGATTTTCAGGTAAAGGTGATGGACTTCGGAATTGCCCGACTGGAAGCGGTTTCCATGACCCAAAGTACCGGAGTATTAGGCACACCGTATTACATTTCTCCTGAGCAAATAGAGGGAAAGCCAGGAGATAAAAGGTCAGACATCTTTTCTTTAGGAGTGGTGATGTATGAGCTTCTCACCAGGCAAAAGCCTTTTTACGGAGAAAACATCAGTTCGCTTATGTATCGTATTTTGAATCACGATCCTCTTCCTCCTTCCTGCATAAACGAAAAAACTCCCTTGGTGTTCGATCGGATTGTAGCCAAGGCTATGGCGAAAACACCAGAGGAGAGGTATCAGGATGCGGAGGAGATAAGCAAAATCTTAAAAGAGTTCATCACCAGTTTCGTGGTTAGCCGTCCCATCCGGATATAACTTTGCATTGAACGATCTTCATTTTCCCAAAGACAGAAGATTTCGGTCAGGTCAAGAAAAATTCAGCAACACACAACTTTGTGAACCCACATTCTCTGCGCAAATCTAATTCGTTTTCACAAAACAGACGTAGTTGTGAAGCTTCAGTTCCACCCGAAGTGATTTTATCTTTTATGGATTTTCAAATTTCCTGGCAACAATTTCCTTTTGAAAAATCCGCGTGTTCCCAAGTAGTTTGCCAATTGGATATTGCTTCTGGAGGGTCATTTTTTCTTGACTTTCTTTTCCAGTTGGCGTATAATTAAAAAAATTTGCCGGAGTGGTGAAATTGGTAGACGCACGGGACTCAAAATCCCGCGACCTTCGGGTCGTGTCGGTTCGATTCCGACCTCCGGCATAAACACAAAGTTAACTACCGAGAAGATTACCTCATATCTACCTTAAGGTTACCCGAACCACAGAAATACTGCTACAGGGGGAAATCAGGCGATTCGGACTGAAACATCGCACACAGCGTCAAAAATGTTTTCAGGTGGTCGAGCACACGGGACCAACTCTCTCCCCCATCTACAAAGAATAGGGGAGGGCAAACACGACCGGCTCCCTGGACTGGCCAAAGGAATGCCTTGAGGGTGGGGTAGTCGTCACCCGCTCCTGAGCGATAAGAGATGATAGAGGCGTATAGAAATTTTTCTGGTCCTGGAAAGAGGGGGGACACCGACCCCCACCCAGGTCAAGGGAAGCAGTAAAAAGTCCGGTGGGAATATATTCCAAATATTGAGGACGTTTCAGCCAACTTCCCACCGACCCCCATGCCCCCTGCTGGAATAACATGATTGGGGCAACGAAAAATTTCATTGATTTCTATTTTACTGGTTGACTAGGCAAAAATGATTGGCTAAATTGATAACCTTAGTCGAGCAACGGAGATCAAGTTTCTTACATGTATTCATTCATCATAGTCGGGGAGTCTTGCGACAGCCCGACCTAGAGTCCGGGCCTCAGAGCGCGATCAAAAATGCAAAAGTTTTGAAGAAATGGATACTTTTTCTAAAACAGATTCTCTTCAAATTAAGAAAACTATTTCTCCAAAAAGCAAAGGTTCTTTTAAGCTTTATGGGTTGATTGGTCTTATCATAATCATCACTGCCGAGATTCTGCTTTTGCTCAAGGTGAAGCCCGTTATGATCTTCTTCACTCCCCTGGTGTGGACAGGTTATATTCTTTTTGTAGATAATCTGATATTGAAGCTTCGAGGGGAATCGCTTATCTATAATTGAAGAAAAGAATTCTTTCTGATACTTCCCATATCGGTGGCTTTGTGGCTGGTCTTTGAGTTTTACAACCTCTTTCTGGACAACTGGCACTATACAAATCTTCCAGAGAAGATATGGATAAGACTGTTCGGCTACACCTGGTCCTTTGCTACCATCTGGCCCGCCATATTGGAGACTGCTGAACTTTTCAGGGTTTTGCACATCTTTGATAAGATAAAAATTGGTGAAAGAAGCATCTCTCCGAAGATTTTGAGAACATCCATCGGGCTGGGAGTTATCTTATTAGTTATTCCAATAGCATTCCCTTCCACATACCTTGCTGTCTTGGTTTGGCTGGGTTTCATATTTCTTCTGGGTCCAATCAATTATTTCTTTCGGACAAAATCTCTCTTTAGGGATTTAGAAAAAGGGAGGTTGACCATTCTGCTTTCCTTGTTCCTTTCAGGATTGACGTGTGGTCTTTTGTGGGAATTCTGGAACTATTGGGCTCTTAGCAAATGGATTTATACTGTGCCGATTTTGGAAAGCGTAAAAATATTTGAGATGCCGGTGATCGGGTATTTGGGATTTCTCCCTTTTGCAGTGGAATGCTATATCATGTATAATTCGATTGGACTGATATTTCAATATTCCAAAAGTCGAAATGACATTACGTGAATTTAAAATGCTCTTAACTAAGAGAAGAAGGTGGATCAAGCAAGGCGAGAGCAGAGGACACAAGATGGTGGATTCTAAGTCGAAAAAGGCTTTGGACCATTCCTCCAAATAGGTGGCGTGCGGTAACGTGTTGTTATTTTGGGTATTAGAAAGCAAGACAACAAAACAGCTTTTGTTTGCACAACCCATGATAACCCATGAGAACACACAAAAACCTAACCCCAATTGAAGCAAAATTGAAACAGTGGGTTGAAACCCCTGCACAACGCTTCTTGATAGGATGTTAGTTTGTCTTATGCCTGTAAACAGAACCGGACAGTGGGTGGGGAGTGAATCACGAACGCCTTTGGGAATGGGGTAAGGGAATCCCCTAAGCGTGGGGTTGTCAACACCCACCCCTGAGAGATAAGAGATGAAGGAGCCGTATAGAAATTCTTCTGGATTCGGAGAGAGGTGGGACACCGACCACCACCGGGGTCAAGGATATAAGTAAAAAGCCTGGTGAGAATACGAGAGAAACATTGGCTCAATTAGATGGTATCAACCACCGACCCCCAGACCCGATGTCGGAGTAAGTTACCTGGAGCAAGGAAAAACTTGATCTGTTTTCATTTTTTGGTTGACTGAGCAAAGGTAATTGACTAAATTAAGCATGTTGATCGAGCAACAGAGATCGAGCTTTTCTATGCGAGCGTGTAAAGAGCCATTTTAGGTGGAGGAGAACTTGAGTTCAGGGGAAGATCTTAGACAAACAAACCAGCTTACAAATTTCCGCATTGTTTCCTGCCCCTCTGTTGGGATTATACGAGGGGGGAATTGTGCTACTATTTCACAGAGCGCCCCTTTCTGTGAACAAATCCCTGTTGAAGTATCTTCTGAGATCTTCCCCTTAGAAAAGAGTATGGTGAGGGAGCTCAGATGGAACTAACGTTTGGGAATATCCTTTGTCTACCGCCTCTTTTCCCGCGAGTCTTCTGAGCTCGCTTTCTAAAATCCAATATCGGGCCTATGAACCACTTCTACAGGTGGCTTGGGGATACAAAACCGGGCAAGAGTATCGACACAGGGTTAGCGCAGAGCAATCAGGGAAACAAAATGGTAAGGTAGGGAAGAATTTGGTTAACTCCAGAGTGATTTGCAACGGTATATGGTTTGCTATTTGAAAATTTTTGCTTCCCGTTGGTGTTCCATAGCTGAAGCAAAGCCATAGTTATTGAACTCGGAGGGTATTTAAAGAATTGGATACGACATTTAGAACACTTGTTCTTTTACTTATAGCTGGCGGCGTAGTGTTTTTCATCTTCGCCTGGGCAAAAGGATGGTTAAAGGGTGCGGGAGCAAGAGGCTCTTTCACCGGTCAGGTGATTATGCATGATATGCTCAATCAAAGTAAGCAAAAAGCTATGGAATATGTGGTTTAATGGAAGTTTCGTGTTGGTAAAAAGGTTAGATTTAGTTGATAATATGCCATAGATTGGACCTAAAACTGAAAACGTTTTCAGTTTGGAGCCAAATTATGGCAAAAAAAGCGATGTCCAGTTGATCCAAGCCATCGAGTTGTTTGTTGGGGCAAGAGTGGTTCAGGAGCAAG
>Ga0209979_1000417_pt1 | contig 59497 bp, 48 predicted proteins | sample AnhtaG_FD_183114 | JGI IMG/M metagenome (GOLD analysis project Ga0209979, IMG submission 183114) | Deep subsurface microbial communities from Anholt, Denmark to uncover new lineages of life (NeLLi) - Anholt_01485 metaG (SPAdes) (version 2) | ecosystem: Environmental > Aquatic > Marine > Oceanic... | reverse complement strand
CCGTGCCCGTGTTGTTCAGCGTGAAGGTGACCGGGGTGTTGGGCTCTCTTACCCTCTGGTTTGACTGCGCATCCAAGGCTACGCCCCGCTCCTGCTGACCTGAGCCGTCCAGGGACCGGACGGCCAGCGTGTAGGAGAGGATCCCTTCTTTGTTCTTCTCGACGCCAATCACGTAGAAATGCAGCCGGTTAGGCGTGTCTTCCCATTCGAATTGGCTGCCCGAGTTGAGCCCGGCGTGGAAAAGAGCGTCATTGAGCTGCCGGTAGTCGGCGATGGTACGCATCACCTTTTCTCCATTGGGCTTGGTGTAGTCCACCATGTTGATGTCTTCGGGATGGGCGTCGATGACCCAGATGTAACTGTTGAAAGCATTGGGACCGCCGTTCCTGCCTCGCAAGCTGTCTTTGTTCTTGGCGATGAGAACCCCGTTATCGGGTGTGAACGAGTCATAGCCGATCCGTTGGACCACTTCCAGCGAATAAAAGTTGTAGTTCGGGATTCCTGGAGAGAGAGGATTAATGGCCGGGTCGTCCGGCGGGCTCCGGTCTCCGGGCTCCGTGCCGTCGAGCCTGACGGTGATGCCGGCAAAGGTGCCCGGTAGGGGATCCACCGCCCGTGCCGTAACCTCGGCCACCGCCAGACCGGATTGAGCCAGACCGTCCCTGTTCAGCCTCAGAAGCTGGGACTCGGTTATGAACCCGTTCTCCAGACGGTTGCGTACCATCAGTCCAGCGGGCATCGCTGCGCCCTTAGTCGGCGGCACCACCCAGCGCATGTGCGGTCCCCCCGGTCCGTTAAAGCAGCCCCGGTCCATCATGTCCCATGGACCAGCGGCGACTCTGCGGTAAGGCTTGACATAGGGATTGTTGTTGAGGTCGGGAAGGCGAAACGCAAAATGCCCAAGCTCGTGGGTGATGGTGCCGGAATTCTCGCCCTGGCGCATGGAGGACAGCCCCCACTGCTGGGAGCCGGCCAACCAGCTCGTCCATTCCACGTACCGCGTGGTGATCCAGCGGGGCATGTCCGGATTGGGATTGCCCCATTCAGGCGGGATATCGTCCCTGGTATTGAATTTCATCTCCCCGAACTCCTGCCAGACACCTGTTTCATCGTAACTTGCGTAAACGCGCAGGATGGCGTCGTAGTTTTTCCGGACGTCCTCCCCTATGTCGGCTATCCAGATAGAGTCACAATCCCGCTCCATGCGGCTGTTGGCCCGGCTGCCGTCAGGAGTCTGGTTATTCTGGCCATACTCGTTGAGGCCATAGGCCCAGATGGGTTTCGGCATGCGGTATGGACCGTAAACATCGACCTCAGTGATGCCGAACTTTCCCCGGGACTGCTCCATCCAATAGCCGTTGATGGTCTGGCCATGATTGACTTCGCTGGGCGTCATGAAGAAGTCGGCATAGAACTGGGGGACTTTCTCCAGGGCTATCGGATCGATCTGCGGGTTTCCGAAGGGGTCCGATCCCTTGGGGAGGCTGATCACAAAGGGCTGATCCGGAAAGTCGATGGCGACCACTGCGAGGCGAAACCCCCGTTCCGGCTCAAGGGAGGGGTCTGCCCAATTTTTCCCCGGGATGGGATGATAATCATCCCAGGTCATGAGGTCCTGGTCCTGCACCTGTTGAGAATCGATAGGCGCCAGGGATCCACCTCCACCCTCTCCTCGATTATATGCTGTCGAGGATAAAAGCAAGAAAGTGATACACACAAAGCTCAGGATCTTAGGAAGTCGGTTTTTTTGTCTGTCCATTACTCCTCCTTTATGGTGGGGAATTCGGCATAAAGATATCAACTAGTGAGGAGAGAGTCAACTCGCTCAAATGCGTATGTTATTGTAATATTTTGCTTTCTTAAAAAAAAGAGTTTATGATGTTTCTCTCAATCTTGTAAATACCGATATACGCCAATAATTTTAGAGGGAGGAGGAACATGATCCCTAAAAAAACACCCCTCATTATCTTATTGTTTGTTCTATCCCTTCTCATAGCAAATCCGGCGCTATGTCAGAGAACATTAAAAGTGGGCGAGGTGACTTCTTCATCAGGAGAGATAAAATCGGGCTTTATAAACGTTCCAGCCGGATCGGATGGGCCTGAAATCCGGATACCAATAACAGTTGTGAATGGGAAAAAGAAAGGCCCGGTTCTCGCTTTGACCGCTGGAATACACGGGTACGAATATCCTCCTATCCTGGCTCTCCAGAGGCTCAGACGACAGCTCGATCCTGCGAAAATGAGCGGGACTGTGATCATGGTTCATGTCGCGAATATGCCTTCTTTCCTGAAGCGGACCATCTACTATAATCCGCATGATTGGAAGAATCAGAACCGGGTTTTTCCGGGAAAGATTGACGGCACTATGACCGAAAGGATTGCTTATCAGATCACAAATGAAGTGCTGAAGCGGTGTGATTATCACCTTGATCTTCACTGCGGTGATGGCAATGAGGATCTTATGCCATACCTGTATTATACGGAAACGGGCAATCCCAAATTGGATAAGAAAACCCTGGACCTGGCTATAAATTTCGGGTTTAAAGTTATCATCCATGTGACTGCCAGGCCTGAGGGACAGCCGGCATCCATGTGTGCAAATGCGTCGCTTTTTATGGGCAAACCTGCAATTACGGTAGAATGTGGAAAGCTGGGCAGAACCAGCGAGGAGGATATTACAGCCATCCTCAATGGATGTTCAAATATTCTGAAGCATTTGAATATGACCGAGGGCCAGCCGGAACTCCTGTTCGATCCGGTCTGGATTAGAAAGACGACTTATATCAGGTCAGAGCACGAGGGAATATTTTATCCCCTGAGCCAGGGTGGACGTTATGTTCAGAAAGGTGAATTGCTCGGTTACCTGACTGATTTCTTCGGGAACATCATTCAAAAAGCCTTGGCCCCCCACGACGGCATAGTCATGTATATTATTGCCACTCCGCCAATGAGCAAAGGCGAGCCAATGGTTAAAATCGGAGGCTTTTGAAAAGAGGATTAAAATGGAAGTGTTCCCCACAGTAGATCCTGGAATCAACCATAACAAATGCCACATATGCTGTGTTTAGCTCGTTTGAAATAAAATTTTTCAGAGATGCTAATTGAATTTCTAACTGTGACCATATTTTGACTGTCTGAGATATACTTCGGTATGCCTAGGTTTACCTCCATATACCAATAGATAATTTGTAAATTACTGATAAGATTGACTATTACTTTGTTTTCAGGAGGTTAGGAGAATTTCCTTTATCGGATCCGGAGTCCGTCGCTCTATCCCTTGAGCTAAAGGCGATTCAACAAGCGTATCAAGATTTTTAGCTCGGTCCGATACTATATACCTATAAACCAGAAACAACTATGTCAGTAAAAACCAGACTCGGCATACGCTAGGAAATTATCATAAAATTAAAAAAGGTTAGCGATATAAAGCAGATGTGTAGGACTTAGACTGTCAAATTTTTAGGCAAAAATCCTACATAAAAAACAGATATTTTCCTATTCCAAAACTTTATCTCATGACTTACTATCTCTGTGTAACCCCTCTTTGTCCGGCTGGATTAACCCTTCCAATCCAATCTTCCTTTTCCCATCCAGCCGGCGTCTATCCACCCAATACTCCATCTGTTATGGTTTTAGCATAGGGACTTTAACTCCCTTCTCTTTTGAAAACTGAATTGCTTCCTCATAGCCTGCATCAGCATGGCGGGCTACACCCAAGCCTGGATCAACCGTTAGAACTCTTTCCAGCCGTTTCTCTGTAGAGTCCTGGCCGTCTGCCACAATGACCATACCAGCATGAATGGAAAGACCAATACCTACTCCACCTCCATGATGCACGGAAACCCAGGAAGCCCCACAGACTGCATTTAAAAGCGCATTAAGAATCGGCCAATCAGCGATAGCATCTGAACCGTCCTTCATTCCTTCTGTTTCCCTGTTCGGGGAGGCGACTGAACCTGCATCCAGATGATCTCTACCGATTACTATAGGAGCGCTGATTTTTCCTTTTTTCACAAGATGGTTGATAATTGAGCCAAAACGATTCCTTTCCCCGTAACCGAGCCAGCAAATCCTCGAGGGAAGCCCTTGAAATTTCACCTGCTTTTGAGCTTTTCTTATCCATCTCTCCAAAGGTTTATCTTCTGGAAATTCCCTAAGCACTGCCTCATCTGTGATATAGATATCCTCGGGATTCCCTGAGAGGGCTACCCACCGGAAAGGCCCTTTACCATAGCAGAAAAGAGGCCGGATATATTCTGAAACAAACCCGGGAATATCAAAAGCTCTTTCCACTCCAGCCTTCTGAGCCTGGCCGCGGATATTGTTTCCATAATCAAAGGATCTGGCTCCTCTTTTCTGGAGTTCAAGCATAGCTTCAACATGAACAGCCATGGATAAATAAGCTCTTTTTTTATAATCTTCAGGATTTTCTTTCCGTAACCTCAATGCTTCCTCATAAGGGATTCCATGGGGAACATAGCCGTCTAATTCATCATGGGCAGAAGTTTGGTCGGTTAATATATCAGGGGTAATTCCCCGCCTGACAAATTCAGGGAGCACATCCGCAGCATTACCAAGAAGGGCGATAGATAGCTCTTTTCCTTTCTCCTTGGCATCATTAGCAAGTTCTAATGCTTCGTCCAGATCGCTCACCATAGTATCAACATACTTTGTATCAAGCCGCCTCTGTATTCTTCCTTTATCAACTTCAACGACTATGGCAACTCCTTCATTCATGGTCACTGCCAGAGGCTGAGCACCTCCCATGCCACCCAGGCCTGCTGTTAACACCAGTTTGCCTTTCAAAGTTCCACCAAAATGAGTGCGAGCGACAGAGGCCAAGGTCTCGTATGTCCCCTGGAGAATCCCCTGCGTCCCGATGTAGATCCAGCTTCCTGCTGTCATCTGGCCATACATGGTCAATCCTTTTGCTTCCAGCCGGCGGAATTCATCCCAGGTCGCCCACTTGGGAACAATCATAGCATTGACAATTAATACTCTTGGAGCCTCAGGAAAAGTTTCAAATACTCCCACCGGTTTCCCGGACTGGACAAGCAAAGTCTCATTATTCTCGAGCTTCTTCAAGCTATCGATAATCGCCTCATAACAGTTCCAGTTTCGAGCCGCTTTGCCTGTTCCACCATAAACAATAAGCTCTTCTGGTTTTTCTCCAACCTCTGAGTCCAGATTGTTCATCAGCATCCTGAGAGCAGCTTCCTGCGACCAACCCTTTGTTTGAAGTTGAGGCCCCCGGGGAGCTTTTATATCTTTATGTTTACTATTTTCTTTTTGTTCCATGATTGCCTCCTAATGATATTGTATGAGAATAAACAATTCCTATATATTTTGAAATTTACCCATTCTCTTAATAGTTTTATCTTTCCCAACAAGCTCCAGCACTTCAAAAATACCAGGGCTTACTGGTTCGCCAACAACAAGCATCCTCAGAGCATGTATAAAAAGAGCAGCTTTTACTCCTTCCTTCTCAGCTCTTTGCCTCAACACCTGCTCGATATGGGGTGAAGTGAAATCTTCCATCAACAAGAAGTCTTCCTTTAATTTTGGAAGCAGCTTTCCCAATCTTTCATCTTTTAAATACTTTTCTATCCCAGCAGGATCATAGCTTAAACCATCAGTAAGAAAAGGCTTCGCCCTCACAGAGAAATCTTTAATTGTATGGCTTCTTTCTTTCAGAAGGTTTATGAGTCTTAAAAACCACTCCCTCATCTCTTTATCCAGCTTTTCCTGCCAGAGGTCTTCTCTTCTCAGTTCTTCTGTGACATAAGGAGCAAGTTCTTCAGCTTCCATCTGCGATATCAACTGGCCGTTGAGCCATTCAAGCTTGGCTAGATCAAATACAGGGCTTCCCTTGCTCAGTTTATCAAGAGAGAATCCTTTGACCATTTCCTCTACAGAATAAATCCTTTCCTCTTCACCTGGAGACCAACTCATCTGGGATAGAAAATTCACAATAGCAAGAGGAAAATATCCGTCTTCCTTGAATTGAATAACAGAGGTTACTCCATGTCTTTTGCTCAGTTTTTTCTTATCAGAACCAAAAATAAGGGCTAAATGAGCAAACTCGGGTGGAGAAGATTCAAATGATTTGTAAAGTAAAATCTGCTTGGGGGTATTGGAAATATGGTCATCACCCCGAATAACATGAGTAATTCCCTGGTCTAAATCATCCACAACTACAGACAGATGATAAGTGGGCAGCCCATCGCTTCTCAAGAGGACAAAATCTTCAATATTCTTGGTCTCCACAGAAATAGAACCATGAATAAGATCTCTGTATTCTATCTCTCTTTCAGGCACCAAAAATCTGATGGCTTTAGGCCTTCCCTCTTTTTCTAATTCCCTTTTTCTTTCTTCTGAAAGCTTCAAGCAAAAACGATCATACTTCCAGTCTCTGCCTCCAAAGGGAGCTTCCTTTTTTCTATTCTGAATTTCTTCAGGAAGACAATAACAGTAATAAGCATGGTCTTTCCGGACAAGTTCCTCTGCCATTTTTTTATAAATCTCGATCCTCTCTGACTGGAATATAGGACCTTCATCCCAATTTAAACCCAACCATTTTAATCCTTCTAAAATTCCCTTACTCATTTTTTCAGATGAGCGAGCCATATCAGTATCTTCAATGCGGAGAATAAACTTTCCGCTACAATGACGGGCAAAAAGCCAGTTAAAAAGAGATGTGCGTGCTGCACCGATATGAAGATGTCCGGTAGGACTTGGGGCAAATCTCACGCGAACCATTGATGTAATCCTAACTCTTTCTGAATATATCATAACAAAACGTTAGGCGTAAATGGTAAGCTCATTTTATTGTTGTTTTTTGCGAAAACAAAGTAAGCTTGTTAAGAGAAAGGATAAAAAATATAAGCACACGTATAACGCTGCGGGAACGGCAGTCTGTGCTTCCCCCTTGCTGCTAAGCCTCTAATTCTTCTAATATTGACTTTAAATAATCAACCTTTGGGGTTATCATTGCTTCAAAATCTCTTTTAATCTTTCCTGCGTATTCATCAAAAAAGGTAAAATTATCCTGATTGCTCCAGTTTTCCATGCTCAATTTTTCAAGAATTTCTTTGAGAAAACTCTCATTAACAATCTCATTTGTAATTTTGGGGAGGGAACAGGATTCTTTTTCTAACAGCCTTTCCCCTATTAGGAGAGCACTCCGCACAGCTTCTTGATGTCGAATAATCTCCTGCTTAACAAAAAATTGGTCTTTTGGAGCTTCTGTCTGAGAAAGTTTTATAAAAAGCTTTTTTGCCTCTTCCAAGTGATTATCTAAAGACTGGATGATGCATTCACTATCCAGGATTGTTTTTTCATCTTTTTCATAATAGTAGATCTCAGCGCCTTCTTCTGGAGGTTCGGTCTTTTTGAATACTACAAGAGCTTCAGCCACATCAGAGGCCCGCCTTCCTTGAAAGTCGCCTTCTTCTCCTTCTGGAGTGGATGGCACCGTCTCTTCTTCGGGTTGAAGCTCAGCTTCCGGAACCTCTTCCTTAACTTCTTCAGGCTGAAACGCTGGTTCCTCAGGCTCCTCTTTTATTTCTTCGGCTAGAGGCACAACTTCAGGAGCTTCCTCCTTCGCTTCTTCAGGCTGAGGTTCAGCTTCCTCAGGAGCTTCTTCTTTCTCTCCCTCCTCCTCTGCTGCAGCCATCACCTTCTCCTGCCAGTGCTTCTTCCACCTTCCTGAAAGCAGAGTTTCCATCGCTTCGCTTCCTTCAACACTCGGTTCCTCCTCTTCTGCAGGAAGGGAGTTCTCCTCAAGAGCCTCTTCAATTTCCTTCTCAGTCGGCGAAGGCTCTACTCCTTCTCCCACCTGGATATCCGGCTCTTTTTCTTCCTCAGAAGTAGTATATTCCACCGTTTCCTTTGCCTCAATGTCCGGTGCTTTCTCTTCTTCAGGTTCTGGCTCCTCTTCTACTATCTCTTCCTTATCCATATAAGAAGGATAGACCTCTACTGTTCCCTCTGACTCAAAACCTGGTTCTTTTTCCTCTTCAGGCAGAGGCTTCTCTTCTACGGTCTCTTCTACTGCCTCTTTCACTTCTTGTGCTTCAACGGTAATCTCTTCCTCTTTGGGTGCTTCTTCTATTGGCTCTTCGATTTTCTCTTCCGCCTCTTCTTCTTTAACTTCAGGTTCGGCTTGTTCCTCCAACATTTTTTTAACTCTTTTCACTTTTGCCAGTTCTTGTTCAAAATCTACTCTTGCTTCTTCTTCCTTTTCTCCTTCAGGGACTTCAGCCTTAATCTCAGGCTCTTCTCTAATCCCAGGTTCTTCTTCAACCTCCGGCTCCGCTTCAACCTCCTCCTTCTCTTCCTCTACAACTTTCTCTTCAGCCTCTAATCCGACTTCTCCAAGCTTCTGGATCGATTCATTCGCTTTATTGAGCTCTTCGAGGACCTTTCCTGTTAATGTCTCTATTTCTGTCTGAAGCTGAACAGCCTTCTCGAGATGTTCTTTTAGCTCTTTTTTTATGTTATTTTCGTTTGCCATTTTAGTGCTCCTTTGCATTTTTTTTATTTTATATCTGCCCGATAATACTGTCAAGCAGAACTTCTCTTAAACAAGATGTAATCACGCAGCACATTTATTATTTTTCTCTTAGATAATCGCAGACTAGATAATCAAATTCAATCACCCCTTAAAATCAAAGAGAATTCTCCTGGATTCTCCCTAATATTATTCTCGGAATTCCAGATAGATCTTTCAAAATATCCACCTCTGCCCAGTTTGAACTGGATTTGAAAAAAGACAGGACCTTACCCTCTTGACCCTCTCCTATTTCAATTAAAAGACATCCTCCAGGTTTTAAATAAGGGAAAGCTCTCTCCACAATCTTATTGAGGATTTCTACTCCAGTCTCCCCGGCCACCAGTGAACTCTTAGGTTCAAAACATCTTATCTCCCTCGGAAGGCGCATCCACTCTTCCTCTGAAACATATGGAGGATTAGAAACAATAAAGTCGCATTTCCTATTCAGCTGAAGTCTTTTTAAAGGAGAAAATAGGCTCCCTTGGGAAAAAGTGATGCTTGTAAGTTTATGTCTTGCAGCATTTAATTTTGCTATATCCAAAACTTTCTGCTCAATATCTGTAGCAACAACTCTTGCCCGAGGCAGTTCTTTTGCCAGTGAAACAGCAATGTTTCCACATCCTGTTCCAATGTCCACAATGGTCTCATCTCCCCCCGAAGATAATTCTAAAACCTTCTCCACAATCAATTCTGTCTCCGGGCGTGGAATCAAGACGGCAGAAGAAACTTTAAATGAAATCGACCAGAATTCTTTACTACCAGTTAGATAAGGCAGCGGAAATCCTTCCTGGCGCTTTGATATCAGCTTGAAAAAACATCTATCCTGCCTTCTTGAGAGTTTTTTATCAGGCGACGAAAAGAGCTGTTCTTCTGACAATGAAGTGCAAAAGAGGAGAAGAAGCTTTGTCTCAAGGTGAGGGTTGGGGAAGTCTTTTAAAAGAGATTTTCCTTTCAGGAATAGTTCCTGGACAGTGCTCAATGAATGCTCAACTCACGCAGATGTCTTCGTTCTTTTCTCCATCATTTCAGCCTGAGAATGCAGAATTAAAGCCTCAATAAACTTATTCAAATCTCCATCAAGGATATCTTCTAATTTATGCAGTGTTAAATTCAACCGATGGTCTGTCACCCTGGATTGAGGGAAGTTATAGGTTCTAATTTTTTCACTCCTCTCCCCTGTCCCCACTTGAGATTTTCTGTCTCGAGCGATTTTAGCATGTTGTTCTCTCTGAGCAATATCCATCAATCGTGTGCGTAAAATCCGCAAGGCCTTTTCTTTATTTCGGTGCTGGGATTTCTCATCCTGACAGGACGCGACCACTCCTGAGGGTTTATGTGTAACTCGGATGGCTGTGTAATTACGGTTTACATTCTGCCCCCCAGGTCCAGAAGCTCCAAAAGCCTCGGTTTTTAAATCTTTTGGATCCAGCTCAATATCAACCTCATCAGCTTCTGGCAGGACAGCCACTGTAACCGTAGAGGTGTGGATGCGGCCGCTGGCCTCTGTTTTAGGGACTCTTTGAACTCGATGAACCCCACTCTCAAATTTAAGCTGCGAATAAACTCTATCTCCCCGGATATTAATAATAATCTCTTTAAAACCTCCGATGGGAGATAAACTTGTGTTCATGGCTTCTAATTTCCAACCATTTTTCTCTGCATAATGTGAGTACATACGGTACAAACCCTGGGCAAAAAGGGAAGCTTCATCGCCACCGGCACCCGCTCTAATCTCCAAAATGACATTTTTTTCATCATTAGGATCTTTGGGAAGAAGCATAATCTTAAGCTCTTCCTCAATTTTTTGTTTTTGTTCCCCCAGGTCACGGAGCTCCTCCTCAGCCAGTTTCTTGAGCTCTGCTTCTGCTTGAGGGTCTATAAAAATTTCTTCTGATTCACTGATATCTTTATTAATTTTCTGGTAATCTTCATATTTTTTGACCAGAGGCTTTAAATCTGCACGTTCTTTAGCGACTTTTTTGATTTTTTGAGGATTGGAAGTTAAGGCTGGATCAGATAAAGAGAGGGTAAGTTGGCGGTATTTCTCCTTGATATCTTCGAGTTCTTGAAACATTTTGGTTATTTTTTTGACAGGAGATCGCCATATTTCTTTCTAAACTTCTCTACTCGGCCAGCACTGTCAATAAATTTCTGTTTTCCAGTGAAAAAAGGGTGGCAATGGGAGCAGATTTCTACTCTTATTTCTTTTTTGGTAGAACGTGTTGTAAAAACGTTCCCGCAAGCGCAGGTTACATTACAATTTATATATTCAGGATGAATGTCTTTCTTCATTTCTTTCCTCTCTTAATTTACGGAGTAATTATATCAGAGTGGAGAGTAAAGAGTAAAGAGTAAACTGCCGCATAAAAGAAAAGAGGCAAAAAGGAGACAGTCGCCATAAAAGAAGGGACAGTCTTTTTTTTGGGTCCCTTTTTTATTGTGATTTAATTCTTAATTCATTACTCGCTTGAGGATAAATACTCTAATAATGACCAGGAAAGCAGTTATCCCAACAATATCGGAGATTAAATCTTTTATGTTAAAGGCACGATAAGGGAGGGCAATTTGATAGATTTCAATAAATAGGCCGTATGCAGTTGAATAAAACCCAATTCTTACAAAAGGAATGGGAAATCTTTTAATTTTATAAAATCCATAAAACAAAAACGCTGCAAAAGCCCCATATGCAAAAAAATGCAAAGAATAATCAGAAAGAATTATGTCAAAAAAATTATTGGATTCCTGAATTTTTTCCAGTCTTTCCATATTCAAAGAGGAACTAATTAATATTAATATTCCATAAATATAGGCTGGGAAAAAATATTTATTTTTCATTGCCTCACCAAAAAAAAGAGAAAACAATCTAGTATATTTTGAATCTTATTTGCCTTATTTAATTAGCCTTTTTTCTCCATTTTTTTAATTTTTTTCTTATAACACTCCCAATTTATCTCAAAATTAAGGTTTTTCTGACTTTCCTTAGCTTTTTCTCTGTATGTTTTTGATTCAAAATATTTTTTTAACGACTTGCTTAAAGGATAGACTTGCTCTTCTGCGCTCCACTCATAATATCTTCCGTTTTTATCCCTCAAACAATTGAGATGGACAATCCATGCCAATTGTTTAAAGGGAATCTCTGGAAAAAACTTTCTGATAGCAAAAACTTCTCCCTGTTTTTCTGGATTGAGGAAATGGAAATTGCGGGAAAAAAGCAAGGCATTATGGAAATATGAAGGAAAAGCCAGAATGCCATCCTTTTGGGTGAGTCGGGCCAAGTAAACAAAAATATCCAGCACTTTTTTGCCGAGGTTAAGCCCTGGATGCTTTTGGCCGGGCAAAGGGGATTTCTCTCCCGAGAAATCCATAAGAGGATTTTGGAGCGTGAGCCACTCCAGGATTAAAAAATTACACTCAGAATGGGAAAGATGGGGAGTTAGTCTTTTTTTGGGGCGAAATGCGCCTTCCTTTATTTTTAAATCAACAACCATATTCTCGGGCTTTCTTTTTTTATAAAAAATCCGGAACCTCTGAAGAGGAAATTCCGATGAATCAAGGTCATGCTCCAGGGGCCACAATTTTCTTTTCTGAGCCTCTTTAAAAAAATTTTTCTTATTCAAGGCAACAGCAACTTCACTCAAAGAGTATCTTCCAAGGAAAAGAGAAGTTCCTTCTTTTTCTGTTAAACTCGTGATAATTTCTCTTTCGTCAAATACGGGGGTTTCCCGCCAGAAAGGAGACTTTTTAGGGCGTGTTTTTTTCATCCTTATTCATAAAATGAAATTGTATCATCTCCAATGGAAATTTGCCTTTTGAGTTCGAAATACTTTGTTATAAATCTGGTCTTGAAATGACGGCGAAGCATGACCTTCCCCCCGGGCTTCAGGAGTTCCCTTTTCTTTAAAACCTTCAGGGGATTTCTTTCATCCAAAAGCTTATAAGGAGGATCAAGAAAAATTAAATCAAACTTCATTTCTTCATTTGCAAGCTGAATAACAGCACGGTTAAATTCTTTTCGAATTATCCGTGTTTTCTCCTCAGCTTCACATTTCGCCAAATTGATTTTTATCACTTTTACAGCTGGATAATATTCATCAATAAAAACCACCTTTTCCGCCCCCCGGCTTAAGGCTTCAATCCCTACAGAGCCAGTTCCTGCAAATCCATCAAGAAAAATACTCCCTCTCACATCTTCCTGAATGATATTAAAAAGAGCTTCCTTTAGCTTATCAGGTGCAGGACGAACACTGGGATGAGGTACTCTTTTGAGCCGCTTTCCCTTATAAATTCCGCTTATAACCCTTATCATAGATCCCTCAGCAATTTGCCTTCAATCCTCAATCAAATCCCTGCAAAACAGCTTTCAGGAGCTGTCTTTTTCTCTTTTGACTTCTGAATTGTGGATTACCTTGTATGAATTATTGGCAACTGTTTATTCTCAGTGAATTCCATTTAGATATCAATAATAAAAAATTGCCTTTCGACGTTGAACCTTGATATCTTTCATCCCGTAAGGAAGTACAAACCAATCTTTAAGACCCCAGGGTTCTGTCTTGTCTATCTTAGAGCCTATGTATATGATCAAATCCACAACAGTGGGTTGAATACGCTGTTCTTCAAGAAAAAGGTCTTTAAAATCGAATCTGATATTCCCATCCTTAACTTCAATTTTAGCCCCAAAGTATAATGTCATCTGAGGACGTAGCAATTTTGGGATTTTCTGTCCTTTTAAATCGATTAAAACCTTCCCTTCAATCTTGTTTTTTTTGAATAGTTTAAGGCGAAGCTCTTTCATGACTTGCTCTTTTTCTGTTTCTATCCGGTAGGCAATATAGGAATTGAGTTCGCTCTCAGTTATAACTATTTCTCTCAGCGGGCCTTTTTCTCCAGCTGACTTCCCGCTTTCTATCTTTTCGATAGCTTTCAGGACTTTTTGGGCTTCGGGAAGAGAATAATCCTGCATCCCGGAAGACAAAATTGAAAAATAAAAAAATAGAGATACAAAAGCAATTCTTCTGAAAAAAAGCACCCTTAAATTCATTCCTTCTCAATGCTAACAAATAAAATACAAAATTACTATATCCAATGGGGTCAGATTTCTTGACTTGGATATCAGAGGTAACATATACTTAATGTTTAGAAATAGACATACTACAGCTCTTAATTCCAAACTTATCCAGGGACACAATGACTCAGATAAAAGAAGCAAGACAGGGTAACATCACTACATCTCTAAAAAAGGTGGCAAAAGAAGAAGGGCTTCCGCCTGAAATCTTGCTCGACTTAGTTGCTCAGGGAAAGGTTGTTATCCCTCACAATCCCAATCACTCTCCTATTCATCTTGTTGGCATTGGTGAGAAACTCAGGACAAAAGTTAATGTTAACATTGGAACTTCTTTAGATTTTCCCCAGGTAGAAAACGAGCTGAAAAAAGTCAAAGTTGCCTTAAAATATAAAACAGATACGCTGATGGATTTAAGCACCGGTGGTGACATCACAAAAATCTGCAGGACAATCCTAAACGAAGCCAGGATTCCTTTAGGTACAGTTCCAGTCTACCAGGCAGCCATCAATGCCATCGAAAAGCATAATTCCATCGTGAACATGAAGGAGGAGGACCTGTTCTCAGTCATCGAGGCCCAAGCTAAAGAAGGCGTTGATTTTATGACAGTCCATGCCGGCCTGACTTTAAAAGCAATAAACAGATTGAAAAATCAAGGTCGAGTTGCTGACATTGTCTCTCGAGGAGGGGCTTTTCATCTAGCATGGATGCTGCACAACCAGAAGGAAAATCCTCTTTATGCACATTTTGACCGGTTGCTCGAGATTGCTTATAAATACGACATAACCCTGAGCCTGGGAGATGGGCTAAGACCTGGCTCCATCCTGGATGCCACAGACCGGCCTCAAATTGAGGAGCTTTTAACTTTAGGAGAACTGGTTAAGAAAGCCTGGGAACAGGATGTCCAGGTTATGGTAGAAGGACCAGGGCACATTCCCCTTGACCAGGTCGAGATGAATATAAAACTCCAGAAACGAGTCTGCCAAGGAGCACCTTTTTATGTCCTGGGTCCGCTGGTTACAGATATTGCACCGGGCTATGACCACATAGTCTCAGCTATAGGCGGAGCAATAGCTGCTGCAGCTGGAGCGGATTTCCTCTGCTATGTCACACCATCCGAACACCTTGGCCTTCCATCTGCGGATGATGTAAGAGAAGGTCTCATCGCTTCCAGGATTGCTGCTCATGCTGCTGATGTCGTAAAGGGTGTAAAAGGCTCTCTTGATAAAGATCTAAAAATATCTGAAGCCAGGAAGAAACTTGACTGGGCAAAGCAGCAAAAGCTTGCAATTGACCCTTATAAATTCGATAACATCAGAAAGAAAAGGAAATCAAAATCAGCGGCCTGTTCCATGTGCGGTGAATTTTGTGCCATGCGGATAGTGAGTGAATTTCTTAATTCAGGAGACAGAAAGGCCGATGACTTCTGTTCCTAAAAGACTTCTTTTTGGAACTGCGGGTATACCTCAATCTACATCCACAACCTCAACCCTTGCCGGAATCAAACAAATCACACAATTGAAGCTCGACTGTCTCGAGGTCGAATTTGTAAGAGGTGTAAAAATGGGAAACGACACAGGCCAAAAAATCAGAGAAGCAGCAAAAACTTACAATATTAGCCTCAGTGCCCACGCCCCTTACTATGTAAACTTGAACTCAAACGAAAGAGGAAAAAGGCTGTCAAGCCAGGAAAGACTTCTAACCTCGGCCAGAATGGCAAAGAAGTGCGGCGCAAAAAGTCTGGTGTTTCATCCTGGATACTACGGAAGTTCCGGCCCTGAAGAAACTCACAAAACCATCAAAGAAGGACTAAAAGAGATTGTCTCCATTTTAAGGTCAGAAAGGAACCCAGTCATCCTTAGACCGGAAACCATGGGAAAAAGGTCACAGTTCGGGTCGCTTGAGGAAATTCTTATCCTCTGCCGTGAAGTGGACGGAATGCTGCCTTGTGTCGACTTTTCCCATATCCATGCCCGGGAAGGAAAAGTGAACAGCTATATTGAATTCAGCCGGATTCTAAAAAAAATCGAAAAAAAACTTGGAAAAGAAGCTATTAGAAATATGCACATTCATATCTCAGGCGTTGAGTACAACAGTAAAGGAGAATTAAAACATTTGAATCTAAAAGATTCTGATTTTCGTTTTGAAAACTGGATTCAGGCACTAACAGATATTGGAGCAGAAGGAATGGTCATTTGTGAAAGCCCTAACTTAGAGCAGGATGCAAAAATGCTGAAGGCTTTATACCGGAGTCATGTATTTAAAACATAAATACCCTAAACCAATCACGGGTTTAGACTGCCGTGCCTGCCCGTAAAAACATAAAAAAGGAGGGTGGAACGATGCCAGAATATAAATTATTAATTAATGGGGACTGGGAAGCATCAGAAACTGCAAAGGATATTAAATCTCCCTTTGACAGGAGCGATGTGGGAAAAGTTCACTTCGCCCAAAAGGCACAAATGGAAGAAGCTGTAACTTCTGCCCATGAGGCCTTTGCCCAGATAAAAAAGCTCTCAAGCTTTGAACGCGCTTATGCTTTAGAGAAAATTGCTTCAGGAATAAAAGCAAAAAAAGAAGAGCTGACCAAGTCAATAGTTCTCTCAGCTGGCAAACCGATCAAGTATTCTAGAATGGAGGTTGATAGAGCGGTTAACACTTTTAAAATAGCCTCTGAAGAAGCTAAAAGAATAGGAGGAGAAGTCATTCCGCTGGACCTCAGCGCTCAAATAAAAGAGAGATGGGGACTGGTGCGGCGTTTCCCTCTCGGAGTGATAGGCGCTATAACTCCTTTTAATTTCCCCATTAATCTTGTTGCCCATAAAGTTGCCCCTGCCCTCGCCTCAGGTAACACGGTAGTCCTGAGACCCTCTTCTCAAGTAGCCGTAACATCCCTTCTTCTTGGAGAAATCATCAATAATACGGATTATCCTCTTGGCGGAATTAATATCGTTCCCTCGGGATATGAAGCTGCCGAAGTTTTACTCAATGATAACAGAGTCAAAATGCTAACTTTTACTGGAAGTCCGGCTATCGGCTGGGAACTTAAAAAGAAAGCTTTTAAAAAAAAGGTAACACTTGAACTGGGAGGGAATGCAGCTGTTGTTATAGAACCCGATGCAGACCTGGAATTTGCACTTCCAAGAATAATACTAGGCGCCTTCTCTTATTCCGGACAAATCTGTATATCCATTCAGAGAATTTTCCTGCATAGTAAGATCTATGGCCGCTTCATGGCAAATTTTGTCGAAGCTACAAAAAAACTCAAAATGGGAAATCCATTAAAAGAAGATACCGATATAGGCCCCATGATAAACATCACAGCTGCAAAACAGACTGAGGAATGGGTCTCGGAAGCAGTAGAAAACGGCGCAAAGATCATTACTGGCGGCAGAAGAGATGGGGCTATGTTTGAGCCTACAATCCTGGAAAATGTTGCCCCTGAACTCCGCATCTCCTGGCTGGAGGCATTTGCGCCGGTTGTGGTTGTTAACCGTTATGAAGATTTTGAAGAGGCTTTAAAAGGAGTTAATTATTCAATCTACGGACTTCAAGCTGGAATTTTCACACGTGACCTGAAAAAAGCTTTCCAGGCTTTTGAAGCACTGGATGTGGGAGGCGTGATTATTAATGATATCCCTACTTTTCGGGTCGACCATATGCCATATGGTGGAGTGAAGGAGTCAGGGTTCGGTCGTGAAGGCTTAAAATACGCGATCGAAGAAATGACCGAGATGAAGCTGATGGCGATAAATCTAAAGAACTAAAAAAATAAACGAGCTCAGACCATAATCACATTTAATCCTTGACAGGTTTTTTTCAGAATCCTAAACTAAGACTTAATTCATACCTGTCAAATTTTTATCTACCCGGAGGTATTTTATGAAAGTCATAAGCTTAGCCCAAGTCAGGGACACAATAAAAGATCTTGTTCAGAAAGCTAACTTCGAACTCCAGGACGACGTCCTTGAAGTTATCAAAGAAATGGAAAAAAAGGAGGAATCCCCAGCAGGAAAGGAGGTATTCAAACAAATTCTTGAGAACTCACGGATTGCCAAAGAAGATAAATTAGGACTCTGCCAGGACACAGGTCTTGCTGTGTTTTTTGTGGAAATCGGAGAAGATGTTGAGCTTAAAAAAGAAAATGGCCTTGGAAGTTTAAAGGAGGCTATCACTGAAGGCACAAGAGCTGGATATGAGGAAGGATATCTCAGGAAATCAGTTGTTGAGGACCCAATCCGCAGAAAAAACACAGGTGATAACACACCTTCCTATATACACTGGGAACTCGTCCCTGGTGATTCTTTTAAGGTAACGTTTATAGCCAAGGGAGGAGGTGCTGAAAACATGAGCGCAGTCCGGATGTTTGCACCGGCTGCAGGAATGGAAGGCATTGAAGACTTTGTTGTAGAAACTGCAGATAAGGGAGGCTCCAATCCATGTCCTCCTATTGTTGTTGGAGTAGGAGTTGGTGGCAACTTCGAATATTCTGCTCTCCTGGCTAAGAAGGCTCTCTTGAGAAGGCCTCTTGGATCTCATAATTCTGATCCCTTCTATGCAGACATGGAGAAAAGGCTTCTTGAAAGGATAAATGATCTGGGCATAGGACCTCAGGGAATGGGAGGAAGGATCACAGCCCTTGCCGTTCATGTTGAATCCTTTCCCTGCCATATAGCCTCCATGCCAGCCGCTGTTAACATCCAGTGCCACTCTCACAGAGTGATGAACTTCGAACTATAAGATTGCTTATAATGGCTGCTAACGAGGAAGATGGGTAACAAAAATAAGCAACAAGATTCTACCCGTCACAAAATAAGTTGATCATGATATTTATACAAGGCATGAAACAAGGAGTACAAAATGATTGAGATTCGGTTTCATGGAAGAGGAGGCCAGGGAACCGTAGTTGCTTCTAAAATCCTGGCTGACACCATATCCAAAGAAGGCAACTATGTCCAGGCTTACCCAGAATTTGGAGTTGAAAGACGCGGTGCTCCGGTGTATGCCTTTATCCGCATAGATGATAAACCCATATATGATAAAAGCAAAATTTATAAACCTGACCATGTTGTGGTTGTTGACCCTAGTCTTATTGAAGCTATTGATGTCACGGAAGGTTTAAAAGAGGGTGGTTGTATTATTATAAACAGTGAAAAAAAGCCCGAGGATTTGAAATTTTCAAATAAATTTAAGGTAATAACTGTAAATGCCACGGAAATTTCTGTTAAGCACAAATTAGGGACACTGGCTGCTCCAATAGTAAACACGGCAATTGTCGGGGCAGTGGTTAAAATACTGAATCTGGCAAAAATCGGATCCTTGCTGGAAGCCGTACGTGAAGGAGTGCCCACAAAGCCCGAGGATAATGCAGCCGCAGCCAGAGAGGCTTATGAGTCATCTGAGAATATTAATAAGTGAACCCGAACTGGGACCCAAATCAATCGATCTTTCCCAGGCTGCTTTAAATACCACTTTTCCTATAGATATGGTATAATTTATGCGAGGATATTCATGAAAAAAAAGAAAGGGGCACAAAAAATAGTTTTTAAATCCGAAAAAGATTTTCCTCTGATGCCAATGTCTGTTGGTTCTATGCTTTTTAATAAGACTGGAGCCTGGCGAAATATCAAACCTGTTATAAACCTCGAAAAATGCATTCAATGCGGTATATGCTGGAAGTTCTGTCCTGATGTTGCCATTTTTATCGAAAAAGAATGGCCAGTAATTGATTACGAGTATTGTAAAGGATGTGGACTCTGTGCAGAGGAATGCCCGACAAAATGTATAGCCATGGTAGAGGAGGAAAAATGAAAAAAGTTATCATGGGAAATCATGCCCTATCATACGGAGCAAAACTCGGTCGTGCTCAAGTAATTGCTGCTTACCCTATCACTCCTCAGACTCAAGTAGTCGAACTCCTCTCTGAGATGTGTGCCGATAAAAGCCTGGATGCAATGTTTATCAAGGTTGAATCCGAACATTCAGCCATGGCAGCTTGCCTTGGAGCTTCCCTGGCTGGGGCAAGAACGTTTACAGCAACATCTGCCCAGGGTTTGGCTCTGATGCATGAACTCCTCCACTGGGCTTCAGGTGGAAGATTACCAGTTGTTATGGGAAACATTAACCGGGCCATGGCTCCTGGATGGAGTATTTGGTCAGACCAGAACGACAGCCTCTCTCAGAGAGACACTGGCTGGATGCAATTTTACTGTTCGAGCAACCAGGAAGTCCTGGACACGGTTATCCAGGCATTTAAAGTCTCAGAAAAGCTTCTTATCCCGAGCATGGTCATTCTTGATGCTTTTACTCTTTCCCACACTTATGAAGTCGTAGACATCCCAGACCAGAAGAAAGTGGATGAATATTTACCTCCATTTAATCCTTCAATCAAACTCACTCCGGAAGAGCCGCATGCATTTGGCGGACTCACCTCTCCAGAACACTATTTTGAACTGAGATACAAACTCCAAAAAGAAATGGAAAAAGCGCCAGCTCTAATCGAAAAAACAGGAAAAGAGTACGAAAAAATGTTCGGCCGGTATTTAGGGCTTGTTGAAAAACACCGCTGTGACGATGCAGATTTAATCCTGATCACTTCTGGAGCTATGGGTTCAACTGCAAGGATAGCTGTGGATGAGCTTCGTAAAGAAGGCATCAAAGCTGGAAATTTAAGGATTAAGGTCTTCAGGCCTTTCCCTTTTGAGATAATCAGAAATGCTGTTAAGGGAGCAAAAAAGATTGCTGTAGTTGACCGTAATATATCCTATGGTCACCATGGCATGTTCTTTGAGGAAGTCAAATCTGCCCTGTATGGGTATAGTGACGGATTGCCCGTCTTTGGTTTTATCACAGGCCTTGGAGGAAGGGATATCACTCCTTCAACCTTTAAAGAAATCACACAATATACGCTCGAGAGAGACAAGCCAAAAGAAGAAATTATCTGGATAGGAGTGAAACTATGAAAAAAGAAAAAAAGATGAAGCTTTCTCTCCCTGAAGTGGAACTTATGAATTCTGGCCATATGGCATGCCAGGGATGTGGTGCTACATTAGCCATGCGTTTTGCCCTTAAAGCTCTGGGACAAAAAGTGGCGCTTTGCATTCCTGCCTGCTGCTGGTCAGTTATAGATGGACCATTCCCCTATTCCTCTCTTGATGTTCCAATATTTCACTGCGCTTTTGAAACAGCAGCTGTGTCAGCTTCTGGTGTAAAAGCAGGGCTGGAAATGGTCGGGGATAAAGAAACAACTGTTGTGGCCTGGGCTGGAGATGGCGGAACTTTCGACATTGGAATCCAGGCTCTTTCAGGAGTTGCTGAACGCAACGATGATATCATATATATCTGCTACGACAATGAAGCCTACATGAACACGGGAATCCAGAGGAGTTCAGCCACACCATACGGCGCCTGGACAACTACTACCCCTGTCAAACACTTCAAGAACAGGCCAAAAAAAGACATGGAAGCAATCATGGCAGCCCACCGAATTCCCTATATTGCAACCGCAAGCATTGGCTATCCTGAAGACCTGGTCAAAAAAGTTAAAAAAGCCAAGGAAATCAAAGGGACAAAATTCCTTCATATCTTTGCTCCATGCCCTCCTGGATGGAAGAGCCAACCTGAGGACACGATTAAGCTTGCACGGATGGCTGTTCAGAATGCAATTTTTCCTTTGTATGAGATCGAATGGGGCGAGAAATACACCCTGAACATCAAGCTAAAAGAGAAGAAGCCGATTAACGATTATCTTAAAATACAGGGGCGGTTCCGGCATTTAACAAAAAAAGAAATCGTTTTTATCCAGGAAGAAGTGGATAAAAAATGGGAGCGACTTCTTTTGTGTGTAAACAGAAGTAAGTAAGCGCAATTTATAACTGAGTTTTTTCTTCAAATTTCCAAATCGGCAATAACAACCAGGAGCTCCTTATTTATGGTTTGCATTAAACACTCAAAAAACCTATAATTACTATCATAATAATAATGAATTCCTCCGACCTGCTGGGTCGAGGCTGTGAAGTTTGAAAACTCAGGAAAGCCTTTTATAGAGGAGACAAACATGAAAAAACTCACTTGGCTATTATTTCCCCTTATTCTTGTATTTTTCGTCCAAATGAGAGCTGAAACAACATCAAAACACAACGATGATTATCCCCAAGCTCCGGAGTTCACTCTTGAGGACCTCAATGGAAACAAAATTTCTCTCTCAGATTTAAAAGGGAAAGTAATTTTCTTAAATTTCTGGGCAACCTGGTGCCCTCCCTGCAGAGATGAAATCCCTCACTTTATAGAAGTGTACAAAGAATATAAAGACCAGGGGATGGAAATAATCGGGATTTCCGTCGATAGAGCAGATGCAAAATCAGTCATTAAATTTGCAGAAAAATATAAAATCAACTACCCGGTCGCTATGTATACATTAGATATCATTAAAGATTACAGACCTGGAAACGCAATTCCAGTAACAATCATTATTGGGCCAAACGGAAAAATAAGGCATAAAAAAGTTGGCTACACGGAAAAAAAATACTTAAAAAACTGGTTTCTTAAGCTTATAGAAGAAAAATAATATATGACAGGGACTGAAAGCGTATCCATATTAGTAGCCTTCTCTGCAGGACTCATCTCCTTCCTATCTCCGTGTGTCCTTCCTCTGATCCCCTCTTATATGGCCTTTATAACAGGGGTATCCATCGAAGAACTTTCACGGGAGGAGAACATAAGGCAAGTTCGAAAAAAAGTTTTTATCAATTCATTGATGTTCATTCTCGGTTTTTCGTTGATTTTTATCACACTGGGAGCATCGGCCACTTTTATTGGTACTTTTTTATACTATAACATCCGCTGGTTTGAGATAGGTGCAGGAATTTTTGTCATCATCCTGGGTATCCATTTTTTAGGCATTCTCAGGTTAAAATTCCTTGATAGAGAAAAGAAAATCCATCTCAAAAAGAAACCTCTCGGCTATTTAGGCACTTGCCTGGTAGGCATAGCATTTGGAGTCGGATGGACACCTTGTGTGGGCCCGATATTAGGTATGATCCTGACTATGGCAGCGACCACTCAGAACATCGTAAAAGGCATTATCCTGCTGAGCTTCTATTCTGCAGGCTTAGGTATTCCATTTCTTCTCTCAGCCATTATCATTCATAAATTTTTTGAATATTTTAAAGCTATCAGAAAATATTTCCCGATGATCCAAAAAATAGGGGGGATACTGCTTATTATTGTGGGAATCCTTCTTATTTCCGGATATTTTTCCTCGTTATCAGCCCTCTTGAATAATTCATAAAAACTGCCGACACTATAATCTACTTTTTATGATATAAGCCCGTTACTTCGATTTTTCTCAAAATTAACATCCAAATCCTCTCCAATGGATTAATTTCAACTTTATGTCGGCATTTTTTATGAATTATCCAAGCTCTATTGAACAAATAAACCTGAATTATTTAAAATTGGGGACGGTTCTATCCTCTTTACCAGCGATAGGCAACAGCAGCCCATGTAAAACCTGCCCCGAAGGCTACCATTAAAACAATATTTCCTTTATTAAGCTTTCCTTCTTCATTGAGCTCGTGGATACTAATGGGAATAGAAGCAACAGAAACATTTCCGTATTTGTGGATGTTAGAGAAAACTTTTTCCCGGGGGAGTTTAAGGCGTCTACCCGTGGCCTCGATGATACGCATATTAGCCTGGTGAGGAATTAGATAATCTACATCCTCCTTTTTTAATCCTGCGCTTTTTAATGCCTCCACAGCCGCCTCTCCCATCTTTTTCACGGCATGCTTGAAGACTTCGTTTCCTTTCATGTGAAGATAATGGAGGCGCTGGGCTACTGATTGATCAGTCGCAGGAATCCTGGACCCCCCAGCAGGCTGATAAAGAAGTTCTCCCAAATTCCCATCAGCTTTCCAGTATGAAGAAAGCATTCCGGACTCATCATCACTTTCTTCGAGAACCACTGCTCCGGCTCCATCACCAAAAAGAACGCACGTATTGCGGTCTTCCCAATTTGTTATCTTGGTTAACAGCTCTCCCCCGATCAGAAGGATACGCTTGTGTGCCCCACTTAATATCAGCCCTTCAGCCAGAATCATCCCATAGAGAAATCCTGTGCATCCAGCAGATATATCAAAAGCAGGCACATTACCTGCGCCAAGCCCTTTCTGAACCCAGCATCCAGTTGAAGGGAAAATTGTATCAGGAGTAGAAGTCCCCACTATTATAAGGTCAATATCCTTGGCTTTAAGCCCGGCACTATTTAGAGCCTCCCGTCCGGCTTCAATTGCTAAATCCGATGTTGCCTGATCTTCGGAAGCAACTCTTCTCTCTTTAATTCCTGTTCGGCTTATAATCCACTCATCGGAAGTATCTACCATTTTTTCAAGGTCAGCATTGGTCAAGATTTTATCAGGAACATAGATACCTGTTCCTGTTATTTTTATTCTCTTTCCTGCTTCTTTTTTCATGTCTACTCTAAAAAAAATACTCTATAACACACTTATTTTCAATTTGCAATTAAATAAAAGGGCAAGTAAAATCAAAAAATAAGATGAAAAACCGCAGATTCTGGTTTTTTCCCATATTCCTTTTCTGGATAATCGCTTTCCTCCCAAACATCCTTCGGCCTCAAATGATTCTTGGACAGTATGAAGACGAGGCTCCCTTTAGAACATGGAACACCTTCGGCATCCCATCAGCTCCGTCCCTCGCCATGGGCGAAACTCAATTCACTCTAGCCTATGATTGTTTGGTTTCCCTCTCAAATCCTGCTCTCCTTACTACACTGCCAAAAATCACTTTTACACTCAACTCATCCATTGATACTGCTTCATTTTACAGGTATTCCATAGTAAATACTGGCCCTCTCCAAATTGATGGGAAAAGTTCTCTCAGCCTTCTTGCTTTTAACTTTGCTGGTGCTTCGGTCAGAGTTAAAAACTGGACTTTTGCTTTAAGTATAGCCCTTACTGAAAATTACTTCCGGCCGCATCCTGATGGGGATTTTTACTACGGAGGCCGCCTCTACTATTCTTTGGATCTCGATCAGGAGGGAAACCTTCAAAATACTAACTTCTCCATTGCCCGAAAAGTTTTCAGAGGCCTTTCAGTGGGCCTTGGTCTAAACTACACATGGGGCAATCTTCAAAAAAATATAGAGGAAAGATGGACCACATCAAACATAACCATAACAGACAATAAATCCCACACATTTCAAGGTTTTTACTTAAACGGAGGCCTTTTATTGGATTTAACGAAAGATATAAAAATTGCCTTAATATTCCGGACACCCTATGTAAAAAAATCAGAAAGCGAGGGTTTGCTCAGATTTAATTCTCCAAATGGAGATACAGATATAAAAATCGAAGCCTCGGGCAACAGCGAGTATAAGCAGCCCTTTGTAGCAGGTCTGGGAGTAAGCTATAAATTCTCTTCGAAACTTCGTGTCGCTTCTGATTTCACTTTTTATAATTGGTCAAAATACGGCATCACGTATTTTGATGACGAGGACGAAATCAAGAGAAACTTTAAAGATATTTTCAAGATAGGGCTCGGATTTGAGTATATAAGCCCCATCAGGATTTTTGGAATAAAAGCCGGAATTCCCCTGAGAGCAGGATTGAGCTACGATCCACAGCCTATGGAAGTACCTAATTCATCCTATTTCTATTTCTCCTTCGGAACAGGCCTTCAATGGGGTAAATTCTTACTTGACGCAGGAATGCTTATTGGCAAGGAAAAAGGTTCTGGAAACTCCCTCTCTGCACAAAAAGTTGCTCTATCGATGAGCTTCAGATTATAGATATCAAAATATAAGATTGATATACAGGAAAAATTGTGAGATTGTTTAACCTATTGCGAGCACAGCTTGGCAATATCGTCATGAAATGCGGGCTTGATAAATCAAGCCCCTACAAAAAAGAGACAGCTTTGTCGCTGTGGGCTCGTTATGACAATAGGTTTTGAAAAAATAAAATTTAAGTGACGATGATTAAAAAATTTATCTTTCTTATTACTGTTCTTTTCCTTGTCCTTATTCCTTTGAAGGCCCAGGATTACTGGAATACACATATTATCAGTATCGATAAAAACAAAAATATTGAAAAAAAACTCCTTGAGAATAATTTTGACTTCCTGATGGAATGGGACAACAAGGTGTATTTCCTTGTTGGCCTTGAAAACTTTCCTAAACTGCATAAAGAAAATATTCTATATACTCTGGAAACCTATAATTTTTACCCGTACAGGCAGAGGGAAGCCTCTATTCAAGGTGGAGTGAACGGAGATTATCATTCCTACGGGGAGCTTGAGCGAGAGTTATTGGCTCTTCAAGACTCCTATCCAGACCTTGTCAGGGTATCCGTTATTGGTGAAAGCCTTGAGAGAAGGAATATATATGCAGTCAAAATAAGTGACAATGTAAATCTGGATGAGGATGAAGCCGAAGTTATTTTTATCGGATGTCACCATGCACGAGAATGGATCTCGGTCGAGGTTCCTTTTTTACTCGGGAAATATCTTGCTGAGAACTACTCAATAAACTCTCAGATTAAAGACCTGGTCGACCAGAGTGAGATATGGATTGTTCCCTTATTAAATCCGGACGGTCTTCATTATTCCATTCACTTTTACCGCTACTGGCGGAAAAACAGAAGATACAATGGAGATGGAACCTATGGAGTGGACCTTAACAGGAATTACGGGTATTTATGGGGTTATGACGATGAAGGGTCAAGCCCAAACACTATATATAATGATTACCGGGGTACATCTGCTTTCTCCGAGCCTGAAACCCAGGTTATAAGAGACCTCTTTGCACAAAGGAATTTTAAAGCTCTGATAAGTTACCACAGCCATTCCCAGATTATTATATATCCCTGGGGGTATACAGACCAAGCTACAAACCAGGATGCACTTCTCGACCAAATAGCATCGGATATGTCAGGACTTATACAAGCTGTGAACGGCAATGTCTACGAGTATGGCCAAGCTGGAGAAGCGCTGTATGTCACTAATGGAGACACAACAGATTGGGCCTTTGGTGTTTACGGCATTCCTTCCTTCACGATAGAGCTCCCTCCGGTAGATAAGTTCCATGGCCAGTTCTTTAATGCAGAAGAGGAAATCCAGTCAATCTTTAATGAAAACCTTCCAGCAATGCTCTATCTTATCGACTGGTCAATTCAAAATTCCACGACCAATAATAACTCTATCAAAAGGATTACTCGACAACCTAAAGAAAAAGTGATAAAAAAAAATAATCTCCTAGTTTTGCAGGATTCCATGAACTGGCAACCCGGACAAAACAAACAAGATAAACAAATATCAGCGAAGAGCCAAAATCACAAAACAGAGAGATTAAAGCCCTTAGAGGTTCAAAACAAAATAAAAAATTCTACAAAAAGTTCAAAATTTTCAACTCCTACAAAAAAGAGATTGACAAAGAAAATTTAAAAATATATGAATTACTGAAAAAACTTAAAGGGAATAATGGTCAATTTACTTGCTAATATTGTTTTTCTTCAAACAGGAGAAACAGCTTCCAGGGGCCTCCCCTACTGGACTTTCTGGCTGCTCCTCTGCATAATCCTGCTTCTTATCGCATTTATTTTCCTCAGAGATAAAAGCCTTAGGCAGAGGCTAAATTCATTTTTTTCCCGATTAAAAGGAAAAATGGTCAAAATCCGCCTCCAGGCAACGCTTAAAAAAGAAAAACAAAAAAAAGAAGGACTCCTGAAAGAACTTGGGGCAACAGCCTGGACAGAGGGTATCAGAGCTAAGGAAAGCGAACAGATAGAAAAAAACCTTATTAAACTGGAGAAGGATAAGAGCCGCCTCCTGAAAGAAATAAAAGAAGCAGACTCTAAAATTAAGATGCTAAACAAAAATCTTGAAGAATACACACAAAAATTCTTAGCTCTGGTTAAAGACAAAGAAACAGAAATTAATCCTTTTAAAGAAAAAATAGGTAAAACAGAAAAAAAAGTAAAATTTTTAGTGGGCGGCCTTAATCAGAAGCAAAAAGAAATAGAAGAAGCAGAGAAACAATTAAAGGCTGTAGAAAAAGAAATCCAGGAGATCGAAAATAATCCTGAACTTTCTGACAAGCAGAAAAAAGCTAAAAAAGAAGAGATCAAAGAAAAAATAAAAAACATAAAAAATAAAAAAGAAAAAACTCAAAAAAATCATCAATCGCTCAAGGAAGAAAAAGCAGAGTTAGACAAGGAGAAGGAAAAACTTAAGGGGAAAATAGGTGAATACGAAAGACAAATAAAAGACATAGAAGAAGAGAAAAAAGAGCAATTACGAAAATTCCATAAGGAAATCAAGGAATGGGAAAAAAACAGAGGGCAAATTCAAGAGAAGGTTAGAGAAATTGATAGAAAAAAAGACCCTCTTTTTAAAAACCTTGGAAAAATCATTAACGAACTCAGAGTTGACCACAAAAAACTTTTTATCTTCTATTCCCAGATAGACAGAGCGGATAAACGTATTCAGGATATCGAGAAGAATATAAAAAAGATATAACCAAAAAGCAAATTTAATTTACTCCTTAATCTTTCCAGTTTAAAATAAAATCATGAACAAACAGAAATTGCTCATTCATGTATGCTGTGCTCCAGATGCTCTTTATGTTTTGAGTCTAATCAAGGAAAACTATGAAGTTTGCGGGTATTTTTACAACCCAAATGTTTTTCCTGAAGAAGAATACAAGCTAAGGTTGAAAGAAACAAACAAAATAGCTGAGATTCTAAAAGTCAAGCTCTTCGAGGAAATTTACGATAACGACCAGTGGTTCACACTCACAAAAAAATTTAAAAACGAGCCTGAAAAAGGAAAAAGATGTGATATTTGCTACACGATGAGACTTGAAAAAACAGCACAGAAAGCATCTGAACTAGGCTTTGATATATTCACTACAGTCATGAGCCTTAGCCCCTGGAAAAAAGCCGATGTTCTTAACCGATTAGGAAGGACGTTTGCCCAGAAGTATAATATTAATTTTTTAGGGGCGGATTTCAAAAAAAAAGATGGCTTCAAAAAAAGCGTAATAATGAGCAAAAGTTACGGACTCTACCGCCAGGACTACTGTGGATGCCTGTACAGCATGAAGAGCTTGAAAGAAAAGAAGGCTTAAAACAAAAAAGTAAGGAATTGAGATTTAAAATAGAATGAAAACTAATAATAAATTTAAAGTAACAAAAGGAAGTGCTATAAGTTTAGTTGTTTTTGGAGTTGTACAGGGTGTTGGATTCAGGCCATTTATCTACCGACTGGCTAACAAATTTTCTTATAAAGGCTGGGTCAAAAATATTGGGTTCGGAGTGGAAATTCGTCTTGAATCCAAAGAAAAAACAGATTTTAAAGGCTTCCTGAAAACACTCAGGGAAACTAAGCCTCCTCTTTCTAAGATTGAAGAAATTATTCTTAAGCCCGCCTCTTTCCGCAACCTCAATAATTTTACAATTAAAAAATCAAAACTAGAGGAAAGCTTTGTCTTTATCTCTCCGGACATATCTATCTGTGAGAACTGCCACCAGGAAATGAAAAATCCTTCTGATAGACGGTTCCATTATCCATTTATCAACTGCACTGATTGCGGGCCCCGCTACACGATTGTCCAATCCCTTCCTTATGACAGGAAACAAACCACAATGGAAAGTTTTAAAATGTGTGAGGATTGCGCCAGAGAATTCGAAAATCCTCTTGACAGGAGGTATCATGCCCAGCCTATTGCCTGTCCTGTATGCGGTCCTTTTACATCGCTTGTAAATTCGAGAACCGGAAAAAAGAAAAAAGGAGGAATCCGCGAAGCCGCCTCTTTAGTAAAAGAAGGAAAAATTTTAGCACTTAAGGGACTCGGCGGTTTTCATCTTATCTGTCATGCTCTGAATTATGAAGCAGTCCGCAGACTACGAAAAACCAAAGAGCGCAAAGTCAAACCACTTGCTTTAATGGCGCCTGATATAGAAACCATAGAAAAATTCGCTATCCTCACCCCCACAGAGAAAAAAATGCTGCTCTCAGCCCGCCGTCCCATTGTTCTTCTCAAGAAAAAAAAAGATATTAAAGGAATCGCTCCATTTCTTGATGAAATGGGATTTATGCTTCCCTACACTCCCCTCCACTATCTTCTACTCGAACATATTGACCTCATTGTAGCCACAAGTTCCAACAAAAAAGATGCTCCTATCATAAAAGACGAAAAAGAAGGAATAATAGAACTCTGTGATTACACCCTGACTCATAACCGGCCTATCTATATGAGAGCCGATGATTCAGTGCTCAGAATCGTCAAAAACAAGCCTCTTTTCCTAAGACGAGCCCGAGGATATGTCCCCTATCCACAGAAAGTTTCTAAAGAACTGGAATCCCCTAAACATATTCTTGCGCTTGGAGGAGAGCTGAAGGACACAATCTCTCTTTACAAAAACGGCTATGTAATCACCAGCCAGTTTCTTGGAGATCTTGATGAATACCAGAATTTCAAATACTTTGAGGAAACTATCCATCACCTCACACATCTTTTTAAGGTAAAACCTGAAGTTGTTGTTTCTGATAAACATCCGGATTTTCACACAACAAGGTACGCTCAGAAATCAGGCCTTCCTCATATTCAGGTTCAACACCATTTTGCCCATATCCTGGCTCCCCTCTTAGAGCACGAAATTTCTCCTCAAAAGAAGGTTCTCGGAGTGAGTCTTGACGGCTACGGCTATGGAGAAGACGGGATGGCCTGGGGAGGCGAATTTCTTATAACAAACTATTCTTCTTACAAAAGGTTTGCCCACTTTAAGTATGTTCCCCTTCCAGGAGGAGACCTGGCTTCAAAACAACCCTGGCGAATGGCAGTTTCATACCTCATGGATGCCTATGGCTCTAAATTTCCCAGAGTTAAGTCAATGGAGAAAGTTTATAAAAATAAAATAGATGGTGTTATAAGTATGATCAAACAGAAAATCAACAGCCCTCTATCTTCAAGCTGCGGAAGGCTGTTTGATGCGGTCTCATATCTTGCTGGTGTTTCTCCTTTAGAAACCGAGTTTGAAGCAGAAGCTCCGATGAGGCTTGAATCAGCAGCTAATATAGACGTTAAAGAAAGTTATGGTTTTTCTGTAAACGGCGATCTCCCTCCTTTTCAAATTTCTTTTATTCGGACAATTCAATCAATTTTAAAAGATTTAGAGCAAAAAACTCCCACAGCTTATATATCAGCAAGATTCCATAATACAATAGCTCAGGTTATAGTAAACGTGGCAGAGAGAGCAAGGAAGGACCTCAATATTGATACCGTGGTTTTTGTTGGTGGTGTTTTTTTAAATAAAATATTACTGCAAAGAGCAACAGACCTTCTGGAACAAAAAAAGTTTAAAGTCCTGAGGCCAATGAATTACTCCCCAAATGACGAGTCAATCTCAATAGGTCAAATCGCCTATGCACTAAATAAGATAAAAGGTGGGATTGATAAATCAAACCCCTACAGATGAATTAAACCCTTAAAAAAGGAGGGGATTATCGCGCTTCACTCGCAACAACAATACACATTGTGAGATTACGCAGCCTGTTGCGAGCGCAGCTTGCCAATTTTCTTCCCCCCACTTAAAAATATCTTTTTTACATTCTATTCAATCTTATCAATATTAATTTTCAATCCTCCAACAAAAGAAGAGACAAAATTAATTAATAAGGCAATACAAAAACCTAAAAGTCCAAAAGCTATAAAACCGAACACAGCTCCAAGACCGGCATATATAATACCTCCAAGCAGATTCCCTTTGGCTCCGTAAATAAAGGCGGGTAAAATTTTGGCTATTCCAGAAAAATAATCTGTTGCTCCGGTTAAAACACCCAGAATTAATCCTAAAATGAGGCCTAAAGTACCCGAGAACACAAGAAAAGAGATAGGGCTTAAGGAGCGAAAGATAAAGCTTGTGTTCCTCTCACCTCCAGGTATCTCTTCTTCTCTTTCTTCGAATTCTCTTTCATCCTCTCCATGTAGTAATTCATGAGAAGAGTGCTGGGATAAACGCGCGCTATTTTGAAGAAGATCCTCTTTTTTCTCCAGCCCTCTTCCACAACGAGAACAGGCTTCTGTATCCAGCTTATTCTCAAATCCACAGTAAATACAAATAACTTTCCCATCCATAATTGAAGGAAGTTCGGATTGAACCCATTCTTTTCCATTATAACAATACCATAACCCACTCCGAATCCCGATCATCCAGAATCGACCCCGATCATCCTTCAGCTGTAACTTCTTAACTTGATCTATAAACTCCTGCCGTGAAATTTTCTGCCGCCAAAAATCTCTTTTTAGCTGGTCAAGAGCTTCTTCTAAATCTAAAAATTTCTTATGCATTTCCGCGAATTAATCTAGGTTCATCTTCTAGAATGAACCCCTTCATTGTAATGATAATCTATTCTACATTATCATCTTATTCAATCATTAGTAAAAATTATTGTCTTTATGCGTAACTTCTTTATTTACAATGTATTTATAAGTTATTTATTATCAAGTACTTAAGTTGCATGACTAATTTTTGTGCAAACTGTCATATTTCCTAGAAAATTCTAAATTTTGGTAGAAAATTTCGGCTTTAATTAACAAGTTTTCCACAGAAATTGTTAAAAACTTAGGGCTTCATTTTTTTACTTCAGAATTGAAATATTCTCACTACATCAAACAAACTATACCCTTTAATGGGATCTGGAATAAAAGAAAGGATAAAAATCAAGATCATCACATACCCTATAAATCTCCTTCCTGGAGATAGAGGTATCGCTTCATCCATAACACGCGGGTGTCTCATGCCCAAAAAGGAAATAAGAAGGGCCCAGATAAACCAGCCTATCCAGAAAATAGCTCCCATTATAACAAAAGCCACCAGGCAAAAACGGGACAGAGCCCGAGACTTTGCCCCCAACAGCGAATAAGATACATGTCCGCCATCGAGCTGCCCCACAGGAAAAAGGTTAAATGAAGTAATAAGCACTCCTACCCACCCTGCAAATGCAACAGGATGGAGAAAAATACTAGCGTCAGAAGGGATATCCTTTAAAACCATCCCACCGATAATCTTCATAAGAAGAGGCTCTCCAAAAATAAAAAAACTTGCTTCCTCATGAATTACCGGAGGAGCAATCTTAGATAAAGAAAGGCCATACACAAGGGCAGGAATTGAAAGAATAAAGCCTATTAAAGGGCCGGCAATACCGATATCAAAGAGCTGCTTCTTTTTTGTTATAGGCGATTTTATTTTGATAAAAGCACCCATAGTTCCGATTAGAGTTGGCGCAGGAATAAAATATGGAAGAGTGGCGTTTATCTTATAGTAACGACATGTAAGAAAATGACCAAATTCATGGCCCAATAAAATCCCGAAAAGCACAGCTACATAAAAAAAACTCAAAAATAAGACCTGCGGATCCAAAAAAATATCAATATTTAATCCTTCCTGGGAATTCTGAGCAAGAACTTCAGGATACAAGTAGTTCAAACTCAAAGATATCCCAATATAAAAAGTCGAGAATAAAGTAATAACAAAAAGAAGGATATTCAGCCAGAGGCCCTTCTTTAATGAAAATGCCGGGGTTTCACTTACCTGTGCGATTACTTCTCTGTTTTCTTCTTCCATCTTTCAGATAAAAAAATAGGAGTGATCGAAATCACTCCTATTCCAGGGAAATCAAATCATTATAAAATCAATTTTAACCCGTCAGCCTCCTGAACTTCTCCTCTAATACTTCCTTTGATTCTTTATAATCAGGATCAGGAACACAGGAGTCCACAGGGCAGACAGCCACACATTGGGAATCTTCAAAATGCCCAACACACTCTGTACACTTTTCATGATCTATTTCATAAAGCTCGTCTCCCATCGAAATTGCTTCATTGGGACACTCAGGTTCACATGCTCCACAATTGATGCATTCCTCATTAATCATAAGGGCCATTTATTACCTCCTCATATAAATTAAGATTTATTATTATATATTTTTTCCTTGAATTTACAAGAGAACACTACTTTTTTGTTTCTAATTTTCCAATTTTCTGAGCTGCATCATATCCATAATATGTCTGGGGAAAATCGTCCTGAATTCTCCTATAAAGAGCTAAAGCTTCCTCAATTTCTCCTTTTTCTTCATGAACTTCAGCCCGATGAAAAAGTATAACATCTAGAGAGTGGTCCTTAGGATTTTCTTCTTCAATATTTTTATATATTTCAATAGCCATATCGTAATTTTTACGTTTGAAATGAATTTGAGCCAATAAATCCTGAGCTTGATAGAAAAGCAGGTCTTTACGGCTTTTTGGTATTCTTTCTAGAAAAGCAAGAGCTTTATCGTAATCTCCATTCTCTACCCAATGTGTAGCCAGAAGCATATAAGCCAAACGAGAAAACTTCCCGCCGCCGGCCAGCTCTTCGAGCTTTGTCACATTTTCTGGATTATCTTTCAGCCCGGAGTGAATATTAAGAATCTGGGTGAGTAAACGGCTCTCCTTTTTTTTATTTTGTCCTGCTATAATTTTTACGCCGGTAAAAATTAAAAAAACTATAATAATCATTATACAAAGAGCTATAATCTCTTTTGATTTTTCACTGATAAAATGAAGGATTTTATTTACTGTTGTGACAAATTCATCTTCTTTAAGATGTTTCCTTTGTACTCTTTTCACTCTTTACTCCTCAGAGTCTAAATCGATATTTAAGACATAACTCATACTTTTATTCAATCTTAACATTAAAACAAGCTTTATCCTGCTTGAAATATTAAGCTCTAATAATTATATCACAACCATTTAGCACAGTCACCGGGACTCTTGAGGTTAAGCGGCTCCTTAAATTAATACATCATATCTCTAAATCTGATTTTTCCGGGATGATTTTTCCGGTCACAGGACTTCATAGACCATAACCTCAGCCTTTTTTCCTTTAACTTTTCTTGGCCCGACTTTTTTAATTTTGAATTTATCTTTAACACTCTGGTACGTCTCTTCTCCAATCAGGATTTGATTGGGCTTGGCTATGGATTCTAATCTTGAAGCAATATTGACCGGATCTCCTATAACTGTATACTCCAACCGGTTAGGAGACCCGATATTTCCAGCCACAACTCTGCCAGTATTAATTCCTATACGTATGTCAAATTTTTTTTGCTCTAAGGTCTCCTCCATTATGGTCGACAATTCTTTTCTCATTTCCTGTGCTGCCAAAATTGCTCTTTCAGGATCACCCTCCTTTTCTATTGGTGCTCCAAAAACAGCCATAAGGCAATCTCCTATGTACTTATCCAGCGTACCATCATATTTGAATATGATATCGGTCATACGGGAAAAGAAATGATTCAAGAGCACGTTTATTTCTCTTGGCGGCATCTCTTCCGATAGGCTTGTAAATCCGATAATATCCGTAAAAAGTATTGTGACTGTTTGGTCCTTGGGTTCCATTAAATTTTCTTTTGTTTCTTGATCCCCTTTTAAAATCATATCTACGACTTGAGGAGAATGAAACCTCTCCAGCCGGCTTCTCATTCGTTCTTCTTCGCGGATCTGTTCATTCAAGCTGGCCTGTTCAATGACCATGGCCATTTGATGTCCGATGGCTTTAAGGAGCTCAAGGTCATCTTCATTGAACTGGTTATCAAGCCTTGTGCTGTCTAATTGGATAACGCCAATAACCTTGTCCTTTTTCCAGAGCGGCACACACATGGCAGACCGGATTTTCTGAAGAACAAGGCTCTGAGCCTGTTCAAGCCGAGAATCTGTCATCGCATTGGATGTAAGAAGGGCAACCTTATCCTGGACAACCCTATTAATTATTGTCCTGCTGGCTTTTATCTCCTTTTTATCTTTTTTCTTACCACTTTTATACTTAACGACTACAGGAGTGAGGTCTTCCTTTGCTTTATCTCTTGTGAGAACAACAAAGCCGTAATCAGCATCAATAACCATAAAGATATAGTCCATTATTTTCTCAAGGAGTTCATTAAAATCATGGATAGAATGCAACTGCCTGCTGATCTCATACATAACAAATAATACTTTATTCATCCTCTCAAGGGAGGAGAGCTCCGCTTTGATTTTCGACCGCTTGGCTCCTTTTTTCATAAGCGTCGAGAGACCGGCTTCTTTACTGCTTATTGGATGTGCTGTAGAAACCAGGAGTTCCTGTGCATTTATCTTGCTGCTGTCTTCCGGGCTGCTTTTTACTATCAGCCGCTCCCCTTTATCTTCATCACTTTCCATGGTCAACACAACCGATTCGGCAGCTGATGGTTTTGGTTTTGTTTTGGTTAAAAATGTCAGTTCAAGAGGACCAATCTTAATCTGGTCATCATGTACCAACGGGGAACTTTGAACTAATTTCCCGTTTATTTTTGTACCATTAAAACTCCCAAGATCAGTTATTACATATCCACTCTCTCCTTTAATGATTCTGGCGTGGTTGCGAGAAACAGAGTTGTTTGCCAGAACAACATCATTATCTTCGCTGCGACCAATAGTAATCTCCTCTTTGGATAAGGGGAAATCATATGTTCGTCCATCAATGCTTACGATATGTATATTTGGCATTTTTCTTTCCTTCTACTTCATTTTTATCTAGTAAGAATATAGCAAAAGGACCATTATATTGTCCAGAGCTTCGACCAGATTTTCCTTTGTTGTCAGAAAAAGCTAATCAAGCCAATAAGCTTAGCCCTCGATAAAGTTATCCAATTTATCGCTGAAGACAAGTCTCTTTTACAACCCCTGAAGGAGACATAGTTTGGTTTTTTCTCTAAAAAAAAGAATTGGATATTTAAAAAACATATGATATGTTATTGAAAACAAAAATAAGGAAAAAACCATGGAAAATCCGATTTGGGGAAACAGTATCTTCAGGAAGAAAAAGAAGGAAGGCGACATTTATGCCTTATTAAAACAAGTCCCGATTTTTTCGGATCTTAAGCCCAAAGAATTAATCGAGGTCGAAAAAATCGTCCACCGGCGCAAATATAAAAAAAGTGAAGCAGTAATTCACATGGGAGATCCGGGTCTTGGTATGTATATAATAGTAAAGGGATCTGTTGAAATTATAGAAGAAGACAAGAAAGCCGGACAAAAAACTCTGGCTAAACTTACTGAGGGCGCTTTTTTCGGAGACCTTGCCCTGCTGGATGAATCACCGCGCTCTGCTTCAGCAGTTGCCATAGAAGACAGCGATATTATAGGTTTTTTTCGCCCGGACTTCCTTGACCTCCTTAAAAGGAAACCAAAGCTGGGAATAAAAGTCCTCTTTGCTTTAGCAAGGGTTGTTGGTGAAAGGTTACGTCAGACAAATGAATTATTGAGTAAAATTCAAGAAGAGAAAGACAAAGCCAGACATGGATAATTACGCATATCAGCTCTACTCTCAATTGCTTAAAACTTTCTGGCGTATTTTCTTAATCATTCTTAGCATAGCTTTTGTCATGTTTGTCTTTCCTTTTGTTAAAGATGTTCTGATTATTTTCATCATTGCCTGGCTTCTTTCCATTCTCCTAAGCCCTCTGGTTGATTTTTTTGAAAGCAAAGGACTTGGACGCAGCTGGGCAATTCTAATTGTTATGATCCTGATTCTTACTCTTCTTGTCCTGTCATTCAGCCAGATCATTCCGGGGATAATCCGCACTGTGGAGTCCCTGACATCCAAACTCCAATCTAATATCATCACTGATTTTAGCGTTAAAATTGAAAACTTCTTTGAAAAGAATTTTAACAACGCAGAGCTGGCAAGAAATGTTACGGCTAAATTGAATGATATCGGTGTTAAATTGCTCGGCAGTTTAGGAGCATTTTTCAAGAGTGTCGGGTCATTCCTCGCATCGATAATCATCATTCCTTTTATTACATTTTTTCTTATTAAAGATTCAAGACGTTTTAAAAGAGCTATGATATCTAAAGTTCCAAATAGATATTTTGAGCTTTCTTTGAACATTCTTCATAAAATAGAAAACCAGGTTGGGAATTACATTCAAGGTCAGGCGATGGATGCTTTAATTGTTGGAATACTTTCAACAGCTGGCCTATTTATTATTAACCTTGTATTTGATGGGCCCATTCCCTATTTTTTCTTCATAGGAATGCTTGCCGGAGTGGCTAATCTAATTCCTTATCTAGGACCAATTGTTGGCGCAGTTCCAGCCCTTACACTGGCAATATTAAACAACCCTCCAAACCTGGGAATCGTTCTTTTATGGATCGTTATAGTATTTGTAATAGTCCAGGTGATAGATAATGCTATTGTTTCTCCGCTTGTTGTATCTAAAAGCGTGAATATGCATCCTGTAATAGTGGTTACAGTCGTGATTATCGGAGGAAACATAGCCGGTGCTATGGGGATGCTTTTTGCGGTTCCCTTTACAGGTATTATAAAAGTTACGTCCTCTCAAATTATTTGGGGGCTAAAAAATTATCGACTACGCCCATCTCCAATAACGGAGGAAAATTATTCCTTAGAAGGAAAAAGCTGAGAGATTTAAAAAATGAAATTTGAATTTATGGGAGCAAGAGGGTCAACACCAGTCTCTGGTAAAAATATAAATAAATACGGTGGTCACACTCTCTGCGCATGTATAACCACCCATGAAGGAGAATGGATCATCATCGACGCAGGAACAGGAATTAAAAAGCTCGGAGATCAACTGAAAAGCCAAGGGAAAGAGGAGCCTCTGAATCTCCATCTCCTTTTCACTCACTTCCATCTCGACCACATCATGGGCATCCCATTTTTTGCTCCTCTTTATTCTCCTAAAGCAATCCTTAATATATATGCAGCTTCCAACCCTGAAAATACAGAGAAAAATTTAAGTGGTCTAATGGCCGGGAGATACTTTCCCCTTGATTTTAGTGAGACTCCATCCAAAAAAATATATAACACAATTCCTGAAAAAGAATTCCAAATCGGAGGAGCTCAAGTCTCTTACTGCCCTCTCCGGCATCCCCAGGGCAGCGTGAGCTATAAAATCCAGGAAGAGGAGAAACAAATAGTTTTTGCTACGGATACAGAACACCCGGAGAAAGGGATGGATGAAAGGCTTGTAGCTTTTTCACGAGGAGCCGACATCCTTGTATATGATGCAATGTTCACGCCCGAGGAATACAAATCTAGCAGGCGTGGATGGGGACACAGCACATGGCTTGAAGGAACAAAAGTTGCCCGAGAGGCAGGAGTTCACAAACTTTATCTCTCTCATTTTAATCCCGACCACTCTGATAAACAGATCGATAAATATATCTCTCTGGCTCGTAAAAAGTTTCCTCAGACATATGGAGCCCAAGAAGGATATAAGATAACTTTATAACCATCTTTTTTTCTGGAAAATCCCTACTTCACCCTGCCTCAGCAAATCCATTGTATCTTGCACATATCAAGGAAGATAGATAATGGTGTCGGCATAATTTATGAATAATTCAGGTTAACAGCAAAAGAGCGTCTATTAAATTCTTTAATCCCTATTCCCACCTCATTTTATAAACTTTAAATTCTCTAAATTTATCTTGTTTTTCCTCAAAACAATAGAGGCGGCCTCTTTTCACACGAGCACAGACCATCCTATCTCCCTCATAATAAATTTTCAGGCTTTTTCTGTGGACAAATACTCCGTCTGGATTAAAAATGTCAAAGATATATTCTCCAGGTGCTTCTCCTTTTTCAAAAGTCATCACATAAATCCGGCCTTCCTCATCCAGAAAAAAATCACATATAGGAAGCCAGTATTTTGGGAACCAGACTTTCATATTGTACTGCTCAAACTGTTTTTTCTTTTCTTTTATCAAGTCACCGGGGACTTCCACGGCTTTGTACTCCTTCCTGATTTTTTGAACTAAGTTTGCGTCAAAATCGTACTTCAATATCTCATATCCTCTATCTTCGGCTGCAATAAAAATATGTCCTTTTGATATCTTCCACTTAAAAAAGGAAACTGGATTAACTCCTCTTAATCCTTTTGTATCAGGGTCATAAAGATCCTGAGTGTCTAACTCTTTTATCTCCTCAAACTTCGAATTGTTAATACCTGCCACCCATTGATAGTTTTGGATATCTTCCATATATCTGCTCCAAAAGCTGAAATAATTGCCATTTTCCAAAGGAAAGATCTCACGCCCATTTGTTGGATAACGAATCTCTTTGATTAGATGACCATCTTTCGTGAAGAATAAAACTTTTTTACTCATGTGGTCAGAGATGATGTAATTATCCTGGCTGTCAATTCCTGAAAAGAGTATAAACTGCATTTCCCCCGGACCCTGCCCTTTGGGCCCAAAAGACCTTATGAAATTTCCCTTTCCATCAAATTTGAATATCAAATCTCCATTTTTATTGGAATATGTGAAATAAATATTCCCAACTGAATCAATCTCAAAGTCTGTAGCATTGGCTAAGCCCATAGCGCCGATATCATCTCTCGCAAAATCGATGGAAATTTCCTCCTCAAGAGTAAGAACCGACGGTTCCCCTTCGAGAATATACGGCTCGATGTGATTAAGTACAATTTCCACTCCATCTTCCATGATCCTTTCCACTTTGTTCTGCTTTGAGACGCAGTAACAACAAAGAATTAAAACAATCCCCAATAAAATTATTCTTTTCATCGTACCTCCTTCAATTATCTAAAAAAGAAGGGCAAGAGAATTTGTTTATGTGAATCGTTATCTTTTTGGATTCCACTTTTATATTTCCATTATGAAATATTTCTTCTGCTCCATCAACCCTCAATAAACTCTCGGGTATTAAAAAGTTCCATATTATTATAATTAGATTCAAGAACAGCGGCAAACGCATTAATAGATATTAAAAACCTTATGGCTATTAGAATCGTGAGAGAATCAACTTAAGGCAAAAGTGTTCTTTCTTGATTTTCAAATTTGGATGTTTTAGAGTACTGCTAGGTGGAGAGTAATAAACTGCCCATTATTTCCCTTTACAATTTGGTAAAACCTTCTACTAAACCATGTTTATGTTCATAAACTCTTTTTACAATATCAGAAGTAACACCTGTATATAAAGTGCCATTTCGTTTACTGCAAAGGATATAAACGTAAAACTTTTTCATATTTCTAGATTCCCGCTTCCGCGGGAATGACAAAAAGGAGTGTGGATGACAGCGTAATTATATGTCTCTTATATTATATGTCTCTTATATTATTTTGCCAACTAATTGGGAGATGAACCAAAAATAGTAATCTGGTTCAGAGTAATACGAAAAAAAAGGTTGAGGGGTTAGTTAAAAAAAGATGTTTGAGAGATTTTGGAGTGTTTAGCTCAGATGTTTAATTACTGTCTGTTTTTTGCCTGTAAATACGCTTTATATTATCCTTTGCTCATAGCTTCAAGAAACTCAGAATTAGTCTTCTTCTTTGAAATTTTTTCTAACAATAATTCCATTGCTTCAACTTCGTTTAGCGCACTTAGAACTTTTCTTAAGATCCATATTCTACCTAATTCTTTATCATCAATAAGGAGTTCTTCCTTTCTTGTTCCTGACCGAGTTATATCAATGGCAGGAAATAATCTTTTATCAACAAGTCTTCTGTCCAGATTTATTTCCATATTTCCGGTTCCTTTAAATTCTTCAAATATCACTTCATCCATTCTGCTTCCTGTATCTACTAATGCTGTAGCAACTATTGTTAAACTCCCCCCTTCCTCGATTTTTCTGGCTGATCCAAAGAACTTTTTTGGTTTATTTAAAGCATTTGCATCAATTCCACCGGATAGTACTTTTCCAGATGGAGGAATAATTGCATTATGAGCTCTAGCTAAACGTGTAATACTGTCTAGTAAAATGATCACATCTTTTTTAAGCTCAACAAGCCTTTTTGCCTTTTCAAGTACAATATTTGCAACCTGTGCATTCCGAATTGGAGGTTCATCAAAAGTTGATGCTACAACTTCTCCATTAATACTTCTTTGAAAATCTGTAACTTCTTCTGGTCTTTCTGCTACCAGGAGTACAATAAGAAATATCTCTTCATGATTTTTCTCTACAGATTTTGCAATTGTTTTCAACAATGTTGTCTTTCCTGCACGAGGTGGTGAAACGATCAATCCTCTCTGTCCCTTCCCTATTGGAGTTAAAAGATCCATCACCCTTGCATTAAGATTTTTCTTATCGCCATCTTCTAATTTTATTTTCTCAAAGGGATATAGAGGCGTTAGAGTATCAAAATGCACGTTTCTTCTTGCATCCAGGACAATATCAGGGTGTACAAAATTAATTGCTTCTATTTTGATAAGAGCGAAATATTTCTCTCCGTTTTTGGGTGGACGCACTATGCCTGAAATTGTGTCACCTGTTCTTAGCTGGAATTTCCGGATCTGAGATGGAGAAACATAAATATCATCATGGCTGGGTAAATAGCTGAATTCCGGCGCTCTCAGAAAGCCAAAACCATCATCAAGGCACTCTAAAACTCCTTCTGAGAACAACAAACCATTTTTTTTCGCTTGAGCTTCCAAAATCCGAAAAATAAGGGTGTGCTTGCTTGAATTCTCTGTTTCATCAGCCGAAAGGTCTACTTCTCCGGCAATCTTAAATAGAGCTGGATTGTCTCTTTCTTCCAGTTCGGCTAAGTTATACTCTTTCATTTTTTTACCTCTTTTTTTGATTAATTTTTAGATGATTATATTGTGCAAAAGAAATTAGCCTTAACTCATTTAATATCAGTGAGTTATAGGGGGCTCCTGAGAGCTCTCCCCTTCTTCATCTCTTTCAGTAAGCTCGGAGGAAATGGCAATTTTACTTTTTCTCAATTTTTTCGGCAGTTCTTTCGTTAATGCAATTTCTAAGACTTCATCCATGCTTTCAACAAAATGGATTTTCATTTCCTCTTTCACTTTTTTTGGCATGTCTTTTAAATCAGGCTTATTATCTATTGGTAGAATAGCTTCCTTTATGGACTCTCTATGAGCGGCCAGTAATTTTTCTTTAATGCCACCAACAGGAAGGACTTTTCCTTTTAATGTTATCTCTCCGCTCATGGCTACTTTTTTACTCACAGGAATTCCTGTTAGGAGAGAAATAATTGATACGGCGATTGTAATTCCAGCAGATGGCCCTTCTTTGGGGATTGCTCCTTCTGGAACATGAATATGAATATCGTAATTTTTATGTAAATCCTTTGCAATGTTAAATTCAAAGATCTGGCCTTTTACATAACTGAAAGCAGCCTGAGCAGATTCCTGCATTATCTCTCCAAGATGCCCGGTTAAAGTAAAATTTCCTTTTCCATGAACTTTTGTTGCTTCAAATGTTAAAAGCTCTCCTCCAAATTCTGTCCAGGCCATACCTATCGCCACGCCGATCTCGTCTATTTTGTCTATTTCTGAACGTCTGAACCTTGGAATCCCCAAGAATTTTTCTATATTTTTAGGTAAGACTTTTTCTGAATACGATTTACCATCCGATACAACTTTTTTCACTACTTTACGGCAAATTGAAGATATTTCACGCTCAATATTTCTTACTCCGGCTTCTTTTGTATATTCACGAATAAGTTTCATAAAAGCCTTGTCTGAAATTCTGAGGTTATTTTCTTTTAAACCATGAATTTTCAATTGTTTGTTTAATAAAAAGTGTTTTGCTATCTGTAATTTTTCGTCCTCTGTATAGCCTGGAAGGCGTATTATTTCCATCCTGTCAATCAATGGCCGTGGGACAGGCTCAACCATATTTGCCGTCACGATAAACATAACTTGTGAAAGGTCAAAATCGGTGTCTATATAATGGTCAAGAAAAGTACTGTTTTGCTCTGGGTCCAGGACCTCCATTAGTGCTGATGCAGGATCTCCCCTGAAGTCAACGCTCATTTTATCCACTTCATCAAGTAGAAAAACTGGATTCTTTGTTCCGCCTCTCTTGACCATCTGGATAATTCTTCCTGGGTATGCTCCTATGTATGTTCTTCTATGCCCTCGAATTTCAGCCTCATCTCTAACTCCTCCTAACGAAAGGCGTACAAATTTCCTTCCTGTAGCTCTTGCAATAGATCGACCGAGGGAGCTCTTCCCTACCCCAGGAGGGCCTATGAATCCCAAGACTACTCCTTTTGGATTTTTCACAAGCTGACGAATAGAAAGGTACTCTAAAATCCTCTCTTTGACTTTGTTCAGTCCATAGTGATCTTCATCCAGTATTTTTTCTGCTTCTTTAATGTGTCTTTTTTCTCTTGATCTCTTATTCCATGGTAAGGAGGTAAGCCAGTCCAGATAATTGCGACAAACTGTCGCCTCTGCTGACATAGGAGGCATAGACTCAAGCCTTTCTATTTCTTTATTAGCCTTTTCTTCGGCGTCTTTAGACATTTTGGCTTCAGCAACTTTTTGCCTGAGCTCTTCGATTTCATTTGGTTGATCTTCCCTTTTAAAAGATAATCCAGCTGGAAAAACCTTTTGGCCTGTTTCCCTGAAAGTAACCTTATGGTGGCCAGGCTTTTTCCCTTCTTTTTTTAGTCTTGAATGAACTTTAATTATTTCATTTTCCAAAATGTAGTTAAGCCTCCGTATCCTTTCCATGCTATTAATTGTTTCCAGCAGATTTTGTTTTTCTTCTATAGGAAGATAGAGATGAGAAGAGATTATATCTGCAATTTTGTCAGAACTGTTGTCTTTTAAAGCGGGTATTACGGACTCAAAATTTGCATTCTGGCTAAGCTTTAGATAATCTTCAAAGAGAGTTAATACTCTCTTAAGTATTTCTGCCATGTCAGAGCTGTCACCTTCAATTTCTTTTATTTCCTTAGCCAGAACCTGATAGTAAGGGTAAGTGCTTAAAAATTCAATGATTCTTGCCCGTTTTTTTCCTTCGACAATAACTTTGACATTTTTATCGTCCATCTTGATCGCCCGTATAATCTTTGCGATTACACCTACTGAATAAATATCCCGTGGATTCGGATCATCCAAGGAAGCATCCATTTGAGCAGAGAGAAAAATCATCTTTTCTTTTTTTGTCGCCGTTTCAAGGGCTTGAATGGAGGAAGGACGACCGATGATGAAAGGAACTAAAGTTGCAGGAAAAACAACAACATCCCTTAAGGGAATCAATGAAATAGTCTTCATAATTTCAGATTGCCCGTGGGCATTTTGCATGTTTTATCTCCAATAGCTTGTTTTAAGTCAAAAAGATTCTAATCATTCTATTATATGCAATTAAATAGAAGGGGATTTAAATCATGGGGAAACTGATTATTCTATTATAACGTGTTTAAATAAAAAGTCAACTGTCTTTTGAAAAATTAGATTGTTTCTCAGTTCCTCTCTTTTCCCCTCCTTATTAAATCTATCGACAACTTCTGCTAAAGGTATATTATTTGCTTCTGCAATTTTCTTTAATTCTCCGTGAATCTCTTTTTCAGAAACATCCAGCTTTTCATTTTTAGCCAATTTTTTTAAGATCAAATGATTTTTCAAGTTTCGTTCGGCTTGTTTCTTTCCTTTATCCTTTAGCTGTTCAAGATCTTCTTTTGTTTTGCCTGTTTGAGGACTGCAAGATTGGAGACGTTTCAGAACTGCAGCATATTCCTGTTCAATCAGAGTCTCAGGAAGATTTATAGTTAATTTCTCAGATATCTTTTTTAGAATTTCCTCAGCCATTTTATTTTTTGAAGCTTCTTCTTTAGCCAAAATTAGTTCTTTTTTTATTTTTTCTTTTAAATCTTTTAAACTTTTATATTCTCCAAGATCTTTGGCAAATTCATCATTAATTTCAGAAAGCTTTCTCTCTTTTAATGAAGCAACTTTTAAATTATATTCTATTTTTTTCCCTGCAAGTCTTTTGTTATGAAAATTTTTGTCATAATTTATAGTAAAATCTTTATCTTCACCGGGTTTTAATCCCATTAAGTTCTTATTCAAAGCTTCTTCATTATCGTGGTGACCAGCAAGGACGAGGCCTTTTTCTATCGGCAGTAACTTTTGAGTTGTCAAATCTTTACCTTTTAATTCAATAACAACATAATCTCCATCACGCACTCCCCTACCCTCTGCTGGAACATACTGGGCTGATCTAAATCTGAGATCCTCTAAAGATTGCTCGATTTCTTTATCAGTTACAGAAATCTTCTCCTTTTTAACATGTATTTTTTTATATTCAGGAAGGTCAAATTCCGGCCATACTTCAAATTGCGCTTTCATCCTAAGAGGCTCGCCCTCCTTAAAATGAAGTTCATTCACTACCGGCATTCCAACAGGATTGAGGTTCTGAGCTTTAAGCTCTTCACTAAGAGCTTTTGGAACAAGCTCATTGATAAGCGACTCTTTGATTTCAGGGTAATATTTTTGTTTTATAATATTTGCAGGAGCCTTACCAGGCCTGAAACCTGGAATTTTTGCTCTTGAAGAGAATTGAGACACAATCCTGTCAAATTCTTTTTTAACTTCATCAGCTTTGATACTCAGCTCAATTTCTCTTTTACACCCATTGAGGATTTTTAAATTATTTTCCATTATTTCCTATGTTTTATCGTGAGTTCTATATTTTAGAATGAATATAAATGGGCAGAGCGGGATTCGAACCCGCACTCCTTTATCAGGAACTAGGTCCTAAACCTAGCGCGTATGCCAATTTCGCCACCTGCCCTTAACTTTTTCCGGATATAATAGGGTATATTGAAAAAGATTGCTCTCGTTATAAACCTCTTAACATGAGAGTGGCAAGGTTTGTCTTAATATAAATGGAGGTACTTGAATCTTGATATTATTATATACCACAGAGCCGCGGCCTTTGTCAATCGGTTGCGTAAGCATTCTTATTTCCGTGATAATTTCTTTGGAAGTCAGGCAATCTGAATAGGAAGCCATCCGGAGGCGAGCGGGCATGGTTCCTCAAAGAGGAGAGCAAGCCGTGGAATAAGTGGATTTTCCTCGCTGGGGAAAATACACGGGCTGACGAATCAGTTTGCCTGACTGTTTCTTCATCACGGAAATAAGGAAACTTCCATCGGTTGCTTCCTTATAAACTTATGGCACTATCTTAGAAACTTTTTAAGCTTTTGAGCAAGACTCGGATTAATTGTTGTCAGTTTTTTATGAATTTCTCTCGCACTAAAGTTGTCATGAAGATTTAAGTATGTTATCCCCAGATTATAGAGTGCATTTCCATAGTCAGGCCTAAGTTCTACAGTTTTTTTCAGAGGTTCAAGAGCTGCTTCAAAATCTTTAAGCTGCATATAACCAATCCCGATAAAAAACCAGCCATCTGCGTTGTTAGGGACCATTTCAACAACCTTTTTAAAAGCCTCAATAGATTTTCTATGGTTGTTCAACCTGGAATAGCAGACTCCGATGTTAAAATGAGAATATTCATTAGCAGGATTTATAGCCACGGCTTTATTAAATTGTTCAATAGCTTCCTTGTATTTTTCGGTCTTCATATACATATAGCCGAGATTGTATAAATTCTCAGCGCTACTTGAGTCCAGCTCGACTATCTTTGTTGCATATTCAATAGCCTTCTCGTTCTTCCCGGATTTATCATACATCATCAGGATTGCTCTATAGTATCTCGCTACACTTTCTGGTGCTATTTGGGCAAGAAAATTATAGACTTCCTCTGCTTTTTCATGCTGACCTGATTTTTCAAACGCCTGGGCTAAGTGTTGGTTAGTTCCTTCATCCTGGGGTTTTTCTTTTAAAGCTTGCTGAAAGGCCGGGATGGCATTTTCAAATTGCTCCAGCTCAACTCGGCACAAACCTAGATGGAGATTTGCTTCCCAAACCTTTTCAGGCTCAAAGCTGAGATATTTTTCATAAGCTTCTGCTGCCTTGTCAAATTCTCTGAGTTCTTCACAGGCATTTCCTATATGGTAATAAGCTTCTTTATAATCAGAGTTGAGTTGAACAGCCTTTTCTAATGGAGGGATGGCCTCACGAAAGCGCCGCATTCTGAGTAAAACGATCCCCATTCCAAGGTAAGCATCATCCCTGTTGCTGTCAAGCTCAATAACTCTCTTGTAAGATGATATTGCTGGATTATAATTTCTCTGTCTTTCATAAACAGAGGCTAAAAGGGAGTGGATTTCGATATTGTTTGGATCTAATCTAGCAACTTTCTCCAAATACTGTTGTGCCCTACCTGTTTCATTGATCAGGGAGGAGGTTTTTCCAGCAAAAAAAGCTCCCTCTAAACTTAAAAGATAATCATCAGGCAACCATTGCTTAAACTTTGTAACTTCCTTTTTCTCTAATGTTTTCAGCAAATTAGAAGGAATAACAAACTTTACTCTCCTTTCAAGGAAAATAACCATCCCTAAAACTTGACCATTTTTGTCCAATAGCGGCGCTCCATTAAAGTTCTGGGATACATCATTATCTATTTCTAGAATCTTTTGACTAACTGTATAACTGTGAAGGTTTTTTACTGTTCCTTCTGAAATTGTGATTTCATCGTATTCATTACTTCCAATTGCAAAGACTTTTTTGCCCTTTTCCAATTCGTCAGAATTCCCTAAGCTGAGAGCCGGTGACTTACTTTTTATCTTTAAGAGAGCAATGTTAAATTTTTTATCAAATGCTAAAATTCCTTCAACTTTGACCTTTTTACCTTTATAATCTTTTCCTTCTACAGATTTAGCCTGACAGACTAAAAAGTAACTGGTTGCCAGGACTCCCTTCTCTATAACAAAACCTGTTCCTGATGAAATAATTTCTTTGTTATCTCCAAGAGCCATAAGAGAAATGACTCCTGTTTTATTGTTTTCTAATAACTCTGAGGCTTCTTCATTTTGTGAAAAAAGCATAGGGAATAAAAACAAGAATAAAACAAAAAACACGATTATACTTTTTTCTTTATTATTAAACATTTTGACCTCCTAGTTTATTTTAAAATATAACAAATAAAAGTATTAGACAATTTACACCTTAAATATTACTCTGTCAAATCTTCCCTCTACCTGAATTATTCATAAAAACTGCAGTTAAATAATTCAGGTGAACGTGGATTATTCACGAGTTGAGGTTGCCGTAGATGTGAGGCGCAAAGGATGAAGCTGTGGTATTTCACCGCAAATCCTTTGCAACGAAGCAGATATGGTGAGATCGGCTCGCCTGAAAGGTAAAAAATGCCGACATAAAGTTAAAATGGGTCCATTGGAGAAGGCTTGAATGTTAATTATGAGGAAAAATCAACGTAACTGGCTAATATTTTTGAAAATAATAAATAGTGTCGGCAGTTTTTATGAATAATCCAGGTTAAATAATTGACAAAATATTATCTCTCAAGTAGCCTGAAAAACTGATAGAGCTAATGAGAATAAAACAAACTAACTATTTTGTTAATTTCCCCGGCCTCCTCTCTATCGCATCTCTCGCTTTATAACATGAAACAGAGAAACAAAATTCTTCTTATCTATTCATCAACCCTTATTGGGATTATTCTCTGGTTGGGAGTCGTTTTTATGGCTCCATATCTAAAGAGCCAATCTTCAGATTTAAATAAATTTTTCTATGATATTTTTTCCCCTATATGTCATCAAATCCAATCTCGCTCCTTTTTCCTCTTTGGATATCCCCTTGCTGTGTGTACCCGTTGCTTTGGAATCTATGTTGGATTTTTTGTTGGAACTGGGCTCTTTCCCTTCCTGAAAGGATTCTCCAATCTTAATCTTCCCAAAACTAAGATTTTTATCTTTATGTCTTTACCAATAGCTTTTGATTTTATAGGAAACCTCTTGCACTTTTGGATGACACCAAACTGGTTGCGTTTTATAACCGGATTCCTCTGGGGGAAAATCCTTCCCTTTTACTTCATCATCGGCTTAACAGATTTAATTTTAAAGTCAGCTCGCACAAAGGACAACAAAACACAAAAAGCCAAGACTGTATAAAAGAGTATAAAAGCAAGCCGGTCTCCTGACAGGTATATTCATTTCTCTTTTTTTTTCTTGAAATTTAAATATAAATCAAAATAGAATAAGAAAGACAAACAGAGGAGGAAGAATGGATAATCAAAAACCAGTCATGTTCACTCCCGCTTTGATCGGTGGCACTATAGCAGGAGTTCTCTCAGGTATAGCACTCCTTAATTGCCTCTGTTGCATCTGGATCATTGGAGGAGCGATGCTCGCTGCCTATCTTCTAGTCAAAGATTCTCCTGTTGCTTTAAGGTCTGGAGACGGAGCTATTGTTGGTGTTTTCACAGGGATTGTGGCAGCAATTGTGAACGTCATCGTCAGCGCACTGATTCAGCCTTTTAACATGAAAATTATGCAAAGAATATTTGAATGGCTTTCCGAATATATGGAAGAAATGCCTCCTGGATTTGAAGATTTACTTGAGGGCCAAGGCCTTAAATCATCTGTCCCAACTTTTTTTATTGGACTGGTGATCTCAGTCATCATTTTTTCTGCTCTCGGGGCTTTGGGAGGGATCCTTGGTATCTCTCTCTTTGGGAAAAAAGCTGCCAAGAAGGCTCAAGGAATTTCGGATGTTTCTGAAAACACAAGTGATCGTCAACCCTGAATCTAACAAGGGTAAGACGAGAAAAAGATGGAATCAAATTAAGGAAGGTCTGCGAAGTTTTCTCAAAGAATTTAATTATGAATTCACGGAAAAACCTCTACAGGCAACTGAAATATCAAGAGTGGCAATTAAAGAAGGCACAGAGCTTATTGTTGGAGTTGGTGGAGATGGCACAATAAATGAGATTGCTAATGGCTTCTATGAAAACCAGAGGATCATAAATCCGGAAACATCCCTGGGAATTGTACCTTCTGGAACTGGCTGTGATTTTACCAGAAGCCTGAATATTCCACGGGGAATTAAGAATGCTTTAAAAGTCATTACTCGGGCTCCATCCTCTTTGATTGATATTGGGAGAGTCAAATTTGAAAATCATAAGGGCGAAAAAGATGAAAAATACTTTCTTAATGTATCTGATTTTGGCATAGGCGGTGAAGTTGCCAAAAAAGTAAATGAGAACAGGATGGAACGAAAAGCTTCATCTTACCTGAGGTGTCTAATTTCCACGTTTTTGAAATACAAAAACAAAAAGTTAAGGATAAAGATTGATGATGAGGAGCTTCCCATCGATGATTACATGATTGGAACCATTTCAAATGGAAGGATTTTTGGGAAGGGAATGAAAATAGCTCCAAAAGCTCAACTTGATGATGGACTTTTTGATGTTGTTTTAATAAGAGGAATGAAGACTTTAGAATTTTTCATGAATGCCTGGAAAATCTACACAGGTTCTCATCTTACCCATCCAAAGATATCACTGATTCGCGGCAAAAAAATAGAAGCCTTTGATGAAGGAGGGGACGATGATGTTCTTATTGAAATCGATGGAGAGCAATTAGGAAAATTACCGGCAACTTTTGAGATTGTACCTCGAAATTTTCTGGTTAAAGGCTACCTCTCATAAATAATATACTCTGAGTTTTAAATTCAGAGGAAAAATTCCATATTTTTAGTTATATCAATAAAATCTGGTTCATCTCCCAATTAGTTGAAAATCATGACGGAGTAAGAAGGCAAGTTGTCATTCCTGCGGAAGCAGGAATCCAGAAGAATAAAAAAAATATTTTATAATAGACTGGATCCCTGCTTCCGCAGGAATGACGAAAGGATAGGAAAGACTTTTCATCAACTAAATGGGAGAAGAGCCTAAAATCTTAACTTTAGGTGCTTAAATTGAATCTTTATTATCTTTTATCTTTTTTTTATGCTGGTAATAGAGAAAAGAACTGTTTGTCAGTACCATTCTTCCAGAGCTGTCATAAAATTTATAGATTCGCGTCTTGTTACGGATGGTTGAATTTTTATATGAAGCCCTGATTTTTTCAATGTAATTTCTTGTTTCTGGATACGGGGGGATTCCTCCATACTTTTTTATAGCTTCCTGTCCTGCATTATAGGCTGCAAGTACAAAGTTAGTCTGTCTGTCGTAAAGTTTGATCAAGTCATTTAGATACTTTACTCCACCCTCAATATTATCCTTGGGATCAAAAACATTATTCACGCCATATTTCTTTGCTGTTTCAGGCATGAGCTGCATAAGCCCCATTGCTCCTTTGGATGAGATAGCCATGGGATCATAATTGGACTCAGCTTTAATTATAGAACTGATCAGGGAGGCTTCCAAATTGTATTTTGCAGCAATCGTCTTGATGATCCCATCATATATTTTATTTGTTTGCTGATTGGTCTGAGCTCCGTATCCTAAAAAAAACAGAGCTAAAAGCAGAAAAATCCCAAAGGAAGCAAGAATTTTTAACTTATTCAATTTCAGGTCCTTCATTTCCCTCTTTATTTTATGCTTGTGTTTTTATGATGGCAAATTATTAAAATTAATTCAATCCTCTTTAGGGGTGATTTTAACTCGGAAAAGATAAAAAACAAAAACCTGTCCCCCACTCTAAGAAATCATTTTTTCCAGGATAGAATAACTCTTTTTTAAAACCTGATCCAATTTCTTAGTTTTTGCTCCTCCTGCCTGGGCGAAGTCAGGACGACCTCCTCCCCCGCCGTCTATCATTGAGGCAACCTCATCAATGAAAACATTGGCTTTTACGCGATTTAATATATCTTTGGTTACAGCTGCCACAATAAAGACCTTGTTCTCTGACGTTGTTCCTAAGATGACAATTCCTGAACCGATTTTCTGCTTGAGAGAATCAGCTAGCTCTCTAAGTTCTGTGTTATTCAAACCCTTTACCTTCTGAATAAGAACGGAAACTCCTTTGATTTTCTTTATTTGTTCTTCTTCTTTTTTGAATTTTAAATTGGCAAGCTTCTGTCTTAAAGATTTGATTTCCTTTTCTTCCTCTTTTAAGGAACTCTTTAATCTATCAACCTGGGTAATGAGCTCTTTTTTTGGAGAGTTTAAAGCCTGTTGAACTTCATTCAAAAGCTCTTCTGTTTCTTGAATATGTTTTAAGGCTTCTTCCCCTGTTAAGGCTTCGATCCTTCTCATCCCGGCAGCAATGCTGGATTCTGAGATAATTTTTAACAGGCCCATTTGTGCAGTCGTACGAGCATGGACACCGCCGCAGAGCTCTTTACTGAAGTCATTAATGATGACCATCCGAACTTTTTCACCGTATTTCTCTTCAAAGATGGCAACTGCGCCTTCCTTTAGTCCTTCTTCCAGAGTAGTAATTTTAACCTTAACTTCAATGTTTTCTCTTATTTTTTCGTTGATAAGCAATTCGATCTGCTCCAGTTCAGAACTGCTTAAAGGAGCAAAATGCGTAAAATCGAACCTCAACCGCGATGATGAAACAAGTGATCCTGCCTGTTTTACATGATCACCCAAAATCTGTCTTAATGAAGCATGTAGAAGATGAGTTGCAGTATGATTATTGCTGATAGCTTTGCGCTTCAAAATATCTATGGCTGCTTCCACCTTGTCCAAAACTTTAACCTTTCCTGAAATCACTTTAACTTTATGAGCTATGAGTTCATGTATTGGGAAATAGGCATGTTCAACAACTGCTGAAAAATGAGGATTTTTTAGAATTCCGGAATCACTGGTTTGACCTCCGGCTTCTGCATAGAACGGGGTTTGATTGAGAAAAATCTCTCCCGTTTCTCCTTCTTTAAGTTCCTGAACTTGATGACTATTTTTCAGAAGAGCAATGACTTTTGCCTCTGAGACTTTATCCTTTTCATATCCAACATAACGAACCTGGAGGTCTTTCAGTTTTTCATATGCTTTAATTCCTTTTTGTTTGGCTGCTCCTTCCCATGCAAGGCGTGCCCGTTGGCGCTGTTGCTCCAGTTCATGATTAAAACCTTTCTCATCCACAATCATCCCTTCCTCTTCAGCCAATTCTTTGGAAAGGTCAAGAGGAAAGCCAAATGTGTCATATAGTTTGAATACCTTTGCTCCGGGAAGAACTTTCTTTTTCTCCTTTTTTGCTTCATCTATGTACTGGCTGAAAGTACGGACTCCAGAGGAAAGAGTTTTAGAGAAGCGTTGTTCTTCAGACTGGCATATTTTTGATATATAGTTTGCTGAATTAAGGAGTTCCGGATAGGCATCTTTCATGATATCACACACCACCCCTACCAATGTATATAGGAAAGGCTCTTCAATCCCTAATAAGTTCCCATGGCGAAAAGCTCTGCGAATTAGTCTCCTTAATACGTATCCCCTTCCTTCGTTAGAGGGCATTATGTCATCAGCAATTAAGAAAGATACGGCTTTAATATGGTCAGCAATAATTCTTATGGAAATGTCTCCTTTATCATTTGAAGGGTATTCCCTGCAGGATATATTACTGACAGCTTCAATGAGTGTAGAGAAAAGGTCTGTGTCAAAATTACTCTTTTTCCCCTGAAGTGCAGCTGCGACCCTTTCAAGTCCCATCCCGGTGTCAATCGAAGGGGAAGGCAAGGGATGCTGCTTCCCATTTTCATCCTGATAGTACTGCATAAAAACCAGATTCCACAACTCTAAAAAGCGGTCGCTTCCCTTTTCTATTAAGTTTGAAGGTTTCCCTTTTTCGACCTCAGGACCAATGTCATAATGAATCTCTGAGCATGGCCCGCATGGCCCTGTATCTCCCATAGCCCAATAATTATCCTTCTTCCCAAGGCGGAATATACGATCAGATGAAAGCCCTAAAACTTCATTCCAAATTCTGAATGCTTCATCATCTTCTTCATAAACTGTTGCATAAATATTATCTTTCTTTAGCTTAAAAACATCTATGATAAGCTCCCAAGCGTATTCAATAGCTTCTTCTTTGAAATAATTCCCAAAAGAGAAATTTCCCAGCATTTCGAAAAAAGTGTGATGCTTATTTGTTTCTCCGACCTGTTCTAAATCGTTATGTTTTCCACTTACTCGCATGCACTTTTGAACAGAGGCCGCTCTTTTGTAGCTTCTTTTCTCAAGTCCCAAAAATACATTCTTGAATTGATTCATTCCGGCATTTGTAAATAAAATGGTAGGGTCATCTTTTGGTAGGAGGGAAGAGCTCTTGACTATTTTGTGATTTTTTTTAGCAAAAAAAGCTAGAAAAGCTTCTCTTGTCTCCTGAGCCCTCATTTAGAATTTCATTCTTCAGTCCGAGCTTTAGCCGCTCCTTCTTCCATTTCCTCAAGAGCCATATCTGAAGAGGATTGAATGCCCGCTACTCTCAATTTAAAGTTGTTTGGACTTGATGAATACCTTAATCCCTGTTCGAATGAGATCGCATCATCTTTATAGAGTTGATATATAGATTGATCAAAAGTCTGCATACCATATTCAGAGATCCCGGCTGCAATAGCATCTCTGATGAGAAGTGTTTTTTCCTTCTTTATTATGCATTCCTTAATATAAGGCGTATTGATCATAACCTCTACTGCAGGCACTCTTCCTTTTCCCCCTTTTTTAGGAATAAGCCTCATAGATATTACAGCCTTCAAGATGCTCGATAGCTGAAACCTGATTTGCTTCTGGCTGTGAGGTGGATAAACAGAAACAATACGGTTTATAGTCTCAACTGCATCCAGAGTGTGAAGAGTACTCAAAACTAGATGCCCTGTTTCAGCAGCAATAAGAGCTGTATCTATTGTATCTTTATCTCTCATCTCTCCGACAAGAATAACATCAGGGTCCTCTCTCAAAGCAGCTCTAATTCCCCTGCTAAAACTGGTTACATCAACTCCAACCTCTCTCTGGCATACAGAACATTTTTTATCTCTGTGTAGATATTCTATAGGGTCTTCAATAGTGACAATATTTTCTTTCCGATTTGTGTTGACATAGTCGATCATAGCAGCCAGGGTTGTGGTTTTTCCGCTTCCTGTGGTTCCGGTCGCAAGAACAAGGCCTCTCTGTTCTAGGGATATCATCTCTAAAACTTCCGGCAATATAAGCTCTTTGATTGATTTGGGTTCCAATGGAATAATTCTCAAGGCGACAGCCAGTGATCCCCGCTGGTGGTAAATATTCCCCCTAAATCTCCCAAAACCAGGAAAACTATACGCCATATCCAGATCTAGATCCTCTTCCAATATATCTTTTTGAGAACCGGACATAATTTGTTCTGCAAGCTCCTTCGTGAGTGCTGCGGTTAATCGAGGATAAGAAGTTAGAGGTTTGAGAACACCATTTATACGAAGGACAGGGTGATTTCCCGGCTTCAAGTGGAGGTCAGAAGCGTCACTTTCAATTGAAATTTTTAATAGCTCATCTATTTTCATAGTCCTTTCTCCTTTAATTTATTTTATATATATGTAAGCCAGTGATATTTATCTTCCTTTTCTCCATTAATATAAGCGAAAAATTCGTCCTGAAGAATTTTTGTGATTGGGCCTCTTTCACCTTTTCCGACAGGCAATTTATCGACAGAACGGATTGGTGTTATTTCAGCAGCTGAGCCAGTAAAAAAAACTTCATCAACAATATAGAGCATTTCTCGCGGAATCGTCTCCTCGATAAAGGGAAAACCTAGATCCTTTACTAACTGAATGACCATTGCTCTTGTAATTCCGGGCAGAATGGATGCAGATAAAGGTGGAGTGTGAATTGTCCCATCGATCACAAGAAAAACATTCTCTCCGCTGCCTTCAGAGATATGACCTCTCACATTAAGGGCTATTCCTTCCACATACCCTTCCAGGATGGCTTCCATTTTTATTAGCTGGGAATTCATATAATTTGCTCCTGACTTAGCCAGAGCCGGGAAGGTATTGGGTGCCATCCTCTGCCATGTAGAAATCTTAACATCAACTCCTTTCTCTAAGGCTTCCTCACCCAGATACTGGCCCCACTCCCAAACAAGAATAGCGCAGTCCACTGGATTCGGGAAAGGGTCAACTCCCAAAGTTCCATAACCTCGATAGACAACGGGTCTTATATAACAGGCTTTTAGCTCATTAGTTTTGATTGTTTCTATAACAGCACTACTAAATTCCTCTTCAGTGTAAGGAATCTCCATGCGGTACATCTTGCATGAGTTATAAAGCCTTTTTATGTGTGCGTCAAGGCAAAGAATCGCTGTTCCCTTGGGCGTATCATAAGCACGGAATCCTTCAAAAAGAGAGCTTCCATAATGAATAACATGGCTGGCAATATGAATATTAGCATCCTTCCATGGTACTAATTTACCGTTCATCCAGACCATTCCACTTTTCTCATTAAAAGGACTCATTTATTACTCCTGTTCACACTATAACGATGTTTTTTGAATGTTGTATTTGACCTCTGAAACAGGCACCTCATCTTATCTCAATCGTTAGATTAAGTCAAATTATTAACAGATATGGTAAGCCTCCTTATTTCCGTGACAATTTCTTTGGAAGTCAGGCAATATGGTTAGGAAGCCATCCGGAGGCGAGCGGGCATGGTTCCTCAAAGAGGAGAGCGAGCCGAGGAATAAGTGGATTTTCCTCGCTGGGGAAAATACACTGGCTGACGAATCAGCTTGCCTGACTGTTTCTTTATCACGGAAATAAAGATGCTTCCACAGATATGCAGTGTCTTATTCAATTCGCTTCTCCGCAATGCGGACAAGTTTTTGACTTTAAAGGTAAAGGCCTACGACAATTCCAGCACTCAGCAGGTGTTGTTTTTTCTCTGGCTTTTATTCTCCCTAATATGTCATCAATTTCTGATTTTTTTGAATCTTTTCCCTTAAAAGCTGCAAGATGTCTTATAATCTCAGAAGCCTTTTGATATCTATCTTCAATTTTTGAGGAGAGGCATTTCATGATAATTTCATTAATTTCTTTAGGAATCCTGTTATCTCTTACTCGGGGAGGCTTTATTTTTCCCTCTTGTGCTTTCTCTAATATTTTAAAGGGATCAGGATCTAGAATAGGGGGCTGACCGATTACCATTTCATAAAATATACATCCTATAGAGTATATATCCGAGTTAAAAGTTGCCTTGCCCAGGAATTGCTCTGGTGCCATGTATGGAGGCGAGCCGATTCTTGTTGATGCATAAGGGATATTATTAAGCCAAACAGAGGTCCCGAAGTCAGTGATTTTTGCAGTCCCATCTTCAGAAATGATAATATTTGAAGGCCTTAAATCCCTGTGAACGATTTTGTTTTTATGGGCGTGGTCAACACCGTAAGAAGTTTGTGTTATATAATCAATAGACCCTTCAATATCCAAAACTTTTTCCTTTTCCAAAATCTTCTCAAGGGTTTTTCCTTTAACATACTCCATCACCATAAAAAAGACTTTGTTTTCCTTTTCAGCAGAAATCATACGGACAATATTCGGATGATTCAAAGCAGCCTGAAGCCTTGGTTCTTTTAGTAGCTTAAAGAGCTCTAAAGATTGTTTATGGGGAACCTTGATAGCAACTTTTATATTTAGCCATGTATCCTTGGCCAGAAAGACAGAGCCGAAGCCACCACTTCCCAAGGAACGTAAAATCTCATATTTACCGACTTTTTGACCTTGTAAAAACATATTACGAATTCCAAAAGTGATAAATCAACGCAAGGCAACAAATAGCAGCGGTCTCTGCTCTCAAAACCCGCTCTCCAAGGCTAACTGCCTCAAACCCGTGGCTTATAATGCTTGCCTCTTCCTCCTCTGTCCAGCCTCCCTCAGGGCCTATAAGGACAAGAACAGAAGAAGGCGGGTTTTCTTTTTGATATTTAGAGCCAAGACCTTCAATTAAAATGTCTTTAAGATGTTTTCCTTGGTTTTCACTCAAGATAAGTTTTTTTACTTCACGTCTTTCCTCTATCAGTTTCTTAAGTGGCTTTGGAGATAGTATGGCGGGCACAGAAGAGTGCTGGCTCTGTTTAGCTGCTTCATGTGCAATTTTCTGCCATCTTTCCAATTTTTTCTGAATCTTTCCTTCAATTTTTATGATTGTCCGGGTGGAAATAACAGGTATAAAAGTTGTAACTCCCAGCTCTGTAGATTTTTGGATAATAAGGTCCATATTTTTTGATTTTATAAGAGCTTGCGCTACAGTAATCTTAACTTTAGGTTCAGCCTTATCCATTTTCTCAAGTATAAACAAGCGTGTCCTGTCCTCTTTTACTTCCTCGACTCTCGCTAAATAATTTATCCCCTTCTCATCAAACAGCCAGACTCTCTCCTGGGGTTTAATTCTGGCAACTTTACTTAAGTGAAAATGTTCCTTGCCTTGAAGAAGAACAGTGGAAGAACGAAGGTTGCTTTGTTTAATAGAAAAACGATTTGAAGTCAAGCTTTACTCTAATGAACTATATATTTTTTTTTATTTCTATTTCGATCTACTTCCTCTAAATTCTCCCCCCTGGATTCTGCAAACTGCCCGAGTAAAACCTTTTGTTCTTTAGTCAAATTATTTGGGGTTTTGACATTAACCTTAACGAACAAATCTCCCTTTCGATGTCGTAAAAGGCTTTTAATTCCATTTCCCTTTAATTTAAAAACCTCACCTGATTGAGTTTCTGTAGGAATTTTGAGAAGTTCGTGGCCGTCAAGTGTGGGTATATCTATAGATGTTCCCAGAGCAGCCTGCGAAAAGGATAAAAAAACCTTGCAATAAAGATTGTTATCTTCCCTTTTAAAGAAATCGTGCTTTTTTACACGGATAACCACATAAAGGTCTCCTCTTGGAGCATTTTTATCTCCAGCTTCTCCTTCTCCTCCTAGCCTGAGCCGGTTGCCGTCATCAACACCAGCTGGAATTTTTATCTTCAGCTCTTTCTTTTTCTTTACACTGCCAGAACCACGGCATTCTTTACAGGGAGTAGTAATAATTTCACCTGAACCATAACATTGGGAACATGTACGTGAAACTACAAAAAAACTTTGCTGAAAGCGAACCTGTCCCTTGCCCTGGCATTGCTGGCAGACAGTTTTTTGCGTTCCAGGTCGAAGTTTTGAGCCATGGCAGACAGGACAGAGTTCTACTCGGTTAAGTTTGATTTCTTTCTCAATCCCAAAAGCAGCTTCCTCTAAA